>Ga0182004_10002446_pt1 | contig 14436 bp, 6 predicted proteins | sample Sormic07211540_1_FD_120479 | JGI IMG/M metagenome (GOLD analysis project Ga0182004, IMG submission 120479) | Endophyte microbial communities from Sorghum bicolor roots, Mead, Nebraska, USA - 072115-40_1 MetaG | ecosystem: Host-associated > Plants > Roots > Unclassified | place: USA: Nebraska...
TCCAATCATAGACTAACTAGGCTCAAAAGATTCGTCTCGTCAATTCCGACCAAACTGTGCAATTAGTTTTTATTTTTGTCTATATTTAATACTTCATGCATGTGCCTAAAGATTCGATGTGACGGAGAATCTGAAAAATTTTGCAAAATTTTTTGGGAACTAAACAAGGCCTAACTCAAAGCATAGATTTCTACAACAGCTTTTGTATAGGATAACTAGTGAGAACGATATGCTATATATAACAAGCGAAAGTTTAGGAATAGTAAACTTATTATTTTAGCAAACCAGATAGCACACCTGTTGGACTTTAATTTTTGTTTTGAAAATATAAAAATAGCCTAGATAAGATGGATAACATATATCTATTAGAGTTGCTCTAAGGATGACCGTAAGAGCCAAGAGCTTTAGGCCTTGTGTTAGGTCTGGTTTAGTTTCCAAATTTTCTCAATATTCTCAGTAACATCGAATTTTTAGATGCATACATGAAATATTAAATATAGATAAAAGACAATTAATTATAAAATTTGTCTATAATTTGTGAGACGAATTTTTGACCCTTATTAGTCCATAATTGAATAATAATTGTCAAATACAAACGAAAGTGCTACAGTAGCCAAAGCCAAAAATTTTCCCAACTAAACAACAGAGCATCTCCAAAGGCTTTGGCAAATTGACTTGGCATTTGTTGCTATTTGCAAACTCCCATAACAAAATGCAAAGGATAACAATAGGTCATCTCCAAGGGAATTGGTATTTGGACTTGGCAAAGGATAAAAATAGAAGGTCTCCAGGCGCGCGCGTTTTCTTCGCACGTGACTTTGCTCGCGCGATCGTGTTTGCAAAGTCGTTCACAGCTTGGCATTTTTGCCAAGTTTGCTCCCTCATTTGCCAAGTTGCCCAAATTGCAAACTCCAAATGCAAAACCGTTGAATACCTCTTTTGGAGCTTTTTGGCAAATTACTTAAATGCAAATCTCAAATGCAAAACCCTTGGAGATGATCTTAGTTTGCATTTTAACGAAGTTCAGAGTCGCTAACATGTGCCGCCCCCGCAACGGCCACACGGCAAATATCAAATCGCCCCTCCAACCAAACAACCCTTAGGATATCCACAACGGCAAATATCAAATCGCCCCTCCAACCAAACAACCCTTAGGATATCCACAACGTAGGAAACAATAAACAATAACAAAAGAATGGAAGGTTTGGGAGGATAGTAGAGCTGAGAGAGAGCACCCTCTTCAAATCTGTGCAAGCCTAGCGAGTTCAGAGTCGCTAACGTGTTCTGCTCTTTCCTCTATGGTTAGTCAAATCTCAACTATGCTGATGATTTAAGAACCATTGGGGACGCCCTTACTCTTGATGAGTCAAATATGTTGCATGCTTGTAGTCCTGCCGACCTCGATGGCAACATCACACTAGGATGGGGCACGAGCAGTAGTGGCAAAAGCACCTTGGGACATGTTTGGATGTGGATATAGCCTTGGATAACCTCACTAAAAGAGAGACAAGCCTAACCTTTCCTGTTGATGATGACAGGATTTGGCGGTAAGGGAACTCCTAACCCAAAAACTAGATGATTTCTATAGCTATTAATTAGTGTGGCAACTAAGCAAAATACTAATGTGCCACTATAGTTATTGAAGAGAGAGAGAAGAAAATAATTTATTATATAAAAACCATATCTATATAAGAACCAAGACACAAAGATATTATAAGGATCCTTATTAAGCCTAGAGGGGAGATAAATAGATGTATCTGACAACTTAGCACAAACTAAAATAGCGGATCAGTACACTGTCAAAAGTTCTAACATTCGGAACTTTTCGGGAGTTGTTGGAACTTCCAATGACCAGAGGTTTCAACGTCTATTGGAAGCCCCGGCACAAACTGCTGGAACTTCCGACTCCTATAAAGAGCTACAAAATCAGACTCAAAACAACTTCAAATTTAGATCTGTGAATTACCCCACTTCCTTGGATGTTAAGTAATCCCATCAACAACAAGCACACGACACACAAGATTTATCCTGAGGTTCAGCTTGCCACTAAGACTTGCCTACATCCCCATTGTCAAGGTGACCACTGAGAGTCACTTTCACCTTCTTGTCTCTCAAGAAACCACAAAGGTGAATATGAGTTCTTCACTAGAAAATCGAGGGTTATGCAGGTTCTCCCACAAAATCGGGAGCTCTTGGGTGACGTCTAGCCGGCTAGGGGCAAAGCTCAAAGAGTAACAAATGTGAATCCAACAGGCTTGGCGGAGAAATTAAGGGCTCAAGTTTTTTATCGATGTTTCTCTCACCAAATCCCCTCTCTCAACTCAATCTCTTTGTAGATTTGAAGCTAGGTTCAATGAGGAGAGAGAAGGGCCTTGAGAGCTAGAGAGGTGTATTTCTAAAGTTTGGTCCAGAGTGAATGAGTGGGTAATAGTTAAAAGGTGGGGAGCGGTATTTATACCTGAAGGCAAAAGTGATACCTCACAGTACTGTCAGAACTTCCGACACGACGACTAGGGTTAAGGCCCTATTTAGTTCCTCACCCAAAAACTTTTCGTCCATCCCATCGAATCTTTGGACACATGCATGGAACACTAAATGTAGATAAAAAAATAAATTAATTACACAGTTTGGTTAAAAATCACGAGACGAATCTTTTAAGCCTAGTTAGTCCATAATTAGCCTTAAGTGCTACAGTAACCTACATGTGCTAATGACATATTAATTATGCTTAATAGATTTGTCTTGCAGTTTCCAGACGAGCTATGTAATTTATTTTTTTATTAGTTTCTAAAAACTCCTCTCTACATCCTTTCGTCATATCTGATGTGACACCCAAAAATTTTTCATCTCCAATCTAAACAAGGCCTAAAAACAAGAACACGGTTAGGCCTTGTTCAGTTCGCAAAAACTTTCAGTTTTTGTCACTATAGCACTTTCGTTTTTATTTCACAAATGTTATCCGATCTTGTAGTAATTAGGCTTAAAAGACTCGTCTCGCGATTTACAACTGTACAATTAGTTTTTATTTTTATGTATATTTAATATATCATGCATATGCCGCAAGATTCGATGTGACGGAGAATCTTAAATTTTTTTTGAAACTAAACAAGCCCTTTGTTTGCAAAAGGTTGCAAACAGACTTCCGACAATAGAACCTTGCTTAGTTACATAAAATTAAAAAAATCACATCGAATCTTATGGTATATGCATGAAGTATTAAATATAGATAAAAAATAAATAATTGTACAATTTGTCTGTAATTTACGAAATAAATCTTTTAAGTCTAGTTAGTCTATAGTTAGACAATAATTACAAATGAAAAATGCTACAATACCAAAAGCTTTTCACCAAGGGAACTAAACAAGTGAGGGCCAGGGCTAGTCAGGAAGTGCCAAAAATTCTGACACTTGAAACTTCTGACACTCGGAACATTCGGGAGCCGTTGGAACTTCCAACAGTCAAAGATTGTGCAGTGCTAGAGTCAGCGGATTTTAGTTGCGTCTTATTCATCTATTGTGTTCATTATGAGATAGGGAGACCGACTCCAACGTCACAACATAAAACAATACATACCAAAACGGCTAAACCAGAAACAAAAATGGTGCAGACTCTTAACTTTGCAGGACAAGGAACGATCTACTCATCTAGAAGCTTGTTAAGACTAGGGATAAAAATAGTACGGATATTTTCCAATTATATTCGAAACCGAATTCGTTTAAAGAGGTTTAGATCTGTTCGTATCCGAGTTCGAATATTCAACATCCGATACCGCATCCGTATTCGAATACTTAAATTGTATATTTGTGATGTCGACATCCAATTGTATCTTATCCGACATGATTGACATTATCCGTATTCGAATCTGACCAGAAATATGAAAATAAATATGATATCGTATCTGTCCGTATCCGATCAGTTTTCATCCTAGTTAAGACCGAGCAAGCTTCAGTTGAACTGGCAAGGCTGAAAGTGTGCACCCAATCGAATTTGACAAAGGAAGCATTAGCACTGCAACTTCAGTAGGAACAATAAGTGCACTTAGGCATCAAAATACATACTGTATATTACTTGTTCAACACACGTTCGTCGTCGATATGTTACTGCCCAACCTCACTTGGTTGCCACAGGTATCTTAGGCTTCTCCCAACGGAGCAAAACATACAAGCTCAGATCCAAACTAGTATTTCCAGCAGTGCGTCAAGGCTATATATATATCAATATGCAGTATGAGGCTATGATAAGCCCCTTAGTAGAATTCTTAACGTGAGATGAAGCACATGTATGTCTCAGCTCATGGGTTCTGTTCTCCAGAGCAGCCAACGTTCGCCAGAGCATCGGTGGCCTCCCTACAAGTTCCAAGAATCAAATGACTAAGAATATGTTCATATATAGATAGTAAAGTTGTATGTGAATAGTTGGGAATTTAGATGGCCATGCTCCACTGTCCACTCTGACCAATAATTTAAAGATTGAAATAATTGAAAAATAGCATGGTGGTGTACGATAATAGGCCCAATTAGGGAAATGACTGAAAATAAGCAGTAGCGAGAAAAAAGAGCATTGCCTTAAGGCTCTCTTGATCTCATCACTTGCAGGGTCAAGTTTCAATGCTTCCATGAATGAATTGGCTGCCCCTTTGTAGTCCTACACAAAGAGGTACCACAAGGGTGTGAGGTACTTTTTTGGAGATTAGATCAACCGCGAAATTAAGTTTGACACAGCTGCTGTACCTTCAGCAAGCTGAGAGCTGCGCCCTCACGATACCATGCCTTCGACCAACGAGGTCGTATCATTTTGCACTGTCGGGCATCTAACAGAGCTTTGGCCCCATCCCTCATCCGCAACCAGCATAGGCTCCGGTTGGCAAACGCGGTAGCATCAAGGTCGTTCTCTAGTACCTGCATTAACAATCAGTAAGGACTCTGTTTCTCTGGATTTATTATGGTTCATCGAACTGCTTCTGTGGAGCATACTCCCTTGCACTTATTTAAAGCGAACTCCACTTTTGATACCTGCACTGACTATTTTAACATTGTTCCCTCAAAGCCAGTTCAAATGAGGTCCAAAAATGACCTCATGACTATACTGTGCTAGGTACTGTAGCTTAATATTTTCAGAACTCCTGAGCATATGTTTAACTTAAGTAAATCTTGTTGGCACACACTACCCACATTTTAGCTTCAAAACATTTGAACGACGTGTTGATTTCCTATATTTTATATGCTACTACAAGCTCCAAAATTAAATAATAGGTGTGGTGGACCAAAGATCCTTTATGCTTTTAAATATCTCCAGCCAGATTTTCCATAGGTTTAAATATTGTTGCTATATTTTATCACATATAAAATGAACTAAGCATCTTTAAGATGGTTTCAAAGTATAACCGGTTTTAATGTATTCTACCCTCAGGATGGGTTTCAAAAATTTTAGAACTAGTACTAAGTGCAGGCTAAAAATAAACGGTTTTGAAGTATATGGTCTAAATAGAACCAACTCAAAGTACAGGGATCCAAAGTGGTCCTTTTCATTTAGTTTCCCACTGGTCTGAGCAAACCAAAAAATAGCATAGATCATATTTACCAAACAGTGGTAACTCAAGATAAATTCCGGGTAAACCATATGCAGAATGCAGTACAAAGAGACTATGGAGAAACTATCATAAACTATCTGCCTCCATCATTCAGGAAAACAACTTAACGGCTACCTATGATAAACATTGCATAGTTCCAAACGGCTATATATTTTATTAGATGCGTTCAAGCATTTACCATGGTATAGAAGTATTCTGCCGCAAGGTACTCTCCCTTTGCGAAAGCTTCCTTTCCTTGTGACTTGGCATCAGCTATCTTTTTTTCCACCACAGCTGCATCCTAAACACAATATAGCATGTGCAGTTACACAAATAAAATGGCACTCAATGGGGTTCCAACATCATAAATGCTACAGTTAATAAAAATGAGCTGCACCAAGCTTAACTGAGAGAGCCGTGCACACAAGAAACTATACTTATATAGTCTTAAGTACCTGAGGCTTGAAAAAAGGATATTCTATACTTCTAATAATCCCATCAACGCTCCAGTCTGGCAAAGATGGAACTGGTCTTGTCTTAGGAAACAGAATTTCAACAAGCTCCCGATTCCCATTAACTGCTGGGTACATGATCGGGATTCTCCCATCCTGCATTGTACCAAAAAACTAGTAGTAATACAATCTGGACTCAAACACAAAAAGGATCCCAACATTACATGTTTACTTTCCAACAAAAAGAAAGGATGAGATAGTCAACGATTTATCACAATGGAAGTAACAGATCTAGATATTGCTAAAAAAATAAATTACGATGCTACGATTTGAAGGAAAGGGAGAAAAATTAGTGCCTGCAAAATTCTAATAATTGATCAAGTGCCAAAATCGTAAATCTAGACTAACATGTCAATAGTGTAATTTTAATGGTCTAGGCGTCTAGCCAATCTCGTATCATGATTCTTGGATGCAGAGCTTGGTAAAAATGAATTATGAAAATAAATGTGCACAGAGGTAAGTTTTTTGTTCTCGAACTGCACAGAGGTAACTTATAAGTAGAGAAACAAATCATAGAATAGCTGACCAGATCACTGTAGTATGGAGCTAAACAAAAGACAGACTAGATTTCACAGCAAGCGTACAAAAATCGCTTGACATATGAACAAATTAAATTCAATACAATGCACAGAGCAACCTTGATTTTAGATTACCAGCCAGCCATCTTATGTGCAGGAGGCCAATAGATCTTAGTTCTCAAAGTATCAAACTAAAAAACAAATCTGAAACCAGTGTCATCATCAGTTCATCACCTCATCAGGAATGTTAGGATCAGCTCCAGCCTCTAGCAAGAACTTGACAATGTCAGTTCTGCCATCACAAACTGCTTGAGCCAAAATTACTCCAGAGGGAGCAATCAAGTTCACATCTGCACCAGCCTATAGAATTGACAGAACAGAGAGTAAATAGCTCTAGAGAGAATCGTCACAGATCATGACAACACATTCAACAGAAATAACGTAATTGAGTTGGTATGGACGACACATCATGTAAAGAGTAAAGACAAGAAACAACTGGACCTCAATCAGTAGCTTCATGCATCTCAAAGAACCCCCACAGTATGCCATCGTGAGTGGTGGGAGGACATGCCCGACAACCTTGCTGGGCTGTAGAGTACAAATATCACAGTTTTGAACTTTTGATGACTAGTAATCATAATGGAAAAAATGATTTTAAAAAGTAATGCTGCCAACTATGCTGGGACACCTCCTAAACAGACAATTGCTTGAGCAAATGAAACAAATTTTGCTCTGGCCCGTGGATGCCAGAACGATTCATAAATGCTGCCGTGACTCAAAAAGAGTGAAACTAATAACAACTTACATCCGCGCCATGTTCCAGCAGGATCTTGACAACCTGATCCCGGTCGTTGGAGCAGGCCAAGTGCAGCGGCGTCCCACAACAACCGTGTATATCGACATCAACACCCTTGGACAGCAGCATCCTCACAGCCGCGCAGTGCCCTTGACACAGAAATGCAAAATATTAGCACAAACTCCAGTCCAAACACACAAGAAGGGTTCCTACTCCTGCAGTGCAGAGCATAGGCAAACTGTGGACAAATGAAGTAATCTAGGCCGCCATGAAAAGTGACGAAGGGAACCTTCCTCCGCCGCATCATGCAGTGGCGTTGAGCCCACGAAGTCAGGCATCGCTGGGTCGCCCCCGCGGTCCAGAAGGTACCTCAAGACGCTCTCGCTGCCCCCAGCCGCAGCGCAGTGGATCGGCGTCCTACCTATATACATTACACAATAATACAAGGGTAGAATCTCAGTGACAGAATGCTGCTAGTGGTTGGCACCGTCCGGCGTCCCCCAATAAGGCGCAAGATTCAACAGCAATGGCGGCGGCCGCACCTTCAGCGCAGGTGGAGTTGACATCGAAGCCCGATTCCTCCACCAGAAACCTGCAGACATGCAGATGGCCCATCTCCGCGGCCAGGTGGAGCGCGTTCCACCCGTCGTCGTCCTTAGCTTCACGAAGGTTCATCTTGCTCGCAACCACTAACCAAGAGAAATTCCAAAACCAACAACAAAATTTCTTTAAAAAAAAATCGAACGAAAAAAGACGCTGTGGAATCCGAAGCAAGAGCGAGAGACGGAGCGCGATTACGCTTGAGGAGGCGGAGGCTGCCGGAGAGCGCGGCCTGGAGCGCGACGGCGGAGAGCGCGGCCATCGCGACGGCGGCGGCGGCCGCGGGGGTTGCAGGGATTAGGGTTTTGGGCCTTGGAGAGGGAATGGAAGGAATCGGCTTCGCGAGGAAGGAGGGAAGGGAAAAGGTCGCCGAATTAATGGCGGGAAACGCGAGGCGGGCTGTGGACGTGACGTGACGTCACGAAGGGGGGTGGCAAACTGGCAATGGCGTGATGCTTTGCTTCGGGACGCTGGTCTTGGTTGGGCCTAGAATGGGCTTTTATTTCATTTATCTTAGGCCCCGTTTAGTTTACATTTTACAACTTTTTATTTCATTGTATTGAATATTTTGAACACATATATTAAACATTAAATATAGATTTAAAAATCACTAATTATATAGTAGTTTATATATATTTTACGATATAAATTTTTTAATCCTAATTTGTTATGATTGAATACTAATTTCTATAATTATAAATATACTATAGTATTAAAAAATTCATTTTACAAACTAAACAAGACATTGGGCCAACCGGAACTTGTTGGCTTCCGTGGAGGCGCAAACGGAAGGTTGTGCATTCGTTACACGGTTTTGGCTTTTGAATAACGGCTAAGCTATTTAGAGTTTTTTTAGAAAGTTATAAAAAGCTACAAACTCAATTCTAAATTTAAGACAAATCAATTTTCTCAAGCTTAATCAAGTTTATAAAAATAGTGTCAGAAAGTTATAAAAAGCTACGACCTCAATTCTAAATTTAAGACAAATCAATTTTCTTAAGCTTGATCAAGTTAATAAAAATAGTGTCAACTTTTATATCTCTAAATAGATTTACAATAAAAATATACTAATGATACCAATTTCGTAGAAAAATATTAGTGTTTTTTTAGCTTTGGCCGTAGAGATGTCGTCTGGCAACTACCTTAGAGCAACTCCAACACATATGCTATCCATATTAGCTAGGCTATTTTTACATTTTAAACCAAAAATTAAAGTCCAACAGATGTGCTATCTGGTTTGCTAAAATAGCAAGTTTGCTATTCCTAAACTTTCGTTTGTCATATATAACATGTCGTTCTCACTAGCTATCCTATACAAAAGTTGTTGTGGAACTCTATGCTTTGAGTGAGTTTTTTTATTTTAGACAATGGCTAAATCTTGTAGTTTAGAATATAATTTTACCTCGTCTCTTGTAAATACTCTTAGACACCACAGAGCATCCTCCTCGGATCTCACTTGATTCGGAGCGTAGGGAGCTCCTGGTGACGTGGTGCCATTGGGAAATAAGATGAGCTCTTACCAAATTTAAGTTTTTTAAGGTTTAGCTAAAACTTAAATCCTGGCTCAGTTTTTTAAGTTTACGTATGTGTGGCTTCTCTCTTCACATATTAAGTGCATTGTCATGTCCCTAGGCTGGAAATCTCAGTTTTGATGGACAAATAGAAATAGTACATAAATTTTAAGTATATATTTTGTTAGAGCATCTCCAACAGTTTGCTAAAAATTATTTGCCATATTTTGAGTTTTGGCAACTTGGTAAAAGATTTGGCAAGTGAAAAAAATGACTATCTCCAATAATTTGTCATTTAGACTTGCCAAATTAAAAAAAAAAGAAGGCTCACACCCCAACTACCAAAGCCCATCTATCTGTGGCCCGTGCCTGACGCCTGGACGTCGGCTCCATGTGTGCGTGATCAGCAGCAGATTTTATTTAGCTTTCGAACACTTTGGACACTCTTTGAATCAAGAAAACTTGACCACAGTGAAGGTAGGATGGCCCCTGGCATTCTGCGGCTTAGGATAGAAGGTAATATTCGGGTGTTGAGAAAACCCCCGAATATGTGCTTCACTTTTACACAACAGCAATGTTGTCCATGTGAAAATCTGAGCCATATTAAAAAAAATCAAGCCAGTCCCGGATTCATGTAAAATTTCTGCGTTTCAACAAAAAATAATAAAAAAGAAGCTTAGTGATTGAATTCACTCCCGGATTCTTCACAAGAGGCTCGCACAGATTTCTGAAGAAACAAAATCAAGAGATCGATCACACCCATGGGTGTCCACTTCTAGATTAACGTGCATCTGAATATTCACCCACTGCTCAACCGCACTTGGTAAGTCCCAGAAAATAACGCCACTGCAAGCTGGACAGCAGCTTGGGGTGGCAAATTCTGAAATGATGAAAGAATGAGATGAAACCAGCAACAACTAAGAGCAAGCACTAGTACAAAGCAGTACAATTAAAAGCTAAAATTCATCACATATCGAGCTTAAATGAATCCTCAAGCCTGCAACACAATAGCATGCCACAAAACATTTGAATGTTCATTGCAAAAGAAAAACAGTGAAGCATAGCTCCTCAACTAGTCTTAACAGCAGTACGTTGTCACTACATATATAGGATTTTAATCTGAGATATCAGACGGACGATGCAGCTGCTCAAGGGTTCTGTTCTTCAGAGCAAGCAGCACTCAAAGCCTCAGTGGCCTCCCTGCAGGTTGAAAGAATCCAAATAAAGACCTAAGAATATCGTTTCGAGAAAACAAAGTTGTATGGAAAGAGTTGGAATTTATACTATACATTCATACTCCAACGAATAATATTATCAGTTTTAGGGAGATAACTAAAAAGTAGCATTAGATAGAAACAATCAAAACAAGAGCATTGCCTTAACGCTGTCTTTATCTCATCATTTGCAGGATCAAGCATCAGTGCATCCAGGAAAGCATTAACTGCCCCTTTGTAGTCCTGAGCATAGAGATATAATAAGTGTGACTGTGTGAGATACAAATGGAGAGAGTAGATTAAATTGTGAGGCTCAATATGACGCAATGCGTACACTGCCTAGCATACCTTCAGCAAGCTGAGAGCTGCACCCTCACGGTACCATGCCTTCGGCCACCGAGGGCGCATGGCTTTGCATTGTTGAGCATCTAACAGAGCAAGCTTTCCATCTCCCAGCCGCAACCAGCACAAGCTTCTGTTGGAAAACAAGGTAGCATCAAGTGGATCTTCGAGCAATGCCTGCATTAGTAATCAGAAATGTGTGGGGCCTTAGTTTCTCAGGATTTGCAGACACAGGATAAGTCAACATAAGGCCCCGTTTGGTTTGCCGTGTTAAAGTTTACCGTCCGTCACATCGAATGTTTGGGCACATACATGCAGTACTAAATATAGACTATTTACGAAACTAAAAACACAGCTAGAGAGTAATTTGAGAGACGAATCTTTTAAGCCTAAAATTAGTCTATGATTGGATAATGATTATCAAATAAAACAAAACTGCTACAATACCTGTTAAACTTTACCACCCAAACCAAACACCACCTAAGATGCTAACGTGAGCAAAGCACAAAGAATTAAGCTTGTCATCTCAATTTACCCAATCCAAGTTCACTCAAATATAAACTGACAGTCAATGATATTTATGAAATGGAGAGTAATTGTACTGCAACTTATGAAAGGGATACAGAGATGCGAACATATATAAGCCATGGGCTAGCCAATCTTATCAAAGATATATCCAGAAAATAATCTATCATGCAACATTTTTATTGTTTCAAACAAGTATATATTTCAGATTGGGTTGAGTACTCACCATATCATAGCAGAGGGTTGCTGCGAGGTAGTCCCCTTTCGCAAATGCTTCATTTCCTCGTGGTTTTGCACCAGCTATGATATGCTCTTTATCCTAAATATAATATCCAAATTCAAAAATATGAAAACAAAATGTTAATGCCCTGCAATACATGTTACGCTGAAAAAAAAAATCAATAAACACCAATTAAATAAATACCAGACTTTTTTTGTGACAGAAAATACCATAGACTTGAAGGACGTAGATGTCATAGTATCAATTATCCCATCAATACTCCAATTGGGCAGAGATGTAATTGGTTTTGTGTGAGGAAAAAGAATTTGAACAAGGTCACGTAGTCTCTTATTTGCTGCATACATGATTGCAATTTTCCCATTCTGCGTTGTAAAGACAAAAAAAGGAGGTAACTCCACTATGAAACATTAAATTTTTTACTATTACTAATCAAAGTCATTAATTCTCATGTGATGTGCTAGAAAACCGATAAATCTTAGAAATTCAGCAAAAACAAAAAAAGATAAATATATTTTACGAACAAGCCTGTATCCTAGTGGTCATAGGAGCCTTGGTAGCACCTCAGGTCTAGGTTTGACTACCCTTAGGAGCAAATTTAAATAGGCCTGGGTTAAAAAAACACCCCTCATCGGTTGTGACATGCAAGGGACAAAACTATGAATATGGATTGAAAGGCATACACAATAATTGGTAATAGAAGTTTATCACAACCAGATTGAGATTACAGAGTATATATATGGCTATTTTGTTAGAAAATGAAAGAGATAAAAATATAAGCAATTTTGATTAGATGTGGGCCCTAACTTTATCCACAAACTTCCAATTTTGATTAGATGTGTGCCAAAAGATTCTATCACGTGTAGCCGTGTAGGTGAGCACAGTTGATGGACCAGTAGTATAAAGTATTCAAGAAGTTTTTCTTTGATCAAAGTTCAAACAGAAACGAATGCATGAAAGTGAGACATCTCTAAATATATTGTATATGCATGAAAGTGAGGCAAGTACATACATATGGTAGTAGTATACCTAGTTGGATTTGTAAGAAAGATAGAAAAAACACTCCCTCTTGTTTGTAGTTAGAGACCAAGTGCTGCAAATCATACTAGGTACTTACCTAAACTAACACTTCAATAGTAGAACATCAAATATCTACTCTGTACACGATTCTCGATAATATGCAAAATCTAAACAATCTATGAACATCTTACTTCTTACCAGATGACTGCAGTTTGAATGAGCGATTACTGAAACAAATCCCCAAAAGCACTATGTGTAATCACGATACTCTAAGTCGATTGACACATCAACAATCTATATAGTGCACTCTTGATCTCAAGCTAGAAACCTTGGTTTTATATTGTTACCTAGCTACCAGTTATATAACTATACAGGAGGGTGCAGTGCAAGCAATCAAACCTTACACAGCAATATAAAAAGAAAAGGGCAAAAGCAGAGTTAAGCCCACGTTACCGCATCAGAAATGTTAGGGTCAGCTCCAGCCTCTAGCAAGAACCTGACAATGTCAGCAAAGCCACCTTGAACTGCAATTATTAAAGCAGTTGTTCCATAGTGATTTTTTAGATTCACATCAGCACCAGCCTGTAGAATCACAATGCAGCATTGAGTTAACTCTAGAGCGGTTTCCAACGTGTAACCAAGTTTAGGCATAGTTAGGCCTTGTTTAGTTTCCAAAAAGTAGCCAAAAATTTTCAAGATTTCTCGTCACATCGAATCTTACGGTAACTGCATGAAGCATTAAATATAAACAAAAAAAAAACTAATTACACAGTTTGCCTGTAATTTACGAGACGAATCTTTTAAACCTAGTTAGTTCATGATTGGACATTTTTTATCAAATACAAACGAAAGTGCTACAGTATCCGAAAACAAAAAAATTTGGCAACTGAACAAGGCCTTAATTATAAGCATCGCCCTCCAACCAACAAGTTTTCATTGAGAAATCAAGTAAATACAAGCAGAGGAACCGAACATAAGAGAGACAGAAAAAAGTATAAATGAATTGGTAATTGTACCTCAACTAATAGCCTCATGCATTTCAAGGAGCCTCCAATGCATGCCATTATGAGTGGTGAAAACCTATTATGAGCAACTATATTGGGCTGCAAAGGGACAGGAAACAAGATCACAGTTACAGACTTACGGTACTAGTCAGAACGCATTCCAGGTCATGAAAACTTTAATTAAAAATAAGAGCTGTCCACTGTCCACGAAGTATTCATCTGAACATCATAAAGTGCAAAGATGAAATCCTTGGATGGTTATATATGAACCTATCCAATTCCAATTTTATCGTGGCCACTGCAACAAGGCCACAGTAAAGGAAGTATAACTTACATCAGCGCCATGCTCTAGCAGGACATTCACAGCCTGATCATGGCCTTTCCCTACAGCGAACAGCAGTGGCGATAAACGACGGCAGTGGAGGGCATCCACATCAACACCCTTGGACAACAGCAGCCTTAGAGCTTCGCAGTGCCCTGAAGGAAAACGTAAGGCACGTACACTAAGTCACTAACACTGCTACTCATAACTCAAACACAGTAAAGTATCCATGAGAGAGAGAGAGAGAGAGAGAGAGAGAGAGAGA
>Ga0182004_10002447_pt1 | contig 14434 bp, 15 predicted proteins | sample Sormic07211540_1_FD_120479 | JGI IMG/M metagenome (GOLD analysis project Ga0182004, IMG submission 120479) | Endophyte microbial communities from Sorghum bicolor roots, Mead, Nebraska, USA - 072115-40_1 MetaG | ecosystem: Host-associated > Plants > Roots > Unclassified | place: USA: Nebraska...
AAGCCAGCAGTGGGGCTAGGGGGGCTCCAGCCCCCCCTACCGCTGCTGGCTCAGTGGAATTTCTAGTACTCTCCTTCTAATTTTAGACACAAATTTATAAGGTAGGGTGGGCTGAGAACTTTATTTTTTAGATATATTTTGTGAATTTCATCATTAGTCTATATTAACGAGGGGTAATAGTAGAGCTAAGTTGATGTAGAACTTTTGTTCAGCCCCCCCTAAATTTTTTCCTGGCTTCGTCCCTGACTGTATGCATCACATTGTAAAAACGCAGAGCACAAAGATTTCCTATTCCTAGAACATCAAGTATTATCATACACACTTTACCAGCATTGACTTATGAATTCAAGACGCATGGACACTCAGGTGATAAGCTACCAGTCAACAACGAAGTTTACCAATCTGTAAACTACTCATCCGAAGTTCTAAGCAAAGGATCTACAACCTCGTAGGAGCAATTGAGATTTCGCTCATCAATACACTAGCAGTGGACTTCGAAAGTACAAAGTTCAACCAATCACAGCGGTTGGGAAGCCCCAAACGAAGGTAACCACTGTAAATGAAACCCCCCAGCGAACTGGAGAACTAGGTCAGCAGGTCACTCCCGAGAAAGCAGCGCAGCAACTGCGAAGCAAAATTCCTATCAGTACTTGAACGAGCACCGGAGCCTTACGACATCGGCGACGGTGAGGAAGTGGCGCGACGGCGACGTGATCTCTGCCTCGAGGGAGCGGAGGTGCTCGGCGGAGCGGCCGCAGCCGACCACCGCGTGCCCGCGACGCGCGAGCTCGAGCGCCAGGGCCCGGCCAAGCCCCCTGCTGACCCCCGTGATGAGCACCGTCCTGGGCCCCGCCGCGGCCGCCCGCGCCGCGGCCGCCGCTCCCCCGCCAGGCTTGGGCGCCGTCATCCTCCACTCCTCTCGCTCGCTGCCTGCGCCGCACGATGCTTCCAGACTTTTCCACTGCGTGTGGTTGCAGGCAGGCAGGGCAGCTCGTCGTTCTCCAAGTTTCCTGTGAAATCAGCCCATGGACCACAACGGCCCATCTAAGGCAGGCCCATGGGCCTCAGAGCTAAAAGGAAGGATGGGCCCATAGAAAAGCCGGATAGGAGGGTCCGTGAGGGCTACCCGGCCCATCCGCCGTACGGTTTCTCTTCTCCGCAGGGACACGCACCTGCGCACACGCCGCCATTCTGGTCTGGAGCAGCGTCCGAAAGTGTGTCGAGAACCTTCCCGATCCCTCGCGCCGCCCCCGACCTCGCCGCCGGCGGTAAGGAAGCCCCTCTCTATCTCTAACCCCATCCGTGGTTCGCGAGCCCATCATTTTTTATCCCTCAGCTCGTTAGCCCTTCCGGATATGGTAGAAAGGTTTGTCCTTACTTACTCGATCGTTAGGCTTCGTATTCTTAGTCCTCGGATGGGTCTGTGATGTGTTGTTGTCTCCTGGCACTTGTGCTCGGATTCTTCGTTCTTGTCGTGCTCGAAAAATATGTTACTATCAGAGAGAAAACTAGGGCTGTTTCCCCTGTAAGGGCTTGGCAATTTTGCTCCTAATTTCTGTGTTGCCCGATTGAAAGGATTGTTTTCATTTTAACGAGCTGGGCATTGGATATGGAAAGCTGGGTTGGTGAATTGAGTTTGTATATATATAATTATGATAGGACGAACTGTGTCATGTAGGACAGTAGGTGCTAACTGCTAAGTACTCTGTAGTTTGGGGCTTTAGCAGATTTATTACAAATCAATAATTAGATATGCAATGAGTGAGATAATAGGAGCCCACAATGGCATTTTTCTTAGCATTCGTTCGACATTTTGCTAATCTCACCTCCTAAAGACGAATTTTGTGCTGGCTGATTGTTTCATTATCTATATTTTGTTGCTCAGTTTTTAACTACAGTCTTATATATCATGGTCTTCCTTGTGATTGGGGTGGCATATTAACTTATTTATATGCAGCTCAGCTTGTTCCTGGGTCTGATCAGCCATGTTCAAGAAACCTGCTGATGTGAAAACCATACAGCGCTTGTCTGGGGCGGACAAAAAGAAACTAAGAAGAACTGCCAAGGAAAGATTTCCACAAGCTTCTGATGCTGATCTTGATGCCATCCTTCCCCCCAAGGTGATGATCCTCCCCCCCTTTTTTTCCTTTTCTTTTACTAGCAAATATGCACGTGCAACACGCACGTGTTTATAGAAACTATTTTAAATGTAATGAAAAATGTAGAATAAAGATATATGGCAAGTGTTTGATTGATTTGATCGGGTCGTGTAGACACGGATTATATAGACGGTAGAGTGGTTAGAGGGATACGTGCTAAAAAAATAGGCTAAAATTTTACCTCTTTATAATTAATTATTATTATTATTATTATATATTCGAAGTGCACACGATGCACGAGGATGTTGTTGACGAAGGTGACCTACCGTCTAATGTTGCCGGCAGACTCGAGCTCCACATAGAAGTGCAAGCCGAGGACGCGTGTCTAGAGGCTGCGCCACAGCTGCAGAGCACACCCGTGTGCACCAGCTCCCTCTCGTTGGCGTCTGCCAACCTGAGGATGCGCTTAGTGGCATCAGATTTGTTTTTCCTCGTTCACATTCTCAATGGTCGCCATGGACGCCTGATGGATCGATGGACAATTGTGCTCTCTCGAACTATATATACATATATACATGCAATCAAATACGTGGTACGCATATCCTTTTCTAGAGCGTGATAATACAGCAGTATGTTGTACGCAAGAGTCCAGAGTCCATCTGGGCGGACATGGTTCTATTTTGTTGGATAATTTTGTTTACTTACCAAAATCAGAGATCAACAATTTCTTTTTTTTATTACTTCCACAGTCCAGCTGGGCGGACATGGTTCTATCTTGAAGGATTTTTTTTTACATACCAAAATCAGGGATCAACAATTTCTTTTCTTCACATGTTGACGCGGGGATAGAGGGGGTCGTGGAGTCCTGACACAGGGATAGAGAGATCATGGAGCCCGTTTAGGATTGTACATGCGTGACATGAGATTGAGTTACAGATGTTTACGTCTTATAAATGTAAGATGTAAGATCACGTATTACGGAGGGCTCATATAGCACGAAGTCCAGATCGAACGGTTATTACGCAGGGAGATCCCCTAAAAAAACTCGCTCTTCAAATTTAAGGGGACAACAAGTAAAAAAGGACTGCATTGGCTGTACTCTTCCACTGACTCTGTCACTTTGTGCATTCGTGGAGAAAATACACCAGATATATGCTATCCATTTATTGGCTGAAGCCTTTTGAATTACCAATCCTCTCTCTCATGGTGGGTATAGGAAGGGGAGAAACAAGCCGTTGGTGACAGAGGCAATTAATTGGCAGGCATGCGCCATTACGCGGGCAGTAAAGAAGCAAGGGTAAAATAGAAAGAAAGTGGTTAAAGATTCCCTTGAAACCTTACACGCCTATAAAATGAAAAAATTCTCTAATCCTAAGATGTCTAACATAAAGAAGTGGAGGAGTACATGTTAGATGTTATTCTTTGGGTTGTCACCATCAACTTTGCATACATTGCGTGGTAGAGCTCTAGTCTTAGTGAAGGAATAGTAGCCTACTTCATGTATGCTTGTGAAATTTCGACCCATATCATTTATTTTTTCTTTATCATATTCCTTCTCATTCCTATATTTATCAGATGTATTGCCTCAAAAAAAAATTATCAGATGTACTGTGGAAGGAATTTATAGTAATTTTATGCATAATTCTGTATCATGTTTATCTTTATTTATATGTTTGAATTTGTTGTAATACTTGCTCTGATGTGTTTTTGTATAGGTTGAGATAACAGTTGCTAAGTACCCGAATCATTCTCTTGTATATGGCATAGAGGGAGAGTTCCCAATGATTTTCAACACTGATGCAAGAGGCCATGAACTGTTTCCAACAGGTTTCTCTTTTCATCTCCTTCATATTGGCATTTCTCTTTTCATCTATTAAATCCAACTTTGGTTGCTTGTGCTACAGTACTTTCTTGTTATTGTACTACTGCTTTTGAGATTTATTTGTTTCTGGTTGAGTATGCACATAAAAGAAAGGGAACAGAGAACAAACAGAAGCCTCTGCTTCCTGTTATCGAGTGCAATCATCATTATTTTGATTTCTAATTACCAAATCAGGTGCTTGATTTACTGTAATTTTGTTATGCTCTACTCTTATTTTGTATGTTAACTTATTGGTTTTGTTCTGTATATTGAAAATAAGTTAACTATTTAAACCTAGATTAGCAGATGGTAACCACAATGAATTATCGAAGTTACTGTCCATAATAAGGCATCACTTCCATTAGACATTGCCTGAGTTTATATAGTTAAGATTTTATCTACAAAATCCTTGCCTTTTGTCTGTTATATAGGTTTTTCACTTACTAATCAACAGTTGTTGCGCATTGGAAATGAATTGAGTATGGTTTATCTGCTGCAAATATTGCAGTTTATGCGCTTTGGAAGGTCCCCCATCTGTTGCCAGCTTTTACACTTAAAGGTGGTGAGGTTTCACGTTTCGTGATTGGCGGTGCTGATCTGATGTTTCCTGGTATCAGCATACCTCCAGAAGGGTTTCCATCTTTTGAAGCTGGCCAACCATGGGCTGTAAAAGTTCCTGGTAACCCTGCTCCAATTGCGGTGAGTTTTTCATATTTCCTTGTAACTGATTTTGCTCAGAGTTTTTAACTGGTAGAGCTCTATCAGTATGTTCAAATCTACACTTTTTTTACCATTATGCATTACACAGGTTGGGAGCACAACTATGAGTAGTACTGAAGCCTTGAAGGCAGGGCTACGTGGCAAGGCTTTAAAGATTTTACATTACTACCGGGATATGTTATGGCAAGTGCACACTGACCAGGGCTGGTACACAAACGACTTGAGCCATTTCTCAGGAACTTGTCTAATACTGTTTGCAGGGATTCAGCTGATGGTCGTTACGTCCCCAATGAAGGATTTTTTGACGACATTGTTGTTGAAGATCCTAATTCTGTTTCAACATCTCAGTCTCCTGATTCTGTTGAAGGACCTGAAGGCATGAATGATGGTAGTGTTTCGGCTGAAGATGCAGGAGTTGATATTTCAGACAATCATGGTGCTGATCCTGGCATCCAGAGTGAAACCGTGGAAGAGATAACTGATGCTGTTAATGAACTAAAACTGCCTGAAGATAAAACCACTGAACAAGCACCTGTTGAAATGGAACATCATAGTTTGACAACTGAGGAAATTGATTCTCTCTTGGACAAATGCCTTCTGCAAGCGCTATACACAAGCATAAAAGAAAAAGACCTTCCAATGCCAGGGAGTACACTATGGTAATTTTTTTTGCTCCAGATCACATCTTGATAACCATCTGCTTTAATGCATTTTTTTTCACATTTGTGTTTATTATATTTATTTCTATATAAGTTATTGCAATCTAGCAGCTGCGGTATGGTGCACACTCACATCTGATTTTCATTGGGTTCATCTGTTTTCCTCCAGGACATATTTTAGGCCTTTGATTACATACATGGAAACATGTTCTGCTCCGCAATAAATGGCATTTATGTTTTTTTTTTGTTTGCCTATTGTGGTATTAAGCTGTAGCACTACCTTTTTTGCCCCTTTTTGCCCGAGTAATCAAGCATTGTTATTAAAACATTTGGACTACTAGCCTGGCTCACTTTAACAAAATATTCAAACGTTCAACAACTTATAGCTCGCATGTTCTACCTTTTTTCGTGACTTGGGCTTAAGTTCATTATCTGTATTTTATTCTGTGCAGGGCAAATCACATACTACCCTGCAGACCTCCTGGTATTACTCTTGATATCAAAAAGTCATCACACAAAAAGTTGTCGAAGTGGTTACAATCAAAATCTTCATCTGGCCTTGTAAGACTTCTATTTTTTCATATGCATAATTTATGATATATTCAAGGTGGTCCAGTTGTTCTGGACTACATGTATTTTGTCTTAATTTTTTCTGAGCATCTCAAAGAAGTTCGTCTTAATGTATCCATGAAACTACAAAATTGAAAGGGGGACACATAAAATGCCCCATAGCTTTTGTCACTTGCATGTCACTATTTTTATTTTAGAATATGTATATATATGTCTAACATGATAATCCAACGAGATGGTTTAGGGCCTAATCTAATGATTTAGAAATTGTATTGAATCTTCAGGGACCAATTTCAAAAAAAGAAAAATGTCAGAACAAGTTTTCACATTCCTTTACTCAAATGTCTGAACAAGGCCCCCCGCTGTATGTTTTGCAGATTTCAGTAAAGGAGGACAAATATAAGAAGGAATTTATATTGCTTGCTATCAATCGTAAGCATCCAGACTACATGGCCTTTAGACCGGAAAAGAGGGTACAGGAGCTTGTTGAACACGTAAAAGATGTTGCTGAAAGTAGCGTCACTAAGCAATTGGAGGTTGCAGAGATTTATAAGCCAAGTTCTCATGTTAAACCCATATTTGTGGCTGTAGAAGCTGACATGGAGAAGTATTACAGTGCACCAGAGGCTTCAGATATAGTCTTCAGGTTTGTCTCTCTATGTAACTACTTTGTTGGACAATGTGGCTGATTCTTTTGTGGTAATTAGCTAGTCCTATGTTTGTGAAAACAAGGTGTTCAGTTTATTCACATTCATATAATTTTGTTTTCTTCTGTGAATTAGGTATGTCGAAAAGGAAAATTTGGTTAAACCTACAGACAAGACCAAGGTGATTCTTGATGTTACATTATGTGATGCATTGTACAAAGGGGCTATCAAAAAGGGCTCGGCATACCCAACTGAAATCCACAAGAAAGACTTGGGTTCAACATTTTTAAACCGCATGCAAGTTCACCACAAAGTATCAAGAGGGACTCAGGAGGTCATACGCAAGGGTGCCATAAGAACTATTCAGATCATGACAGAAAGAAGACAGGGTAACAAGAAGATGACTCGGCTTTCCGGGCTCGAGTGTTTTCTGATGGATCCTGATTCATTGGCTTCTGAACTCCAGAAAAAATTTGCCTGCAGCACCACCACAGCAGAGCTTCCAGGTAACTTGGCCTACATGGCTACATCCCTTGTTCATCTTCTGTTCTTGAGGAAGACTAGTTATGGTGTGAAGGAAATACTGAAATACATTACATCTGCACGACCATTTCAGGTAAGAAAGGGCAGTGCGAGGTCTTGGTACAAGGTGGAGTGATTGATGACCTTGCGAAACACCTTGTCGACCACTACGGTGTTCCGAAAAGATACATCGAGGTTTATGACAAAACAAAGAGGTAGGAAGGGGGAGCTGATCAACTGGAGTGCCTTTCAGGTGTTGCCGTGTTGGTGCGCTTTGATGGTCGCTGGTCCGAGGATCATCAGCTTTGTGCAAAATACGAAATGGTCCCAGGATTGTTTCATGATACTTCTTTTTTGTCATGAGATGTCTAGGCATTATTACGACAGTGTTGAATTATGTGAGTTATATATTTGTTTTCGTTCCTGCCCTTTATTGGTGGAAAATGCTATTGTGCTTCCTGAAGAAACGATGGTTACAGGACAATGAGGTTTCCTCATGTAACCTCCATGCTTTTGGTGCTCCAATTTTTTGTGTTCAGTATCTGTCATCTTGTAAGATGGCACTTGTAGTTTGTGCGACTGATCCATAATATGCTAGCATCAATTTTGTGGGGATGATATGCTAGCGTCATTAGTAATACTCATGTTGTATGGTTTTGTAATCTACAGTACCCACAAACCATTCCCACCATAGAACTATATTTTCAGCCAAATTGCTGACGACTAGATCAGACACCCTCACACCCATATTAACAATACGAACACTTAAGGCACAGCCCAGAGCTCGCGAATTGGGACAGCTGTTGCGTGCTGCCGATAGACAAACCAACGAGAATCTGGTCATCCATATATCACTTAAGCAGTGAGGTTATTTACATTTAAATGAGATCAAAATTCTGAAATGTATAGCACGGAAATAATACACATATATTAACACAGCCAAGAACGGGTCTGGAATTGAGCAATGTCATTAACCGCACCAATGCAGTGCATAGTAACAGAACTTATAAGCCAAAAAAACGGCGAGCTGTGTTTGGTTGAGCTCCTAAAAAATGCTTCTGCTGCTAAAAAACCAGAAAGCAACTACAAAATGGTGAAATCTGAAACTACTTCCCTTGAACCTTACTTTTGGCTTTCTACTTTTTGAAATATGTGAAAATAGAGAGCTGCTTCACAGCTGTTTCAAGCAAGATAGAGAGAAGAGGTAGGTTTTATACTTGTTTTAACCAAACAGTTTTTCTACTACACATAGCTCACTGTAACTTTTTCACAGCTCCCAACAGCTTTTTTACAACTCAAGGCTAAACCAAACAGACCTAGGATAGCTAACAAAGTGAATGGGAGGGTAAACTCAGCAAAACATGGGTATCTATCCTCTATAAATGCACACACACGCGTACTGTTTACCACTAACTAGACTTCTTGCCCACACTTCGCTTCCTCTTTGACCTGTGTGCTGAAAAGTTCTCGCTGCTTCTCGATCTACGGCTCCCTGAATCAGAGCTCAAATCTCCACTGCTTGATTCTGAGGTACCCTCTTCAGTACCGCTGTGCCGCTTCCTTCTCCTGTCATCCTTTGTACTTCTACTTGACCTCTGATGCCAAGCTTCACTGTCTGGATGAGCATCCTCCTTCCTTCCCGACCTAGTGCCTTTACAGCTTGAACTCTGGTATCTATCTACATCCGAATCAACATCGCTATTTGTGGCTACCCACCGATCATGCTTTCGAGATTTCCCTCTTCCGCCATCTTTCTCATCATGATAATAATCTTCAATGTCACGTCTCGAGCGTCTTTTAGTGTTGTGCTCCTTTCCTGTTGGTTTTTGAGCTGTAGAGTGGTGTCTTTCAAGATTGTAGTACTCCGACGATCCCCTCCTGCTCCTTTTGGCATCATCATACTCGTACCTGCTAGTGGACTTCTCACCTGAAGAACCCTTCCTGATGTCTGTATCAGTGAAGTCTGAAGGCCAATCGGAATATCCAGGCTCCAAACTTCCACGCCTATCAGAACAGTGCTTCCTAGGCCTAGTTTTGTCATCTTTTTTCTCTCCATTACCATGATCACTTCTATGCCTTTCTTCATGCTTGTGCCTATGGGACTCACTGTCATTTTCCATGGTTGAAAATTGTCTGCCATTTGTATCTTCAACATCTCTCCTTCGGTGCTTATCTACTGATGAAGAATCTCTTCTATGTCGTTTGTACTCATAATTCATGCTGTGGCTACTATGTTCTTGCTTAGAGTGTGAATAATCTTGAGAGTGTCGTGTATGCACATCTTCGTCCCTAGATCCTCTTGAAACATATCTGTTGAACCAAAATCAAAATATTAAGCATAGCCCTTAGGTATAATAGAAGCTGACAGGTAAAATGATTAACTCATAATTTAGTACGTACCTATTGCTGGAAATTTTCAGTTTCTTCCTATCAGAGCCCTCTGAACTTTTAAAATTGGGGGTATCACTCTCCTTTTCATACATAGTATCAACTGAGGGGCCAAAAAGAGCAGTCATCTTCCTAATCCAGTATCTAGGAGGAGGGTTGTCCCAATCAGCCCACTCATAATCTCCTCCAGGATTGCGAAAACAGTGAATAAAATTACACGCAACTCCATGTGAACATGTCTGAAAGAGGACGACAAAAAATGCAGACTATATTAGCAGTTCTGAGCCTATTTCTCAAAACTTTGGGAGTATTCTCCTCTAACAAATATCAACACTTTAAACAAACTTCATATCTGTCATGAAATCAGACTAAATTGATTAAGGAGACAAAGCTACATCCCAAGTACCTTGTATCTTGACCTCATGTAGTCACCGCATATGGCAGCCTTCCATCTTGTCACGGCAACAAATTCACATGTTATCTAAACACATAAGAAAAATCCAGGTTCAGGTTATGCAAACAGTACCACGTGTAATCTAAGGGTGCAGGATGGAAGGATCCTTTGGTGTAAGCAAGGATTAATAACGACCCCCTCCCACACACCCAAACAAATACAGTTGGTCCAGTCGGATAAGATCTGCTTTTTCTGTTTCTCCACGTACAAGCTGACCTATAAGTTACAATTTTGTGGGGTGATACCAGACGTAACTTTTTTAGCATAACGTTTAGTGCCCGTTATCACCCCAAAAAAAATTAACTTAAAACTCAACTTAGTACACAAATTTTATAAAGGCATAGATTGAACCAACTAAAATAGTTTGGGGAGTAAAATAAACCAAAGATAGTTCAAGGGGTTCTACCAAAGATAGTTTAAGGGGTTATCCAGCCGGCTAAATTTCAGGGTAGTAATTTGTACTTTCTCCCTTAAGCTATAACAATTATGCTCACATAATACAAGAGGAATGAAACAAAGTAATTACCTGCTTTCCAGCAAAATAGCGTCCATTCATGCTGCTGTAGGCAAGAAGAGCTGAATCCAACGATTTATAGTGCACATAAACATTTCCTCGAAGATGGAAACATCCATTTCTACATACCTAACATATTAACTGGAATCATTTCGATAATTCTAATCAGATGAAAAGTTGTACATAAGCCTAAATTTGTGAAAATTGCAAAACAGTGTTCCAGCTCCCACAGGGAACCATCATTTAGAGTTAGAGGTGCCTATCTGATTCGTAGCGCTAAACAACTGTGAGTGGCTACAACTCTACAGCCCTTTTTATGAATTTGTGTCAAAATTTAACTTAGCCCATAGTAACAAGTGGGAATAGGATCGTGGTGTGCATTCTTCTAAGTAGGAAGATAAAAATAGAAAGAAGTCTAACAGTCAATCATATACATGGACAGCGAGGTGAGGTTAAAATGCTTAGCTAAGACTATGTTTGGATTCTTTACCAGGGACTTTTTAGCCTTGCTGAGAGAGAATGCTGAACAGGGACATGCATTTGGATAGTTGGTAAGCGTATCTTGAGGTCCGTGCTGGCAAAGGATTTACCATGCTATGGACAGAGAGTGAAATCTTCTCAACTTGCCTGGCAAAGGTTCCCTCACCCAGCATAGCAAGTTAAGGCAAACTAGCTTGGGAAGTGGGAACAGAATGCCCCCTAAGTCGAAGTTTGAACATATTCTAGTAGCAATAGCAGTGAACTACTAAAGTGAACCAGTCTCCTCATGTAGAGCTTAAGAAATACCGATTAACTATGATCAATTTAATTGTAAACGAATTCTCCAACTCTCCCTCACTAAGGCAACCACGACCCTAAGAAGATATCATAATCCTTTTAGAATTTAGAGAAACAATCATGTGAAGCAAACAAACTGAATGTAATGAATACAACAGTATGTGAAGCATTGGCTTAGGGAATCATGTTGTCTCAGGACAAAAGGAGGCACAAAGAACCTTGAAGTTCACAAGTTCACCAAATTTCAGAAATTCTGTATGTACATCTTCATAAAATTCTTCATAGCTTTGTTCAATCTCTTCATCTGTGAACTGGAAAATGTTAAAGAATAACTTATTAGTTTGTTTTCAAACTATTGAAGAAAACAAAAATCTTATTGCAATTCCCAATATCACTAAGAGTAGGAATATGAAATAAAATAAGGGGAAAGAGAGAACCAAAAGTAGAGGGTCGATTTAGTTCTAGTTTACAAACAGAACTCTTGTTTGCACAGAGGATTAAAATAGATTCACCTGTCACCCTAATGGTCATAAAGACATCCAATAAAAGAATACTCCTCAATGGTTCAACATTAAAAATTCCCAGATACTATCAAAATTGTCAAGGATCTACTTAATAAATGATACCCAAGACATGTACCAATTTTCAAATATTGGACACATTTCTAATAGCTATAGAAAAAAACATAAAAAAGCTCAGCAACATCAGCAAAACCATGATGATTTAGGATACATGAGCAGATCAAAGTTCAAGACGTCCTCAATCAAGTGAAATCAACTGGCCTGATCACTGTATGCCTCAAGTCGAAGTTCTGAAGATAACACGAAAGAACATGCAATCTGTCGCAAGTCTGAGAGTAGCCAGGGAAAACTTGGAACAAGAGTTATCTTGAGCAGTAGATTAAAAATCTTCAAATGGTTCCAAGCAGTCAGTTATTTATACTCATGGCTGCTTATAAAGGCTTACAAGCTTAAAGTGGAATACATGTTATTTTTTACATGAGCACGATTTAAGTATTGAACTATCACAACTTAAAATGGCACTGCCCATGAAACCAAAATTGAGTATCCTTAAACACAAATAAATAGTAGTTTAAGGATACAAAGTTATTCATTAGAGAATTTCCTCTAACAAACCTCAAGTCCTTCATCTTGATCCAAAGCAAGGCCTGGACCATTATACATGTTTTTCATTAGCAATGTGCTTGACTTATCAGGGTAAAAATGAACCCTACTGCAGCGCACTCCAAAGCGACAAGCCCCTGTCTTGAGGTGAAATGGACAATGGGCCTTATCCTATAGAAATAAAAGAAACAGGAAAAGCCAGAATGTCAAGGTAGAGAACAAGTTGTATTTTCTTTCTGTTGTAACAGAATATTCACAGGTCATTTCTGTCCTAATAGAAAGAGAAGAATGGAGCATGCCTGCTCTGTTCCAAAATTCGGTGTCTCTTGAGCAACTTTGTCAAGTACTTCTTGAGCAGACAAAGAAGGTTCTCTCCTCTGAGCAGCAAAAGCAACAGACTGTGGTGGGAGCGGATTTGATGTAGGTCTATCTTCCTGCAAGACATTTAGTGTAACCTTTATCAGCAGTATGTCAAAAAAAATGACCCACAAGCAGCCATAAGGAACAGAACCAATAGAAATTCATAACAGATAGAATTGTGACCTCTTGAACTGGCAGCTTTTCCTTGGACCCTTTTGGTACTTTAACCTTTTTCTTCTTCACAATGATCTCATTTCCTTTCCATATAATTTCTGCTGGGCCATCTTCAACATATTCCCATTCACTATCTTCTTCTGACTGGTTTCCTTGGTCATCTTTAGGCTGCAAGAGGGAAGTTGAATTTGTAATCAGATCGCTATGTTAGAATGTTTATACAACTTATTTTTTTCAAAACATGCACCAGTGAACTCAAAGACGTGCTGGCGGAAAAAAGGATTAACAGATGGATTAAGCTGCCAAAAACATATATACATCCAAATGCAGAATAAGAGTCTGCCGGCTTAAAAACTACCAAGGAGATTGGCACTTGCCTCTGACGATGACTACAGAAACTGACATCCTAGTTAGTAACAATGACTAGCCCAGCAAGCTCATCCCGGGATGCATCGATGCGAAATGGATGAATACGATTGTTCAGTAGAAGGAGCTAAGAAATTATGGGAAGTGCGCGGAGAGACAACCTCCTTTCGAGCAGAAGCCTCGGCAGCCCTGGCCTCCTCTTCGGCCGCAGCAGCCGCGGCCTTCTCCGCGGCGCGGGCAGCGGCAGCCTCGAGCCACCGACGCTCGGCGTCCTCGAAGGCGAGGCGCGCACGCTCGGACTCCGCAGCCGCCTCGGCCTCCTGGATCTCGAGGAGGCGGCGCTCCTCCTCGGGGTCGGTGGCCGCGGGCGCCTCCGCCTCGGCCGCCGCGCGCGCGCGCGCCGCGGCCTCCCTCCGCGCCCTCCGGCGGCGCTCCTTCTTCCGCTCCCTCCGCTTCTCCCTCCTTGTCAGCGCCGTCGCCGCCGCCTCCGGGGCACCATCGGCGGCGGCGGCGCCACCGCCCGCCGTTACGGCCGACGACATGGCGAGCGAGCTCCTCGATTCGGTGTCGCCGGAAGTGTCGTGCGCGATCGCATAGGCGTCTGGGTCGGGGTTCGCATACAAGTGGGCCTGGGCTTCTCGTCTTTCTTCAGCTGGGTCTCCTTTTTTTTCAGAACAGGTGGGCCTGTGTCTGGTACGGAGAGGTTGGAGCCCGTTGGGCCATTTAGAAATGGGACTCGTTGATGGCAACATGGGCCGGGCTCTGTTCATTAGCATCGTGATCCGATCCCCTCATCAATTAACAATGCTGCATCTTCCTCTCAAAAAGAAAAAAAAAACAATGCTGCATCTTGAAGCTGCAGCCGACAGCCCAAAACCTCTAAAAAAAAAGTGCAAATAAACATTCGCAATCTATTCGCTTGAGCTTATCGGTAGAATCTATCTTATCAGTCAAATAAACGAGCCCATAGTATGTTGTGTGGCATGCATCCTTCGCTGTATTACCACTGATGATCAAACTGCGAGGATCCATGGCATGGGTTTGTTTGGGACTTTGGGTGGCGTGGCTCTGCAGTTGACTTCTGGTGCCTGGCGTAGCCGTTGGGCTGCATAACGCGTGCTTGTCCGTGCGAAGCGGGAGGGATGCCGCGTCGTTTTCCGCAGTTTGCCTCCCGCCCACGCCTGCACCTGCACCTGCAC
>Ga0182004_10002448_pt1 | contig 14433 bp, 15 predicted proteins | sample Sormic07211540_1_FD_120479 | JGI IMG/M metagenome (GOLD analysis project Ga0182004, IMG submission 120479) | Endophyte microbial communities from Sorghum bicolor roots, Mead, Nebraska, USA - 072115-40_1 MetaG | ecosystem: Host-associated > Plants > Roots > Unclassified | place: USA: Nebraska...
GGCAAAGAGAGGAGTTGCCGAGGGCAGGCTGGCGGGCCCTCGGCAAAGCATGACCTCCGGCAGAGCTTTGCCGAGGGCTTAACTACGGGCGCTCGGCAATGCCTAACGCCCAGAGCCGCCGTTACTCTGGACCCACACCGCCGAGCGCCCCTTCTTTGCCGAGGGCCGGCCCTCGGCAAAGATGGGCCTTGACCGAGGGCTTTTATCTGCCGAGGGCCTGGCCCTCGGCGAAGAAGCCTTTGCCGAAGGTCGTTCTTTGCCGAGGACTGGCCCTCGGCAAAAATATCATTTGCCGAGTGTCCGAAATCCGGCCCTCGGCAAAATAAATGACCCTCGGTAGCGTTGCTGTTTCCCGTAGTGGTCAGTGCACTTTCAAGTTTGAACAAATAATACACATTGAATAAATTACCATCATATGCTCATTTAATTACTCTCGCCCTCAAATTAACAACAGAAATTACAAGGCAAATGTGACAGTACATCATGTCGTCCAGTAGATCGGCTGAGACACGTAACGCGGACGATCGACCAACTACTCTCGGGCATGGCCGAGGATCGTGAGGTGGGGTTCGAACTGCGGCAGCTCGTCCTCGTCGCCGTCGCCGTCGAGGTCAATGCCGCCGCCCGGCAGCACCACCCCCATGCCCTCGGGCTTGCACGTCTTGTCCGTGGCCGGGTTGCACCCGTACTCGGCGGCGTCGGCGGACCTGACGAGCAGCACGCAGGCGAGCGCCAGCGCCATGGCGAGCAGCCACACGCGCGGGGTCGTCGTCGTCATGGAGATCGACGATGTCAGACAGGCAGACACGCTCACACGGAAAGCTTTTTCGCAAGGTCGCAGTAGACGCCGGTGCAATCGCAAGCACACGGAGGTCCCTTGCGGACTTTGGCGAGGCGACGGTGGTGCAGCCGGGGGTGCTCTAAAAGGCGGCAATGGAGTGGCTGCGCGCGGCCTCCGCGGTTGCATGGCGACCGGGTGTCACGGAGGCGCCTCTCGCGAGCAACCAACCGAACCGCCTGCCCAGACGTTACTATAGTTAGCACTGTGCTATTTTTGGGACAGACAGTGAACCTGGCGCGAATCAAGCAGTACATTCCAGGTTGTCCATTTGCAGAGATACTGTTATCTTCATCAGATTCTGAACTTTCATGAACACAAGCTAAACAAGGATGCTGGAAGCCTGGAACGGACACAAGAGTAGGATTTCAAACACACACTCGGCACAAGAGCTCAGGGAATGAAACTGAAAGGAATCGGAGGATGCTGCATTTGCTAAAATTTAGTTGTACATTGCAACTGTTTGTAACAATTGAGGTGGAATTGAACACGCTCATACGGTTTGCGTCTTACGTACTGGGGCCAAAAAGAACTCAAATTTGCCGGGTCTGTGCATCTGGACGTTGTGAGCTTATGGACATTGCGTTGTTTTTGTTTCACAGGATGCCATCGATCTCCCAGTTGTCATCGTCCTCGTCCCGAGCCTTTGAGGTTGCGTCAGCGTCTTCTTCTGGGAACCTTGGCTCATCCATCATACGCCTGCAAGGTTTTCGGCACAAAAAGTATGCAAGTTAGATTGGACTTTTGATGGAGGAGCTAAATGCTCCCAGGTGCTGCTTCGAATTCGGAGCGAGGCCGAGGCCTGCATCTCGGCCGGCTACAGCAAGCTCACGCCGCCGTTCGCGGTGCTCGCGTAGCGGACTTCTCGCGTTCTTCTTCTGTAGCGCCAACTAGTTTGTGCTTAGTTTTCTCCTACAGCTGCACCGTTAAGCCGGTGATTTGTGTTCGTGTGACCTGTTGTAACCCGGTGCATCTCGCTCACGGTTACCTCAGGAGTGTTTTGAACCTTTTTCTCCTTAAAGAAATACGAGCCTTCGGCACGTTTTCGAAAAAAAAAAATTTGCAAGGTTAGGAAGATCATTCAAGCTCAACTTTCATGTGTGGTGTGGCTCAAATTAAACTATCAATTCATTTCCCTAAGAAAAACTATTCGTTATCAATACTGAAATCCAATCAACATCCACTCATGACTCATCCACCATACGACACCAACAAAACTAATAATTAAGAACATGTGTTACCGCAAATGACTGCATCAGTATTACCAAGCACCAACAAGGCAGGAAATAGCTCTGTTTTGTGCACATATGACTGCATTAGTACTACCAACCAGGCAGGAAACAACTTTCTCTCTATTTGCTGCAAACATGACTGCACCAGTGTACTACAAACAAGGAAGGAAAACAGCCCGACTCTATTTCGTGCAAATAGCCAACAAGACTTTCAAGTCAAGTTCTTGCATTTACTGGTGCAGCGAAATACTAAAGAAATTTTGTAGTTTTTACTTGCCCATGAAACACTGTCAAGGGCTCAAGGCATGCAACAAACTTTTGTGAAATCGGCAAACGCCCGATCGAAAACCTTTCCATAATTCATACTATCAACTACATCAAAATCAAATTGTGAGTCCCAGTTTCAATCGCAACTGCATGTCTGCATTCCAAAGCATGTGTGAACATTGAAGGTTCTAAAGCGTGCCAAAAACGTAACTGATGGCAGTGGCAGGGATATTGATTTCAAGAATAGCTGGTTCCACTTCCACCACCAACGACAAGAAAGCACAGGGGCACTGCACAGTGCTCACATCATCCTGAAGGAATCCGTACTCTCCTATCCAATCCATGGACGACTAGCTCGATTGGTCTATATAGGCTATACGCTATAGCATCAGGAAAAGCGAGCCAGAGCGCAGCCATGTTCATCTCATACCTGCGGCGGTTGCGGCGTCCGGCCTCGCGCGCCTTGCGCTTCTTCTCGTCCGTCTTACTCTCGTACCTCCGGCGGCGCTTGATCTCCTGCAGCACGCCGGCGCGCATCACCTCCCGCCGGAACCGGCGGAAGATGGACTCCTCCCCCTCGTTCTCGTCCACCAGGATCTGCACATTGTACCCCTTGGCAGCCACCACCGCCGTCGGCGCCCGGCGCGCCACGTGCACCACGGACGGAGGCGAGCTCTTCCCCGAGAACGACGAGAGCTGCGGCAGCGTGCTCAGCAGGGAGGTCGTCGTTGCGGGGGCGGCCATGGCTGCGGCCTGCTTCGGCTGGCGCTAACGGCTGCTGCGAGTTCCTGTGTCGGGTTCTTGCCTTCTTGGATAGGATGAGAGGCTGAGGAAGCAGGGAGGGGAGGGAGGGAGGGAGACGGTGGGGAAAACAGTGAAGGCTTGGCTTATCCTCTTATTTATTTTTGTGTATTTTGGAGGGAACAGCAGGTTAAGAGTTAGCAGCCGTATTTTTTTTCATCCTATATATCTCTTCTAGCTGTGTTCAGTATTTTAAAATTCAAACCATTTTAGTGAAGCACATGTTTTGGCTAATGGACCATGTCCACACACATTTAGAGCATCTGCAGCAGTACTACCTATAACACACCACCTATTTTTCTATTTGGATAGCCATCAATTTTAATACTACCAATATTTTGTTCCTAACTCCCAAACTCCTAAAACATGGCTCTTCCACTAGTGCATGACATGTGGAACTCACGTGTCATCCTCTTCCTTGTTGCAATCGACAACTCGGCCATCATTGCTTGCCGCCGAGCCGGGAGTTGTCTGAAGTAGGTCCACAGGGGTTGGGCTGGAGCGTTGTCGGGGAGTTGTGCCTGGTTGGGAGCCGCACTAGGGAACCACGGCATAGGGAACCGCTGCGAGCACTGCGTGAAGGAGGTCTGTCGAGGAGCCGTGCCTGGTTGAGAGCCGCACTGGGGAACTGCTGCGTGCACCACTTGAAGGAGGTCTAGCATCGGGGAGCCGCTCCACGGTGAGGGAGGCTCGCAGGGGAGGGGCGCTATTGGCGAGGAGGTGTGCTGGCATTGGGGACAGGCGGCACTGGCATCGGGGGAGGCTCCACGGCGAGGGAGGCTCGTGGGGGAGGGACACCACTAGTAGGAAGCAGGTGCGCCGGCGTCGAGGAGGGCGCCGCCAGTAAAGGAAGGGCGTCGTCGGCAAAGGAAGCCTATGGGGAGTGGGCGGCACTAGCGGAGAGGAGACGCACGTCAGGACGAGATGCACTACGGGAGTGAGAGCGACGCGTTGAGAGAGAGAGAGAGAGAGAGAGAGAGAGAGAGAGAGAGAGACGACAGAAGAAAATAGGTAGGCAATTTTGTTGGGCCAACAGATGTAGCTAATGGGGGAGGGATTTGTTGGGCCATAAAAAAGGTAGTCTGATATGTAGCCTATTGGAGTGCGTTTTGTGCCCTCCACTACCCAAATATAGGCTAGGTAGTGTGTTTAGGTAGCATGTTAGAGATGCTCTTAGGACTTGTTTGGATGTGCATGTATTTATCTCAACCTACACATGTTGAAGTGGATTGAGGTGGAATTAAACTAACTTCTACTTCAACGCATGTCGATTGAGTTAGATACATATGCATCCAAACAATATCTTAATGTGTTTTGTGCTAATAGAGAGTGAAAAAAGGTAAGTGATATATCTAAGGTTTGAGGTATCTATGTATGCATTGTGTCGTTATAAGGCACATACTTATGGTTTTTAGGTCTCTTTACATAAAGTAACCGCCGCTGCTATTATGTGATCTAGGTGGAAAAAAAGTGAAAAAATGAGAAAAAATGAGATATCTAAGGTTAGAGGTATTTATTTATGCATTGTCGTTATAGAGCACACAATTATGCTTTTGGTAGGTCTTTTTAGACGTGGGAGACAGACCATGGTTTTGGTAGGTCTTTTTACACCTATAGATGGCAGAAAAGCATGTGATATTTAACGTTGGGTGATGAACCTAGCATGTCATAGTTGACTTAAGATTTTGCAGATGGTCTCTTTAGACCTTGTTTAGTTCTATTTTTTTGCAAAATAGATACTGTAGCACTTTCATTTGTATTTAACAAATATTATTCAATTATGAACTAACAAAGCTCAAAAGATTCGTTTTGCAAATTTACAGACAAACTATGTAATTAATAATTATTTTTATCTATATTTAATGCTCCATGCATGCATCACAAGATTTGATGTGATGAGAAATCTAATTTTTTTTGCAAAATTTTTTGGAACTAACAAGGCCTTACGATTGCAGGGTGATTGATTTATTGGTTGACGCGTTGAATCAATTATTCAACATGATAGTTGTTGGATAACATATATATTGTAACAAATCAAATTTTGGTAGTACAGAAATCTATTGCACCAACCAAATTGAGCTTGTGTCACCCGAATCCATCTTGGTGCTGTCAAATTGCCACAACGCCTGTCCTGCTACGTGGCAGATTGCTGTGATGATTTTTCATCACAAGTACGTCACAGATTGCATATAATAACAAAAGGTAGCGGTTCTAACGAAATTTTATTGTCACTCGAGATCATTTTTTTTTCTTGCCTATTTTCTTCTGCATGTCCAGTATATCCTTCATAACCTTGGGTCACCAAAGTTCTTTGTTTACAAAGATTACCATGCAGCTTCTATATTTAGCTCAGACCAGACATTAATAACATATTAACATGATGTTGCTTCTGTGGCATATTAACATGCTGTGGTCAAAAGAATATGAAAAAAAAATCATTGACCCGGTGACAAATATGCTGTTGCTTCTGCATTCTAAGCTGGCGTCCTAATGATCCATCCTAGGCACTCCTTCCTAAGAGGTGAGTCGGCGAATATTGCTTTGATGAAATTTTGCACCTGTACATGATTAAAAAACAGATCGGTTAAACTAAGAAAACAGACTTGAAATTTAGGATATTTTTCAACATTGTAAAGATCATAAAGTTGTCATGCAGTAGCTTGAATTAGGAATAGTGGGGTTCCCGTAACAAACATGTGCAAATCACAGATTGAGATACACAGAAACATATGGGGGCGCAAGACAAAGCTATGAGAGATCCAAGGACCTATGAGATAAGTCAATCCAAAAATAAAGTGCTGCCTCTGATATTGTATACGAAACAAGATATGAAGATTATTTTCTTTTTAAAAAAAAAAAAAAAGATGGGAGCTGGGCTTGCTCACCTCAGATGATGTGAAACCACATCTAGCTAGGTCTCCACTTTCCCAACATGCTGTGATGGACTTCAATGACATATCAAGCAACTCTGAACAATAATTATTTTCAGTGTTATTGACTGAACAAAAAAAATATGAGTAGCCCATTTAAAGATGAAAAGAAATCCATAGTCAGAACCAACAAAATACCTGCAAGCTTGCGGAACTTTTTCAAAGAGGGTAGAATTCCATCCAATTGAATCCAAGTGTCATGGTCTAAGAACTTTGTGCTGCCATCATCGTTCTCAACCAGGGAAAGAAATAGTGAAGAGAGGTTTTCCAGAGCCAAATGGATAAGGCCTTGAAGCTGTAAGCATGTATATTAATGAACATACCATTATGGCATAACAAGTATCACCTCAAACCATCATGTCATAACATGTATCACCTGCAATGTCTCTTCTGCTGCCATGTCATCTATCAGAAGCATATCCCTTGTAATTCTTGAGAAGACAGACCCAAGGACATGACACATACTTTTCCTGTAAGTTGATCTTGGCAGTATCGATTCCCACATGATGCGTATCTTTTCCAAAATAAACACGACCTGAATTGAACCAATAGATTAGCAGAGTAAATAATTATGTTTAACTGAAATGTCTATTTAGATGAATATTTGAAAAAAAAAAAGACTTCAACAATGGAAATTGATTGTTGCTGATATTTGGCAAATCATGAAGACAATTTTCATTTCATTGGAGATCCAGGGAAGATTGAAGCAAAATGTTCTTCGGGTGATTTGTGAGATTGCTGGTAAAAAGATCCCTAAATAATGGCGAATAGATGTAGCAGCAGGGCACAAGGCTTCCCAAGCTTATAGCATTTCCAAATCAAGCAAAAGAAAGACACCACTCATTGTGAGTAGCAATGTGTATTTTACTCACAACTATAAATACATAATTCGCTTGTTAATTTCACCGCGAAAAGTACAAAATTGGACTTATAAACCATAGTTGTTTTGTCTTGTTTCTCCACTGTGGGAAATGTAATTAGCTCAATGAACAAGCGAACTGAATTTTGAAGTAAATATGTATGAAGTCCCCATCATTTTTCAGGGTTCAAGTGGAACAGACCTGCTCGATACTAAATTTTGCCGACTCATAATGCTGAGGTTGGTGTGTGTTCTGAAAACCTTCAGCGCCATCTATAGCCTGTTAAAACAATGCAACGAACTAGAAAATTTAAATAGAAGCTCAAAACTAGAAATAATTGTGTGTGGAAAAGAACTTCATAATTAGAAAGATCTAATGACCTCACTTATAGTATCAACAGCGAGTTGTATTTGTCTTCTCAATACAGCATCTGCCATCTGGGAGAAGATTGGGGCTAAATCCACAAAAACAACCTGTTTTTGTAGATCACTAGGAAAATCTGCACGATACTGGACAAAAGCATCCACAAAGGTTAGCAGAACACATTTCATTATGGAAACACATGAAATATCTTAAGAAAAATATCTCTTAAGAAGTGTTATTTCATTTGGTTGCCCAAAGAGAAAAAATAAATTTCAACAGCATGAGACTGGTTCTTTTTTGTTTTGTTGGAATAAACAAGATCAATCCAGGATGTAGAGGCATAGATTTTTTTTCATGTGCAAAGTAAACATTCTATCTTATCACACAACAAAGTTGTCCCGTCGCCATAGAAAGCATAGTTGAACTTGAACAGAACAGCCAGCTGCAACTTGGTGAGTTTCTTGTCTTGGGTTTTCACAAAGTCCCCTGAGGCCCTGACCAGTGGGCAGTGGTGGTAAGTGGCAGCAAGGGCTCCACTGCCTGCAAGTGCACCAGCAGGATGGGTGGGGCTGGACCGGTGGAGGCAGTACATGAGCTCAGACAACATGGCAGATAAGAAATTTTATTGGTGTTGGCTGCAGCAAGCGAGTGGTAACACAGGAAGGGGAGTGGATCGGACGATCCAGTAAAATTCCTGTATTCTAAATCTATGGTGGGAAGCTGGCTGTTTGTTTTATGTAGGGATTATAAAAGCTAAAACCACCAATTTCTGACTGAAACAAACAGAGCTTCCTCCAGTGCAAATCCTAAGGCCTTCCCTAGTATTAAACCCAAATTGAAACGAATTTCAACTATATAAAGTATAGGATAACAGTACATAATTTAATACATGGAATATAAAGAATAAATAGTTTGTTACATATCTGCATTTTGAAGCAAGAACACACTAACATACGTCAAGCAAAACTCAAGATGAATAATGATACAAGCGGCAACAAGTTGGGCATGCACACCTGAAATGCAAGGCCCAGAATTTCTTGGGACAAATGGTAGAAATCATTGTGAACAATAGCAGCCACTTGACTTAAGCTATCAAATTGCTTCTCTAGCTTCAGAAAAAAAATATTTGACAAAGGTCAATTACTATGAAACAACAATAGTGCTCAAAAAGGTAGAACTGAAACTAGAATACAGTGTGATGTGCTTTGAGTACAACCATGGTATAATGTGAAAACCTAAAACTATCATTCAAAGTTTGTACATACACGAACCTGAACTGGCACAATAGCCTTATAAAGGAGCAAAACATCCCTAGCAGCAAAGCAGAACTCCTTAGCTACTCTTGCTGATGACAAAGATGCATCCTGCTCTGGTTATTCAACAAGAAAATGGATGTGCATCAAATCCTCATCCAATAGGAATTTACAGCTCACTTACACTAAAAAGTGGAACGGTGCATTCGCATGCAATAGTCAATGCATGCAACTACAGGAAGAATGCATGCCATGATGAACAGGACAGTAGTTCTCATCTGTGAAACTGTGAAGATGGATGAGTAGAACACACAAAATAAACATAAGAATATAGTGCCAGGCATACCTTGAGGGCTCCATGAACCAATTTCATTACTAGAAGTGCTGATTTAGATGTAAAACACTTCTCTGGCTGAAAAAGTAGATCAACAACAGAATCACCTTGGTCACCAGATTCCTGCAATAACAAGCCATTTGTAAGTATGGAAGAAATGAACCCCACATTATCCTGCTCATAGTTTGCCCATGGAAACTCTTGGGTTACACACACCAGAGGACTATCATAATCATATTGTACAAGAATGTTCCTTGCTTTCACCAAGATCTCACTTCTCTTCCGTACAGCAAAATGAACTTCAACATCATCAACAAATTGGGTCAATTTGCCATCCTTTCTATCAGGCGAAAGAAACATCATGCCCCTAAGTTTGTTCTCGAATTCAACTGTACTTCGTACGACATCTTGGAACTCAATTAGCTTGGATGCTTCATTGGGTACAGCCTGAAAACATATAATTAAAGCATCAGTCAAAAAATACATGAAACAGTAACTGCCGGCTTGCAATGCAAATGTCTACAGACAAGAAAACTTAAACGAGGAAGTTCATAGAACCCTAAGTTTCTTGTGACTAATAAGGACAGTTTGTAAGTTAGCTCATATCACTCTGTTCTTTTTCAACAAAATTCGACTCTTCCTGTCATGGAACTACAAAGATATATGACCCAAGTTTTCATTTGGTGTTAAGTTTGATAATACAATGTGTGAACTAGAGGGATAACGTATTTTCTAGTTATTCTACATATATATTTTCTGAACTGAGCGATAGCTAGGTTGGTAGATAGTAGATACTACCTCCGTCCTGAAAGGATGCAATTATAAGGGGTTTTTCTCGAGCGGTGCACGAGAGCTGCGTATCATTTCATTAAGCAAAGAGAGAAAGTACAAGGGGAGGGCAGAGCCTACTCCCGAAAACACGCCATATTAAGAAAACCATATCTAAAGTTTGTCCTTAACATTTATGACATCAAATAGGTCTAATCTAATGACACTTGTTTGGTATCAAAAATACTACCTCCGTCCCGTAAAGCATGCAACTATGGGTTTTGCACCACGAAAAGTTGTTCATGTTTGATCAAGTTTCTAGTGAATAGTATTCACATTTATGACTTTAAATTAATTTGTTATGAAAATATATTTTATAATTAATTTAATGGTATTTATATGGTATTGTAAACATTGATACATTTTTATCTATAATTGGTCAAACTTAAGGTACTAAAACGTGACACTGTGCTAGAATTGCATTCTTTCTGGGACGGAGGTAGTATTGATACTTGCTTGTATAGACTTGGTCAAGCCAAAATAGTTTGACTCGGTATTATGCTAGAATGGCATTCTTTTCAGGGCAGAGGAAGTCCAATTAATGAGAATATAATCAACAAAACTAACTTCACTAGGTCATTATAGTCTATAGAGTGCACTTATAGAATTATATCATGAATATGTCTACAAACAAGAAAAGTAGAAAACTGAAAATAGGAAGCTCATCGAATCCCAAAGTTGCTTGTAGTTTGTAAGGATACTGACTAAGTTTAGGTCACTGTTCCTTTTTCTATCAAATATGATTCTTCTTATTGTAGGGCTCAAGTCAAGTGTTCAATTGGTGGAAAGTATGATACTACAACCAAACTAGAGGGTTAGCATAACATGTACTTCAGTGATTTTATATACATATTTTGCAACATCACATAGTGCTCACTACAGCTATTAGAAGCATTCACAGGCCGATGGCTGCAAATCAAATCAAATTCAAATCATATCGTTGTAGTTGAACCAATCAAAGGATTAGTTTATATAGCAAAAGAAAGATTGACAGTTCAATTAACAGTAAACAAAGAAACTATACTTGCTGGAAAGTCCCATATGTTCTAGCAGAAGTAGATGCTTGATGAAGATAATGCAAGTTAAGATACAAAGAGTTTTTGTCTCGCATTACAGATAGAAATATAATCATAATTCACAATGATAGTTCTTGAGACTTCCCTTCCTCAGATAAATCAGGAAGAACCGTACCTTGGAGAGAAAGTGTGTGATAACCAGATCAGAAATTCTTGGCCAGGTTAACTTTGCAAAAGACTGAACCCACTTGCTATTTTCCATGCAAATGAATTTGCACACAAACTTGATGACATCAATTATTCTTGAGTACAGATTTGAACCATCTTTATTGTCCTTTAACAGTAAAAACCAGTTACATAAGGCAAACAAGAAGCAAGATTACTTAATCTGCAGAAAGTAATCAGGAAATAAAACTAATTACAGTTTGTGTATCTAATTCCCTTGCTCAATATTGCTAAAACAAAATATAATATTTACCAGTTGAATTGTTTCTTAAAATGAAGATACACATTCAGCACATATATAGTAATGTCTTGAAAAACTATGGCAAAGGCACAGCTGACAACAGACCGGGTAGGCCTTGAAAGTTATTACTTAGACTAAATGTATTGACAAACAATTTTCTTTAGAAATCAGGAAACACCATGAAAGGCTTACTTTTATTTCCTCAGAAGGGACTACACTCAAGACTGATACAGAGTGTTCTGGACCAACTTCCTCAATCACTGACACCTGTATGTTACTGATTGCTGGAACGAGAATATGTTTCATCATCAAGTCTGCAATTTTTGCCATCCCATAGCCTAGGGCATCAATAGTCTGCAAAACAAAGAAATGAAAAGGTCATACATTTAGAGGAGTACAATGTTATTAGGTAATATGGGGTCAACACTTATGCAAGGCACCCATGGCAGCACCTGCCATCTCAGAAAAAGCCTAGAAGGACGCGTCTATAGTCTGGCCCCTAAGTAAGCGACTTTAGAGATACAGAAGTAAGGCATAAATAGAAATTAGTTGCACTTAAGGACATATATATGCTTCCATCAAATGCTTGTTTGTTGTCAGGAAACTCCTTTCTGTTTACAGGAGAGAAAATTATCAATAAATGGCTAACTTGGATTTGATATTTAGATCCTTCTTGATCTCTGAGCCACATAGGTCTACCCAACCTAGCCTAGCCATGACACCGCCTTCTCCACAGGCTACCCACCAAGATGCACAACATCGCCCTGCCATCTACTCATTCCAGTTCGAAACACTTGTTGCTTTAGCCTCTTCTACTATCTTCAAAATACTTGTACAATTATGAAGTAAACTTGACTCATTTTTTCCTTAATTCCTTCATTGACTAGCATGAGGGAGGTGAATGTGTGCTTTTGGCATAATAAATGGCCACTTTATATAGAGGATTAAACATGGGTAGGATGGTGGATCGCCATTTCATTTACCTCCTTAGTTCCCATGCCAAGGCTAAAACAAAAGGTATTTTCAGTTTCAATCTAGTCTGCACTACACAATATATCAAAAGAAGATAGCATATGAACTCAGGGAGGTAGTGCCTAGTGGAGCTTCTAGTGACGTAGATATCTTTTTTTCCCCAAAGTTGCCGCAATTTTAGCCGCTGAAGGATTAGATCAGTATCTTAAATGTCCAACACAACAGCCCACAATCCTTGACAACAGCTATCTTTATCAACAATTGTATTCATTATTTCTACAGCAATGCAGCTTAAACTATGTACAGCTTATGTTCCATTCAATGTCCATCAAAAGCTCCCAACTAAGTTCCATTACCAATTGCATATTTTGTTTACAAGTTAGGGTTATGGTCAAACTTACTGGAGCAGTCAACCCGTGATGCAGAAATACCAACTGAATTTTCTCAGTAAAACTCACCTCCAACGCCTGCAGGGCAACAGGAAGCTCAACACTTCCACCGGAGTGACCTCTCGGAGTAGCCCTCACCACAACCTTACCTCCCTCTGGCGCAAATTCCACACACTCCTCCACATTCTTCCCAAGCCCCACTTCCAGCTGTATCACCATCATAACCACAACCCAACAACAACAATTAGCACAAATGCAAACCCTGACATAAGCTGAATCATTCTAAAGCGGAATTTCCTCGTCACCTCGTCGACAAGTTGCTCCCAGTCGTTCCTGAGGAGCCCAAATACGACCGGGTCGTCTTGATCAGATCCAGATCTGTCGGGATCGATCAGGAGGGTCTTGAGTTCAGCAACGGCAGCAGCCCTGTCAAGGGGGCTTGCTGCGGCACGGGCCTCACGGAGGCGGGCAGCGAGCGAAGCAATTGTGGAGGCAGCAGCGAGGTGCTCCTGGCGCTCGGCGAGCTCGCGGCGGGCAGAGAGGAGGCGGTCGGCAAGGGCCCTGAGGTCGGAGAGGTCAGGCGAGGAGGCGAGCGGGGCAAGCGCAGAGTCGAGGGAAGACTTTAAGGAGGCGGAGGAATCGGCGGCAGAGGCTGCGCGGAGGAGCGCGTTGGCGAGGGCCCCGCGGTTAGAGGCGGCGAAGGAGAGGGCCGAGGCGTGCAGGCGGTCGGAGCGGAGGCGTAGGCGGTCGATGAGGAGGCGGAGGTCGGGCGCTGAGAGGGGCGTGGACGGGTCAGAGGCGTCGGCTGTGGTGGAGAGGAGGAGCTCGCGCACGTCGTCGGCAGCTTGCACTTGAGATCCAGCAGCCGAAGATGTGCCAGGAGTAGACATTTTCCCCTTTCTGAAAGAAAAACCACCAACACTCAGTATTCACATAGTCACAGTGACACAGAGAACGCAGAGCTTCTTAATACTGCCGGAGACCGGAGTTTGGGTTGGCCGTTGGGTGCTTGGGGCGAATCCGGCGGCGGCTCGGTGCGTCCTCTTCAGAGCCAGACCGCAGACGGCAGAGGATCCAGCAGCCGCGTCCTCGACTCCTCGTCAGCCGCGTCCTCTTCACCGCGATGCAGCAGCAGGGACCAGGCCGCCAGGTCTCGGTGGTCGGTGCGCCGTGCGCGCCTGGCCGCCTGCGCGGTGCGGCGGCGCGGGCAACGGGCGACCGGGCGTGCGGCGGCACGGGACTGGGAAGAGGGGAGGAAAAAGGAGAGAGAGAGAGAGAGAGAGAGAGAGAGAACGGCGTTGGCTTGGGAAAGAAGAGGAATCGGGCTGTATGCTTTTGTTGGGCCAGGTCGATAGATGGGCCTCGATAGTTGGTCTAGGCTGCACACACACGTCCCTAGCCCTCCGCCCCTCCCTCCCTTAAAAAAAAAACAAAAAACAAAACCTCCCTCGCCCTCCCTCCTGATGAGTCCTGAATCCTGACTGTGCTGCTGCTGGTGGTTTGGCATTTGAGGTTACACGCAAGAAAAGCGATCCGGGAGTGACTACACTGCACAACATTCAAGTGATTTTTCGATTTTTTTGAACAATACAAACATGCCACGTAACAGTTTCATACTGATGAAAAATCGAGTGAATAATATATTTTTAGGAACTTAGTGAATACTCCTTTCATCCCAAATTGTAAGGCATTTCAAGAGCATCCCCAACCGTTTTGCAGAATTGGTTTGGCAAATGAGGGAGTTTGCCAAGTCTCAAAAATATATGGCAAAGGTGAAAAGAGGCAATCTCCAATGGTTTGGCATTAATCACTTCGCGCCAATTTTCCAATGCCAAGTGTGAACAGGTTTGGCATATATGCCAATCCTTCCTCTCTTTTTGCCAA
>Ga0182004_10002449_pt1 | contig 14428 bp, 12 predicted proteins | sample Sormic07211540_1_FD_120479 | JGI IMG/M metagenome (GOLD analysis project Ga0182004, IMG submission 120479) | Endophyte microbial communities from Sorghum bicolor roots, Mead, Nebraska, USA - 072115-40_1 MetaG | ecosystem: Host-associated > Plants > Roots > Unclassified | place: USA: Nebraska...
AATTAATTAATTAATTAATTAATTAATTAATAAGTAAAGGATCCGCAAGCGCACAGATAATACTGATGTATCATTTTAACCAGGAGTATTTCAAGTATCATAATTTATATTTTTGCCACTAGGAAGGGACTTGCAATGGATAATGAGCAATGAGCACTGCATGTAATCATGGAGACCTTAACCATATCTTTATCTATCTCTCATGTAGGTTAAGTGCCACATAAGATAAATATATGAACATGAATAATAAGTGACAGATGATAAATAAGAATTCATAGCCATATGATAAACATGATAATCATCTCAATTAGATTACTCTAAGTCTATAGCACTAGCATGGTATTAGGACAATCTACAAGAATAAATCCTAAGTATTGTAACTATACTGTCAAAACATAAAATGGTTAGTACAAGTACACCTAGCATCATCATTAGAAAAGGTTATATCTATGCATAGTGATATTAGCAAGAAAGATCATGAACATAGCAATCACTTCCCTGTAATAATGGTGCTCTACAATCCTTATAATCGGGAGAAGGAATACAAAGGACTCAATAGGACTATCACTCCCGCGATCTACCTCAATCTCCAGACTATAAGGGGTAATCGCAGATAAATACGGTCTAAGCACCTCGCCTACACAATATCTATCACTTACCCATCGGCCTAATGAGTAAGCGCTATATAATCCTATGCATAGACATAATTCTAATCGAACTACGCTAAGCATATAATCAAAGTAAACTAAGAACAATATAATTGAGAATATAAGAAAATAGAATAAAGTCATTTCCGATATAATCAAATAGATCAAAGTCATATTCATAGTAGCAAGAACTAATATAAATATAAAAAAGAGAATAAGAGTATACTAAGAACTGAAGATTAATCCAGACTCCAAGGTTGACTTGACTCCTTTTAGATATATTCCTATTTAGCTATGCTAAAGAACTATAGAGATCTAATTGAGATGGTGGCTCAGAACCCTATAGAGACAAATCCATTCGAGGGACCCCTGTCCGTCTAATTCTTCTTCTCTTGATCTTCTCATAGAATAATGAACTCTTCTCTAGGGGGGTTAAGGTCTTTATTTATAGCCCCCTAGGAAGCACCACAACCCTTGGATCAAACTAACTTAAACGTGAGCTTAAGATTAATCCTAATAGTCGGTGGAGGCAGAATCTACGAGGTTCCGCCTGATTGGTTGAACACCCCTGGCGGCCGCCCCTGTCCTATGGCAGGTGGGCCCCACCTTTTAGGTGGTGTCTTCCTGAACCTTCTGGAGTATTCCTGAGTAGACGTTTCATGTATTCTATCTATATAAATTTGACATGTGGACCTCCTTTTATTCTTATTCTGATAATCCCTTACAAAATAGACAATCACCAAAAGTTATGGAATTCTCTTAGTGATAACTCCTATAGCTAGATAGTCATCTTATTAAAGTCCTTTCTCATGCTATATTGATGGTTAAAAAGAGTAATTATTTACCGTCCACAGAAGGGTCAGCTTCTTCTTCTATGAAGAATATAGCTTCATCTTCTAATCCTAGTTTGGCTAAAAGTCTAAGGATGCAACTCCGAATTCCTCCAATGGGTCATAATGTTGACAAGGTTCGGTCCTAGAGTTTAAGGAGTGCAAAATAGACAATCGGAATTGAAGTTTCTTGCCTAAGCGAATGTTTAGCTTCCTAGATTGTCCTTAATAGAGAAGTCATCTAAAAGGTTGTCCTATCAATAGGTCTAAGTCCCATGTGTGAAAGTTATAAAAGCTTAAATGCACTGGGGTTCCTTCTACCTGAATGTGTAGGATGTGTAGGAATCATAAACTAGGGATAATATGTCCTGGGAGACTTATCATAAATTTTATTGTTATTAAATGTTGGGCTTAATGTTATGTCTTGTATTAAGTGTTTTGAAATAGACATAGACATGACATTTATCCCCACAACTGGATTATAAATAGCATTTATTTGATCCGTATTGATTATGCATTGAATCGGAATAGAAGATGAATCTAAAGGGATTATTTCAGTGGAGAGCTCTAACTCTTCTAACCATTCATTACTTATGATAGATACTAATTCTCCTAAGGTTCTACTAAGGGGAATGTTCTCAAGGGGGTTAAAAGACTCTATAGAGTTTCTCTGTGGCCTTTTCATAGAGTGATATTTCAAAACATTTCCAAATTTAGAAAATAGATCAGGTTCTATGTGTAGCATAAAATCCAGAAACATGATTTCTTCTTTTTCTTGTTCAAGACATGTGTTAGCTAAAGTGGATGGTGTGTCTAGCAAATAAGTCGTTTCAGCAAACTAGGGTTGAGGCTCTACTTTTAGGAGGTAATCTAATTCAGTGGATAGGATTTGATCTAGGATTAATCTTGCATTCTTAGAATATACAAGCAAGAAAGATCTTCGTAAAGTAGTGTCGAGCAACTTTCTATTATCTCTACTCAGACCGTTATAAAAATGTTGTAAAAGAATAGGGTCTGGTAGACTAATGTCTAGAACGGATGCTAAAATTGCAGTAAATGATTCTAGGCTGAGGCCAATGATTATTTAGATTCTTGCTTTATAGTGAGAACTTTGAAACTAAGGTCGATGATTTGGGAGATGGGATAGAAATCTAGGCAAAAGTTGGAACGTAAAGATCCCCAATCTCCTTGTTATTTATCTACAACTCGATTGTACCATTGTCGAGCTTTTCCCTTTAATGAATAAGGAAATAGCTTCCAACAGAGAGTTTCATCAGATATGCCTTCAATGCAAAGACAGTCACATGTTTGCTTAAAGTCTCTAATGTGTAGGTAAGGATTTCCATCTCCTTCTCCTGAAAAAGATAGGCTTCGGACCAACGCAATCAACTATGGACTCACCCTATAGCTACATGTTTGGATAGGTTGTGATGACTCGTCCGGTACTAGGCTAGTATCCGTGGGTGTAGAGAACTGAATGATAGGAATGGAATTTAAGGTATCCATTAAAGAAAAGGTATGATGTAAGAAAGGGTGAGACAACATAAAAGATAAAAGTATGATACAAGGTAGAGCAAGACTAGGTTACCTAAGCAGACAGTCTTTCTCCTAGACAATGGTGCCAAAAATGCTTGTTGATATTAGTTACGCACATGAAAGAATCTAAAAAAATAATGCTCAAGTGCATGAATATCGGTGAGCACTTCACCCGGGAGATAAGCCCAGAGTATCGTATTTACTTTTTACCACTAGGAGAAAGCATGCAAAAGACTAACATGATTTTACCCACTACCCATGGGTTGCAAGACATGATAGTGAGATATGAGCAATATAGAGAGAACTATTTCGTCAATGTTCCTCTAACCTATGGTAAGTATGTGGTTATTGTTCTATGGGGAGTACCTTAGAGAAAAGAGACACCTCAGAGAGTGCTTAACCCTAGCACCATATATCCTACCTTACCTCCTGATGAGATGTGGATTACAGAGATATGAGGAGGTTGACACTTCCCTCCAATGCAACCGAATCTCTAGCCAAACATGGAGTGTCTATGATTATTCCTATCCCAAGTACCACGCTTGCGCTAAGAATGACTACTCTATTCCCTACGCGAATCGAATAAAGTAAACTTGTAAACCAAAGAACAATAAGAACAAACAATTCTAGAACCAAGCCTCGGGTTAGGACACTTGATTCCAAAGATATAAAGAAAAAGACACCGACAGGCCGAGCTTCCGCAACTTCTATCTTCACCCTATACTCTCTCAATCTCTCTTGTTGCTATAACCCTATAGAGACAAATCAATTCGATGGACCCCTTTCTGTCTAGTTCTCTATAGAAAATATGAATTAGGGTTTTAGAATTAATTTCTACGGGGTCATGGTCATATTTATAGCCCCCTATGAAGCACCACAGCCCTTGGATCAAACCGACTTAAACGTAAGCTCAAGTTTACTCCTCAAAGGCGGTGGAGGTAGGATCGGCGAGGTGGAAGCTGATTGGCTCTCCTCCCTAGGTGGCCGCCCCACCTATTGGGGGCGCAACCCTTGGTCTCTGTCAGGTGGGCCCCATGCTTCAGGTGGTGGCTCCTCGAGTCTTTTAGATTGTTCCTAAGTTGAAGTTCGCGTGTTCTCTCTATGTAAATCTGACATGTGGATCATCTTTGGTTATTTTCAGCTAACTCCCTGCAAAAATAGATATTTACCAAACCTCATGGAATTCTATTAGTGATAACCCTATATCTGCTAAGTGCTTGCAAATAGGTCTATTTTCATGTTTAGTTGATGGTTAAAATTAGGAGTTATCTACCATCAACACCCCCTTCCTAGAGAGGTCGATAAGGATCACTATAAATCCTTTCAAAAGTTTGTCTATCATGTTAGGGCCGCAAGGTTTCCAATTGGCACATAGATGTACAGCCCCTCTTCTAAATGACACAATGACGTGCAACCTTTACACATAAAGGACAGAGGCCTCACTATACCCAAAACGGCAAGCCCCTCTAGCGCCCTTACAGATAACCTTTAACAAGCTAGAAAAGGTATTCATACTGAGCCAAAGCTAGAGCCATAATAGACCTCATGGTTGCACTATCAATCTCAAGTGATCACGTATAGACAAGATCTCATAAATTTATAAGTCATCTTTTAACGTTCATAGCAGAGTCATTAATCATCTTACAAGATCATAGATTAAATTCAAGGACTAGCAAATACTACATCAAATGCAAATCAAATAGGTAACAAGGAGTTCAAGATAACAATCATCTATGATTTCACTAGGGTTATCAAGGTGGACACATGCATATGATATATTGTATTAAATGTGTATAGCTAACAAGGATGGTCCCAAGTTATACTTGCCTTGATTAAAGCTTTCCTGTGGTTCCTGCTGATCTTCAAAGGATTAGCCTTGATCACCAACGTACTGCTCACTGTCTATACTCGATCATCAAACATCACGCAAGCAATTGAAGACAATTATACACAAAGCAAACAAGCTATAATTAGAACAGTACACCAATAGTACCAAAACAAATATAAAAGTTTATCAAAACGTTCTACGCAGCGCTACGATCACATAGACATAAAGATCACGTAAATCGAAATTAAAATGTAGAAGTTATGAGTTTTCTATAAGATTTTCTATAGAATAACAATTAATTAAATAGTACCACAAACTTGAGAAGTTACAAACTGAGTAAACTGCACAACTGGTATGTAGTTCTCGTAAAGATGAATCTAACGCAATTTGAATGAATTACAACGGAGTTAAAATGAACATTTTATAAACAATTCAATTTGAGTGGCAAAACAGTAAATAACAGGAAACATATTATTAGTTAAACCGAGGTGAAGTACGTTTTTAAAATTGGAAGGGATATTTGGAGATGGCGCCATGGACTACGGTTTGATTCTAGGAAAAATCAGCGGCTCTTCAACAAAACAAGCAACAAAGAGGTATCTTCTAATCTGGATCGTTGATCCACTATCTGATGGTTGGAAATCAAAGAGAAAATGAAAGAGAGAAAGAGATGGCTGGGGACGACGTCTAGTACGGCAGCCACCATTACCAGTGACGAGAAGCTCTCCGACGATTGCCGACATGACAATTCCGAGCACCAATGACCAAAACAAAAAATAATGGGTGATAGACTGGATAATCGCGAGCTCACCTAATGCTGTTTGGCAGACAGAAAGAAAATATAGACGACTTGCAGTTAGGCGGAGCGGACGAACGCGTCACTGCAGTTCAATGAACATGTGTAAGCGATGGAAGGTAAACGAGAAAGGAAGAAGGGCTAGTACGGCTTCACCACCTCAGCACAAACCTTGCTGCGGGCTTAGAACGACGGAGAAGCTATAGACGAGACCAGCGACAACGTCGGCGGTTAAGACCTGCGGCGACACTTCAAGCCCTAGACGCGGCGGCTGTTCCGAAGTGGTTGGAAAGGGCAACGGAGTACGGCACATCACGTTTATACTTGGAGATGCCTCAGAGGTGGAAAGAAAGGATGTTGAAAGGGACTCGGCGACCATAAGATAGGAATGCTACGGTGCACTTTCCATTGCTAGGAGATGACGGCGCGGAGCTGCTTGGCCCCTGGGTCGTGGCATTACACCGGATCGGTGCCCTGGCTTGCGGCCGCCTGCAAGGGACGTGGCCAGGCTACAAGGTTGCTGGGCCTTGAAACAGCAACAGTGCTGCTAGCTACAAAACAAATTCAGAAGCAAGCCAATGACCAAAAGAACTGAAAGGAGCAACGCCTTGATTATTTTCTAAAACTGAAACTTTCAAAACTTCAAAAGTATTTTGAATACAGAGAGATGAGAGACAAAACCACACAGCATAAAAATAAATGAAAAACCAACATGTGTGCAAAAACATTCTATCTTTATGATGGATTTTCATTTCAACAAAATTTATTTATTTACTAAACTAAATGCCCACAAAACATAAAATAAATCCAATTTAATCCTTATTAATTGAAAAGCTAATTTTGGGTGTTACCGGTTTACTCTAAACCTGAACTTGTGTAGCTACGCTATGGAAAGTTTTGAGTTGCTATTTGCCATGTTCCTAGATATATACTAGAGTTCTAGAGAGATTATCTTTTTAAATATATAAATGTTGCACGATGAGTTCATGTATGACGAGAGCCTGATTTCCCACCACTATCATATATACATGCTTACTAGATTAGTTAAACTTTCAGTTGTATATACTGCTTACATGCATTGAGTAAAGTCAACCTATGTCGATCAGATATACTTCACCCATTTGTGCTGCTTGTACACTAGAAGTATGCATCCACGCACACTCCACCCAAAACAATTCTTCTCCTATGTTGGGAGTAAGCATCAAAAATATATTTCCTATCCATTTTATCCCCTACTATCCAATAAAGCTCCAAATATTTATCTTCCTACCATCCAAAAAGAGGTTTGGGTGTTCTAAAAAAAAGAGAGAGAAAACAAGAGAGAGAGGACAAATGTCCCAAGAGATATGAGCAACCCAAGTTCTCCCCAAAAGTCTTTATTGTTCAAAAGAAGTATGCATTTTTCATCAAGGAGTAAAAGTAGAATTAGGATTCCACCACTACCTTTATCTCCTTCCATAAGCACTCTTACACCTGTCACACAATTATCTATCATATATCTTATACAAGCCCACACACATGCACATCTTGATTTGATTATATGACTCGTTTCTTTGGATCCATTGTTTGACTTTACAATTTATGTTTGTAAGTATGTATTAGTTGTCTCTATGAGCTGCACATAAGACTATTAGTTGTAGGGTGAGAGAGAGAAAAGGCATCTCACTATGACTAATGCCAAAAATACTACATATCTTGAGAGAAGAGAGAAAGAATACACCATTATTGCCTTGGTAAGGATCCACAAATACAACAAAGGAGAGATTTGAGAGAGGCATACAAAAGAATCTCTGAGTTTTATTTGAACATTTGCAAAAACTTTGGAATAAAGGTTGATCAAAGAGCTAGACATAGTGCTTGACTTAACCATTCTATCTTTCAACTGCCCAAGACCCACGTGATGGCTACAAGCCCCATGCATGGTGGAAGGTAATATGAGTAAGTTTGAAGGTTAGATAGTTCACTCTAATCGAGAGGTAAGTTATTGTTTGAAACCATGTGTACTTTATAGGAGTCACTACAAATGTTTCAAAAAGCTAGAATTTATTCAAAACACTTAATCCATCACTATGTATATCCTAGCTCAGGAACGAGCAAAGGAAAAGCTTGGGGGATCTTGTTGCCAGTAGTTAGCTCTAATTTTCGACCATAAACAAAACATGGGAAAGGACTTAAAAGAATCATCCCCTAGTATAGGGGGCATACTAACATAATTCCATGAGTTTTTGTGAATGTTTGTTTCTGTAGAGTGGTGATCAGAAAACAACCAAGGATGTCCCACATGTCATGATTACATAGAGATAAAAAGGCTACATATCAAAAGAACAGTCTAAAGGATACGAGAAGCGACTCAACTAGGGAGAGGTCTACCTGCCAGGACGTCAGGGCAGCCGCCCCTGGCCCTTAGGGCGCCTGCCCTGGTGTCCCCACCAGTCGGACCCTGCTTCGTAGGTCGGTTTCCCACCACCACTTTGGTCCAATATCAATCGCCGATTATGGTCGGTTTGATCAGGGAGCTACAATTCATCCTATGGGGCTATATAAGCAAGGCACGAGCCCGGGGTTCTAGGAATCAATTCATTCATCAAGTCATTTGATCAAGCCACCAAAGCTAGATAGCCTCATCACATTTATAGTTGGAATGACTTAGGATTTATTGTTTAGTTCTGCCTAATTCCATACTAATGCTATAGGATGGAGTATTCTATGATATATATATATATATATATCATGTGACTTAACCCCTGTATGAGATACGTACATAAGACATGGTTTACCTCTCCATTAACAAATTAAGTGATACTGATTATTTGTATCCATCCTTTTCCCATTGGTAAAATATAAATAATGATACTAGGTATACTTCTAGTGAAATGCTACATGGTATCACACCCAAATTTCAAGAACAAAATAGAGTGCATAAAAGACTCATGTGTGCCCCGGAATCAGTCGCACAGACAAGTTGACAAATCTCAAATAGTACCATCACAATGTTTATTACGTAGCGGAATAATAATTTTTACATAGTCTCAAACAAATAAAGATACTAACTGGTTGACTCTAAGCCTAATACTCATAACGGTAGTCCTCATTCCAGTCATCTTTATTAGAATATCCTGAGGTGTTGTAAAATAGCAAGAGTGAGCACATATCGTACTCAACAAGTATAACTAGGGGTTCATGAGGCTCAATTAGCTGACACTAGTTTGACTGCATTTAGCTTTTAAATGTAGATAGCATATTTATATTTAGATAGCAAATGTCAAGGTAGCATAATTAAATCCCATAACAACAAGATCAATGTATACAAGAATTAAGAATAAACATATAAACCATCATTTATCATCATTAATCATGTTCATAAGTGTCCATCTATTCCGTCAGTTTTCCAGGATGCCCGTATGCGTGGGCACGGCTAGCATACCAGATTTAACACTCTGCAGAGGTTGTATATCTTTACCCATCAGTCATGATTTACCCTTTGCCCGAGGTCACGAGTCTCTTAACCCCCTTCCTAGGGAGGTTGGCAAGGATCACTATCAAGCCTTTCAAACGTTCATCTAACCAGTTAGGACTGCAAGGTTTCCTGGGCACGCAGATATAGAGCCCCCCTTCCGAATGGCACAATGACGCACAGCCTATACACATAAGGACAGAGGCCACACTACACCCAAAATGGCAAGCCCCTCTATCGCCCTTTTGGGTAACCTCTAAGAAGCTAGATAAGGTCTTCATAGTGAGCTAAAGCCAGAGCCATATAGCCCTCATGGTTGTACGAGTTGTCCCAGTTTTTGCCAAGGGATGAGTCCTTATGGAGGGTCAAGATCAATCTAACAAAAGCTAGAGTTCTTTCCACCCTTTGTGTTCAAGTTGCTAGAAAGCTTATTTTATTGTTTATTGTACATCCAAATATTCATGTTACAAGATCATGGATTATAATCAAGCACTAGCAAGAACTACCCAAATGCATATCCAAATAGGTATCAAGGAATTCAAGATAACAATCATCTATGATTTTACTAGGGTTGTCAAGGTGGACACATGCATATTATAAGTGTGTAAGTGACAAGGATAGTCCCAAGTGATACTTGCCTTGATCAATGCTCTCCTAAGACTGTTGGTGGTCGTCAAAGACTTGGTATGTAACAGAACAATCCAAATTATAAGAGATTAAGCGCAATAGCGACCATTTGCATAGTCAAACCATCAAGCTTAAGCCCATATAATCCCGATAGTCCGTGAAATCTCAAAGGATTTCAAACCACATTTCACACATATAGCCAAGATCGTAATAAGTTCAGCGGTCGCCATCCATAATTACATCCAGTTCGCAACATTCAGAAATTACATCGGAGTTCAAATATAGTTATTACAAACCAATATCAACAGTAGCAGAAGCATCTCAGTTTAGAAATCACACACACTTTATTCTGATACAATGCCATAGTTTGGTCATTCCCACAACAGGAAAAGAGGAGGTAGAGTGACTAGTGCCCTTGATCTAGTCATCACCCATTGTTGGGTACAAGTAGTGAATGCAATACCATAGTACATCTGCCCATCTGCAAAACAACATGGGAATGGAACTCTGAGTACGAGAATGTACTCAGCAAGACTTACCTGTCATAAACCAAAAATAAAAGACTATGCAAGGATCATGAAGGCAATGAACCCCTTAGCTTTTATTTAGCTCAAGTTAGGTATTATTACCTACCATCTAGGTTAACACCTATACTATTTCAAATAGTTGTTTCAATATGATAATAACTTATCATAGCATTCACAAATCATCATGTACCATAACCCAAGTGTTCCATAGTCCTTACTACGAGGACAGGGCTCATGTCAAGTGCTCACTATCCAGGAGCGATGGCGATTCGAATCGATTTCTGACCAGCTGGCAATTTTATTCCCCAAACTAACCACACTCACTGATCAAGTGAGCTACAGATCACCATATTACACTATCCAGGACCAATTCGTGGGTTCGATAGGCACCACCTGTACCCGAGGACCGTTCCGACGACCGAGGTATCCAAGGCATACCAAGGTTGCACGCCGCGCCCTTGTCGTTCTCCTCAACCAGCACCAATACAGCGCGTACATCGGGCCGATTCCTAGCCCGGATAGTGTTCAGGCTTCGTGGTTGGAATGACTTATCCTTCCAGCTAAGTGTGGGGCATGCTTCCAACATGACAAGAGGGCCGTCAATGATCGGTCCTTAATCGACACAGGCAGGGGCACTACGGCCAACACCACCATAAGACCCTGTCCGGTCTCAGTTTACTTCCCACGCTTGGTTACTTCTCACCATAGCATCAACAGCTAGACATTTAGGTATCGACCTATATCTCGTAGGTGATAGGAAATCACCCGACTTCTACCGCTCTAAGCAAGCTAAGCATAGACTTCGAGCCTATCTACTTAGGACAAGGTAGATAAACAAGTGGTGAATTCAAGGAGTAAATATGCATCAACGGTATCAACCAACTCCTATCACTTAATGCAGCATAGTAGAACAACATGATATAACAAAGTTAGTGAGAATAGGGAGACTTAGAATGCTCTGGGGCTTGCCTCTCTCGAAGGTGCTAGGCCTGTGGTCTGGGCACTCCTACAGCTCTCCTTCTGGCTCTGATCCTCTCGAAAGTTCCTACTCTGGTGTCTCCTACTGCTCCTCGGGTTCTACCTCGTTCTCCTGCGAGCCTGTATGATGCATATGTGCACATAAGTGGAAGTGCAAGATGCTCGAGGTGCAATGCTATGCATGTTAAGGCAGGATGATCATGACATGGTGCTAAATGAGTATGTGCAGATCTCATCTCTAGTGGAGAAGAGTTCCGACGAATGAAATAAGAAACTATTTCTACTAGGTAGTCAACATCATCCAAGAATATGTAAGCAAAATAAAACATCTATTACATTCTCTTCAACAAGCTATTACTAAACCAACTAGCTACTATAGTTCTTCAAAGATACACCAAACTCATTTCATTTTATCCATTTCATGCATAACAAGAGTTTATTTATTTATTTATTATCAAGCCTACAACAATAGCATATACTTATGTTCTTCAATAAATTCTACAAAAATTATAGTATGACATTGGTTATTTATAAAGTCTATCACCAATTTTTAATAGCATTTGGGCAGGTAACATGGCCCACACAAAAATCGCAATTTTATTAACATAATTAAGGGAAAATACCGTACTGGTGACAAAGTGTCAAACAACAGATTTCATATTTTTATAAATTACTTGTTAAAATAAGAAATGTTCGTAAAAATTTCCAGATTAATTGCATGATCCAATTATTTATTAAAAATCATAAACCACTGCCATGCAAGCATTTAAATCAACATAAATTAATTTACATAGCAAATATTGTGCTATACATTTTCCCAGCAACTACATATCCATGCAAAACTAGCAAAACAAGAATCACATTTTTCCGAGCTATATTTATTTACTGTGTATTTTCTAAGAAATAGCAATAACATAGGTTAAATATATTTATACAGAAAAGGTGAACCAACATGACATGCAAGAGCACCTAGTTGTAGATCTGAATTTATGGAACATGTCGAAATTTATTTCACCATTTTTGGAGCTACACAACCCAAGTTATGAATTAAACAAATTTTAAAACATATTCTAGAAAATATTTTTCTGAAAATCGAATTCAAAACCCTGCTGAGCTTGGCTAGGTGCACCCGGTGCAGTGCACCCGCCCTCGGCGCGAGCAGCAGACAGGTAGGCCACGGGTCCTACCCGTTAGGCACCGCAGTAGGGGGAAGAACTCCGGCGAGCCGTTGCTCACCGTCGGCAACCCCTTTCGGCGAACCGAGCGCTCCTACGTGTTCTACGGCTCGATGCGAACCCGTTGAGCCCCTATGTGCGACCGGAGATGGACCGGAGCGAGCTCGCCGCTGGTCAAGGCGAACAAGATGCGCTAGGAAGGAGGCGGAGAGAAGCACGGTAGCGTGCTGCCCACATGCGTAGCGGCGGTGTTAACGCCGGAGAAGAAGGCGATGGTGAGCAGGGCCTCACCGAGCGTTTCAAGGCGCTAGGAGGTGCGTTCTGCGTCGGTGGTGTGGAAGCGGAGCTCAGGGAAGAGGAAATCGAAGAATGGCGCGCTAGTCGGGGAAGAACAGCCGGGAAGGAGCTCGGAAGCTCCAATGGCGATGGCGGTGTGGGCACAGGCGGAGTGAAGGCAAGGAAGCAAGAGAGAGAGAGAGAGCGAGACCGAGCGCACGGGAGAGAGGAGAGAATGGCGAGTGTGCTGGAGCCGGTTGGGGCGCGCATGCCGTCCACGCGGCATCGCGGCCCTGACGCGGTCCAGCGCGCGCGACCGGCCGTTGCGTTGAGCGAGAGGAGGGGGAAGGTGCGGGCGCGAGGGAGGCCAGGCTGGCTTCGCTGGCTGGGCCGGTTGGTTTGCGCCAGCCAGCCAGTGAATAGTGTTGATATTTGGTAACGCAATCAGGAAATGATCCGCAAGCACACGGATATCGCTGAGCACTTCACCTGAGTGGTTATCCAGAGTATCGTATTTATATTTTACCACTAGGAGAAAGCGTGCATCTGACTAACTAAATCTATTACTACTAACCTTTAGGCTACAACCACAATGATTTAATGTGAGCAATGTATAGAGAAGACTACGACTAGACCCTCGTTCTAACCTTAGTAAGGATGATCTACTACTCTATTGGGGAGGCTTACGGAATCTAGACACGAAAGAGGATATTCAACCCGCACCTATAAACCCAACCGATCCTACTAACGGGATTATGGGCTATAAAGGTAGCTATGGAAATGTCACGTTCCTCGCTACTACAACGATCCGGCTAGACTGGGGATATCTATGAGTATCCTAACCCAAACACCACATTTACGCTAGAGATGATTACTCTAAACTCAACGTGAAGAGATCAAAGCAAACTCATAAACCAAAGAACAATAAAACAAACAACTTACTAGAATTTAGAAGTTGAAATACTGAAGAATCCTAGGAGCAAGCCTCGGGTTAGGAGACTTGATCCCACAAGTACAACCTCGGAGTAGTCACCGACAGGCCGGGCTTCCTCCGATCTACACCTCCACTCTATCTCTCTCAATCTAGAAGAACTAATTCTAATCTCACATTGGATGCTAAGCCCTAGGAGATTGGAACCCTAGAGGGACCTCTCTCTCTCTGAATCCTCTCTAGAAAATATGCTAATGAATAATGGGATTGCCCTCTTCCAGGGGCCAGGGGCCTTGCTTATATAGCCCTCTCAAATGAACATGGGTCGTCGGATCAAACCGGCCTTAATTGAACGGTTTTCCTTGATCCTCAGAGGCAGTGGAGCATAATCCATGAGACTCATGCTGATTGGCCACCATAGGGGGGCGAACGCCCTAGGGGGCAGGGCGGGTGCCCTACTACTGGGCCCGCTCGGCCTCCTGCTCATTCGTGTGGCTGAAAGCCCAAGTTTGGTTTTGGTAATTAATGACACCAAGTTGCTAATGCCCTGTGTTTAAGTGATTTGAGTTAGGCATAGCAACACATGTGATGAAGGAGCATGGTGACATGGAAGTGTGGCCACATGATCACAAAGGGATGAAGCATGAAGTGAAGATCATGATGATAGACGAGGAGCAAAAGTTATCAAGGCAAAGGTATGAACATAGGGTTTTACTTTTGCCGGTCTAAGATGAGTAGAGAAGTAATTGACCGGGTTTAGGATAGATAGCCGACTATCAAGAGGGGAAATCACGGTCATCTCTCGAATCAAGTGCTACTAGGT
>Ga0182004_10002450_pt1 | contig 14427 bp, 11 predicted proteins | sample Sormic07211540_1_FD_120479 | JGI IMG/M metagenome (GOLD analysis project Ga0182004, IMG submission 120479) | Endophyte microbial communities from Sorghum bicolor roots, Mead, Nebraska, USA - 072115-40_1 MetaG | ecosystem: Host-associated > Plants > Roots > Unclassified | place: USA: Nebraska...
AACGTATAAAATTGTAAAAAGCCCATCAAGGCTTTGTTTACTTGCAAAATATTTTGCAAAATATGAATAATACCAATTTCATTTGTATTTGACAAATATTATCAATCATAAACTAACTAGGCTCAAAAGATTCGTCTCGTCAATTCCAACCAAACTGTGTAATTAGTTTTTATTTTTGTCTATATTTAATACTTCGTACATACATTTAAAGATTCGATTTGACGAAAAATTTAAAAATTTTACAAAATTTTTTAGAGGCCCAAGAGGAACTCGATCTGAGTAGGATGGGCTGCCTGAACGCGGAATCCCCATCCCAAGCTTGTGGCGCATTCCTCTTAAAAAAAAACCTGTGGCGCATTACTCGAGGGTGTCCTGGTAAGAAATGGGCGCATTTGTTTTTTGAGAAACCGGGTTATTTTTTTTTCTCTCGAGGGTGTAATCACCAAAATTTATAAATGAAATATAACCCGGTTTCTCAAAAAAAAAGAAGCTTATGGCGCATTACTCTCAAAAAAAAAAAAACCTGTGGCGCATCCACACCAAACCCGCCTTCAGGGTTCCCCTTCCGCGGCTCGAAAGCCTCCTGTAGTTTCAAGTTCCGCCGGGCAATACTCAAGGTACTCGCTAATTTCCGCCGGCCACGCCGCAATGGCGCCAGGTGCTCCGCAAGAGGATGTCCTTGGAGGGGGCGAAGCGGTGCAGGACGAAGCGCCCCAGTCACCACAGGAACGGGAAGACGCGGGGCTGAGAGAAGAGGATGGCGGCGTCGAGGAAGCCGACGACGAGGAGGAGGCTCCCAGTCACCTCCCGTTCGCGCCATCTTCCGAGGTGCGTGGCCCTCTTCGCTTCGTCTACTGCTCACGTCCCAGTCTCACTGCTATGGTGGCGTCGACGTCGCTTTAGCCCTTGGGGTCTCCGCCTCACTGGCATTCTGTCGAGCAGTTGGTGACCTTCGTGTGGCCATCGGTTATGGACGATTTTCTTTTAGCTAAAGTCTTGGAAATAAGTGTTTGGCTGGCGTGTTTCCGGTGCTCTGCTGATGCTCGATCTCCTGCTTGTAATTTCCTGCAGCTGCTTGATGACACGACAACAGTTGATCCCAGCTACACTATCTCCCTTATACGGCAGCTACTACCCCAGGGTTCCAATGTGGAGAAAGAGTTCAGGTAAGCGATGCGTTTAGAGGTGAAATTTGTATGTTAGCAAACAAGATGACTCTATGATACCAAACAGTGTGAAGCAAGGTGTCCCGGAAGAGAAGGATGCAAATTATGGTAATGGGGAACCAGCAAAACCAGGTTATAAGGATCCATGGGAAGAGTGTGGTTGCATTCTGTGGGACCTTGCAGCTAGTAAACCTCAAGCAGAACTGATGGTGCGTTATCAGTATCTTCTTACTCTATGCCCAGCTTGTTATCTCACCTATGTTTTCTTTATTACAAAAGAAAAGGAGTAGAAAAAAAATACCTTGCACTGAGATTTCAGTATAAGTATTCTATGTGTGTGGGTGGGGCTGTTTGGGATTTTACATATAATGTTGTTTGATCGATGCACAAAACTTGAGAAACAAAATGTTGTATAAGTAATGCTGCTACCTCAGACTCCTTTTCTCTGCCCCAAGAGAATATGATGAGATGGATTCATATTACCTCTTAAGACTCATTAGTGGAGGTAGATCAGGTCCTTGGGTATGAGCTCTTAGTCCATCTGTTCTACAAACTTACCAGATACTCATGTGAGCTAGATAAATTACAGATACCAGGAAAATATGCTTTAAGTCGGAACTCTTTCGAAAAAAAAAGTTGGAACTCTACAAAAATGAAAATATTTATATTCTCAGAACATGCCGGTATTGACCAACATTTGAATAACGAGAATTGCACCTTGTCCAATAGATAGGTACAACCCCAACATATATTGCTGGTACTGTTGAAAGCTATGCATCATACATTATTCTGCCATATCAAGCTGAGTTGAATGGTTTTAATAAAGAGTCTACTCATGCTTACATCAGCAATTTTTATAGTAATAATATTCAATTTTTAAAACTTCACAGGAAGTTTATTAGCTGTCGCTTGACGTATTGAAGTCAATTCTAATGATTTCTAAAATTTCTTGAATTTGTTGCTTGCTGACAATGCAGATCTTTAATTCTTGTAGATGAACAATCTTGTACTTGAAGTGCTTTTGGCAAACCTCCATGTGACTCAATCCCCTAGAGTAAAGGTGAAGTAACACTTAGCTTTTTTTAATTCTTGCCCCCACTGCCCCACATTTTTTATAACCATTATCTCAGTTGTATATTGGATGTCTTATCCCTACAGGAAATCTGTCTTGGAATCCTGGGAAACCTAGCTTGTCATGAATCTCTAGTTAATGCTATCAGCCTGCACAATGGTTTGACTGCTACGGTTGTGGATCAGCTATTTCTAGACGACTCTGCTTGCCTTTCTGAAATATTCAGGTTGTGTTTTTAATACTATGGTGTAGATTGATTTTATTATGGTTACCATGCATTGCCTTCTTGGTATCTGGTTTGCTAAAATTAAACCTGTACACTATTACCCGTTTCCCTTTTCCTTTATTGTCTCACTGTACATCACTAAATCGTTTGCTGTACCAGCATTATTTTAGCTCTAGGGTCTGTGATCTTTGAACAAATCATGTGAAAGAGATCTAGCATCTCAATACAGCCATTACTATCAGACTGATAAGTACTGAGTATTCACGTTGTTTCATGTTTCCTTTACAATTAGTTTGTGCAATGTTTATGAAGTAGGCAAAAGGTCCAGTTTGGTTCTACCATAGCAGTATGCAAATGTCCCACTCCAAACTAGTCATGCTTATGGCATTTGTTCTGTGCAGACATACAGTTACATTAACTCTCATTTGCTGAATTGCAGATAAAAAATTGTTTGAGCCAACAGCCCTTTTGGTAAACATGTAGCTATATTCATTTTGTTAGTGTAAGAAAGTTTGAATTATGGTTTACGTTCTAATGACAACCGTATACCTAACTGATCATGTCAATCTGGAAAGAAAAGAATAAGGAAAAAAGTGAATGCATAATTTCTGCAAAAAGTTATTGCTCTTTTGTGCCTTTTTTTAATCCTCATGTGCTTGTGCTTTTCAATTGTAGCTTGATATTGTATGGTTGCACTTATGTAGTCTGCCAAGTGACTGTGAGATAGAACAAGTGTTTTTCACTGAAAGATGTTGTAGCCATAGTCAACGTAACATTTTTGTATGACAGGTTTTTGGCTGCTGTTCTACGTACCAGTGTGTCTGTTTCTTGGGCTGAAGCTCTTTTACCTGATGAAATTCTTTCACGTATTCTGTGGATAGTTGGAAACACACTAAATTCTACGTTGCTTGAGAAGGTACAATACTGAATTCATATAGGCAGTATGCCCCTGGGTAATCAGTTTGTATGATTCTAAAAGGTTAAATATTATAATAATTTTACTTAAGTCTTGATACATGATACAGTTCCTTTTAACATTTTGCACGATGAAACTAGTAGCTATAAAAAGAACTTTCCAAGCCCCTGTGTTTCCTCCATTCCACTTGCAGGAGATGCAGTGTTAGCAGCAAGACTATGTAAACTGTTTATAATAGAAAACTGTATGGCAACCGCTTCTAATGTTTTATGTATTTCTCTTTGTATGTGTGTTTGTGTCTTAGTTCTCTATGAGCCTACCATATCATGATGCAGTCTTAAGACTTAAGAGGCCATTACAGTGATTTCTACTGATTATTGCATACCTGCCAACTGCAATGATACGGTCTTTTTTATCACTGTTATAGTGTGTTTATTAAAGCATCCAAACAAATTATAGTTGCCTTTTATTTATAATCACTCTTGGTTTTATACTGGTAGCTGCCAATAGTGTGGCTGTCATATCATATGTTAAGACTGTTACTTTATTTCCCCAAATTTCAGTTGCACTATATATTACTATCCTAGAGTGTCTAAAGATTTAACAATGTGATTTCAACTTTGTTACTATAGTGTGGAAATGCAGTGATTTTACAGTCTATGAACTAGTATGTATTTGCATACTTGATTTTATATAACTTTTAGCCATTAGACAAAAATGTTGTTACCTTACTGATATGGGGTTCAGCTGAAACTATCTCAGGACATCTGATTTTTTTATGTTCTGGAGCTTGCTTACTAAAAGGTCAAAATTGTGGTTTCTCTTCTTTTTTTGGCTAAATTGTTGGTTGCAGGTCATAGACTTTCTGTCAACTGTCATTGATAATCAAGATGTGACTGCCATTCTTCTTCAGCCATTGATAAAAGTGGGTTTGATTAACCACATTATCAGTCTGTTAGCAAGTGAGATTGAGAAGTTATCAAATGAGGGTAAATTAGACAGGTATGGTGAGTAGTATTCCTGTGCAATGGACCAACTTCAGTATATCCTCATTTCATGACATAATGTTTGCACATATTGAATTTTGTTCTTGGTAACCTCAACCTTTCACCAAAAAAGGGGGGATTTATTAGTAATAAGAACGACCTGTATGATTATCCGATGTTATGAATATATGAGGATTTTATGCTCCTACCAAACTCCAAAACTTAAAGCATTTCCACAAGCCTCTAAGGTCCCTCATCTGGGTTGAAGGCATTTCTTATTTTCTTAGAGATTGATGTGAGAATTGTACACTTGTATTCTAATTTTGCCTTTTAATCTTGATGCATAATTCTGTGACAGTTGTAGTTGTTTGTCCTTGTTATAACTCTGTTAGTTTATGTTGGTGTGAATAGTAGTTTGTAAGAGGGCTTATATGTAATATTGAGAAGATAAGATAAAGTGACTCTGGTCTGGGAAAGGACCAGCCAGAAACTTCCCCAAATCACAATAGTTTATTTTTGAGCTAACAACCTGGGACAGCAATCCAGTATTATCGTATACACATGAACAAATTTCAGGTCAGATTCTCTTGATTTGATCCTTAATTTCATTGAAGAATTATCTGCCATAGACAGCTGTTCAGGAATGATGTCACAAAGTGATCAGCTGATTCAAGTGCTTGAAAGCATAGTTAAGTTACCTGATAAATTTGAGGTGAGCTCCCATTTCATTTATTTCACCATGTCTTGTTCATCCTGTTCAGTCTGGTTTGATGCTCTTGCGTCTTGCCTCTTTGGTAATTTGATTGTTTTAGCGTAAGAAGCTAACTTGTATACAATAACAGCAAAGTCTTTTAGTCTCAAGCAAGTTAGGGTAGACTAGATGACCCACCAAGATGGCAACATGTATTGTTCATAAATATGAAGTTCTCTTTTTTTTCCACTATCAGTAATTTTCTTGCTTCTTGAATATTTTATACTCTGTGAGATACCTAAAGTTATATATATTTAATATGCGACAAAAATATGTTAACGGTGTTAAATTCGCAAACTCCGCTTCAGAGGTCCCAAGCTCCTACTGATTATATATTAACTCTGCTTCAGGTTACAAGTTATTGCGCTTCTGTGGTTATCGTATTAGCAAATATTTTGTCAGATGGAAAGCATATTGTGCCTAGGCTCTCTCACGGTGGGTCATATTTATGAACAATGCATCTTACAATTTAAAACCATGATTATATTCACACTATTACCACACTCTGGTTTATGCATTCAGATTTACCCTTCCTGGAGGGCCTCTTTGACATTCTTCCACTGGTCTCTGATGATAATCAAGCCCGGAACGCTCTCTGGTGTATCTTAGCATGTTTGCTGGCACAAGCACAACAAATCGATATGACCCCTTCATCTCTCGAGCAATTTGTATCTCTATTGCTTGGCAGGTTCACACACATTAAAGATGACCTTGAAAGCCACAGAGTTGACAAAAAGGAGTTGTCAGCTGAGGATGCTTACTTGAAGCATGGGGTATCCGCATCTGTATCCTTCCTTCCCAACAAAATAACTTGCTTTATTTTCCTGAGAAGTATCTATTCACTTTCTCAAATTTAACACATCAAACATTGTGAACCATATTGGAGCAGCACCACATTGCATTTCCTATCCTAAAAATAATCAACAGCTTAGGGCGATCTGCTGTGTCATGGAGAGGTGGATTGCGGAGAAGTCCTCCCTGGGCGAAGAAGCAGCCTCAGTGACTGAAAGCACCCTTGAAGATGCTACACGTCTTCTGAACTACTGCCAGAATTATGATCTGTAGCTTGCTTACTGCAACTTTAGTGGACATAGCTGACCTGTGAGTGTGGTGAGGTTGCAATCCGCGGCTGCTTAACCGTAGAAAGTCTTTTAAGTACTAATGTTGCTGTAGAGGACAACAGTGCTATGGAGTACTCAATTGTTAAGCTAGTTTGTAACATTTATATGTCAATCAGCATTGCTGTTGCCTGCAGTATGGGATATGGGGGGTATATTCTGCAGCTTATGCTGATAAATGACTGAACGTGGTACAGATGAAGTTCGTCGTGGTAGTTCGGACTTCTCGGTCGTAAAGAGAAAAATAGTGATTAGAAGCAAGAGACGATAACTATGCATGAGAGAGTTCAAGCCGTAAAAGAAGACGACAAAGCTTCGTGGATTGCAAGTGAAAGTTGCTTTCTCCTTCAATAACAATAGCCCAATTTCTCATTGTCGCAGTCGCAGGTGGTGCCAAAAGAACCCAACGAAGCCATCGCCAATACGAGACGCAGCAGAGAATTCAAACATTTTTCACCCAACATGCGCGCTTTTGAAACACACTGCCTCAACATCCAAAACATCTATCTATATGTAACTAAAGACGTCTCAACCTAAAGCCTTGTTTAGTTCCGAAAAAAATTCGGATTTCGACACTGTAGCATTTTCGTTTTTATTTGACAAATATTATCCAATTATGGACTAACTAGGTTCAAAAGATTTATCTCGTGATTTACAGGCAAACTGTGTAATTAGTTTTTATTTTTCGTCTATATCTAATGTTTCATGCATGTGCTCCAATATTTGATGTGACAGAGAATCTTGAAAAGTTTTTGGTTTTCGGGGTGAAGTAAACAAAGCCTAAGCGCAATTTTTTTTCGAAGATAAAGTGCAAATGTTTTCGAAGGAGGTACCAAACTCAATACGTACTAAACTCTAGGCAATGCATGTAATGCTATTTCTTACCCAGACACACTACTTCGTGGCGCGATGAGAACCTATCACGTCACGAAATGGTGTGTTTAGGTACGAAACAACGTCGTCGTCTGCCAAGTTTGAAGAACGGCGGTTGGTGGTACATGCATTTCACCGCGTTTTCTATTTACCGAATTGCATTGCATGGTGAGAGAAATTACCCACATGCACGGCTTACTAGATGTTGTGCTCCTTGGCTGCGTGATCCAACCACGCAAAGGAAAACGGGCGGGTCATCATCGAAACACACACACAGAGAAAAACGGAAACCGGATCCTAAAGGCAGTGGGCCTAATAAGTAACGACCAAAGGAGTACGACTGTACGAGTACGTGCGAGCCACGGCCGACTCACTGCCGGTGGGGCACAGCAGCACCAGGCGAGGACGAGGCTGGGGGATGCGCACTGCGCAGACAAGCGTGACGCGAGCCAGGCGGCTTCCTTTTCCCGGCTTTCGGTGCTATATCCAACTGTGTACATTTCTCGAAAAGGTTAGAAAAAAATTTGCCGAACCAATTTCTTAGAAGAATTAGAGCATTTTAAGAGCATTTCACCTTTTTTCCTCTTTTGCAACTCCTAAAAAGATATTGAGAGAAAAAAAGTGATCTCTAACGTTTCCAGTAATCCACTCTAAAATATAAGACAATTTCATATTAAAAATCTTATATTATTTCTAAATTTTCATGATCATTTTTATATATTTTTTCTCTCGCATGCATTTGCATGAGGAACTATTTCCTACTCTCTATTTTTCCCGCACTCTTCCACCTTTAGAAGACGGCGTGGAGAAGAGCGATGCGTGCAATAAATGCTACAGACATTTTTGACGCACGATGTCAACCTATTTATCAATGAGGAAGAAATACGAGGTACTCTTATATATGAGTTTTCTTTTTTCTAAAAAAATGGATAGAGAAGGGATATGGGTACTCCAGCTCCTAAGTTCGAGCGCATGTACCTACATCAATTTTAGAGTGACGTGCATTGCGTTAAAAAAAGAGAGAACGTTTTGCACATGAAAACCCTCACTCTCTAAAACTCCTCCATACAAAGGCTATGTTTGTTTTTGCTATACTATGCTGATTCCTCTAAATAATGAATACAGAACTATACCAATAAGTAGTACAAAAATGAATATGATATATTTCCTCCTTCCAAATTATAAGATAGATATATATATTGTGTATAGATACATAATGAAAGCTATGTATTTGAAAAAGTTAGGACGTCTTATAATTTAGAACGGTAGAGTATGTTACAACACAAGTTCAAAAGCCTCCCAACGCTTGTCTATTTTGATCTAAACAACATATTCCCTTCGTATATTATTTAGAAGTCGTTTTGGACAAGCTTTGGGTCAAATATTGTAAATATAAATCATCAATAACTTTTAAATTTTTGAGTTTGCAAATGTAAAGATTATATGAATAGATTTGTCTTAAAAAATACTTTCATAAAAGTATACATATATCATTTTTCTTAAATATTTTTATAAAAATAAGATGTCAAAGTTATGTTTTGGAGACCGTATCGTTATGCTAAACGACTTCTAAACTCTATATGGAGATAGTATATTATAAGTTCAGTTATAATATGTTGACCAACCTACTATTATAATGTACATAATCCATTTCAAGCATAATCTACACTAATCTAGGGATCTAAATAACCAAGATTATTATAACTAGTTACCTAAATTAGTATAATCTTATTTATAATCTGGCTCTAATAATCGAAAGGTGATTAAACATGACCAAAAGATGTCCTTCTAGGTGAAATTATCGATTTCTACTCAAATCATTATTTTTTTGAGGTTGTATGCGCAAAAAGGGAAATCCGACTCAGCTTTTCGGACCCCTATTCCCTCGCATCACCACACGTTACACCACTACAGCTCCCGCCCAGCATCATGGCCTTCCATTCCCCGATCTAGGGTTGCGAGCTCCCCGCCACCGCCGGCCATGCCCGACACGGACGTCGACACCGAGATGCGCGAAGCCGCCGCTGCCGCGGCCGGGGCCCCAGCCGGCGACGACGACGGCGAGGGAGACACCGAGGAGGAAGAGGAGGAGGACGAGGACGACGAGGATGAGGTCGATGAGGACGATGAGGAGGAGTTGCCCGCCGCGGCGCCGGCGCCGACCGAAGAGCAACCCGCCCCAGCGCCCATCTCGGCCTTGCCGGGGAACCCGAACCAGCTGACGCTGGTCTTCCAGGGCGAGGTTTACGTTTTCGAATCCGTCACCCCCGAGAAGGTCTCTCCTCGATTTATTTCGTTCTGTTTTGCAGTTCACGTGGAAATGTTACTCGAAAATTCTTGGGATCGAATCTGAAATTTGACGTGTTTAGTAGTACTGTAGTAGTCAGTGACAGATGGACATATGCTTGATTTTCCTGTTTCTGTTTTGGGGCCATTTCGTTGTCGACTTGTGTGCATATTTGAACTTCAAGGTTTGCGCAAGCTCAACTGTTCTCACAGTTCGTGCTGACCGAAATCTTTTCCCACCTGATTGATTTTTGTGTTGGGGTTGGGCCGGTTAATCAATTTTGTTCGCCGAAACATAGTCATCATCAAGTACATAAATGAGTTACTTCGTGGTAATGGCTTAATGGCTTTTATGTAATTTTCTTCTTTGTGTTGACTTGAATAGCAATACTGTTATGCATACAGCGTACTAGACTGGTAGGTTATACTGCTTACCACTATACCTGTGCAGCTGTGCTAATCTGTGTACTGTGTAGACAGTGGCGAAACCAGCGAAGGGGGGCCAAACATATGATCATATATTTTAGTGTGATAAAATATACATAATTATATGTTTGAAGAACTTTTTAAAAAATATTACACTATTTCTTACCAAATTCATCATATTTTTTTTAAAAAAGGTGAAATTGATATTTATATAAGTTAGATGAATCACTGTGCTGGGGGGGGGGCACCCCCACCCCAAACCCGCGGTTCCGCCATCGTGTGTAGAAGCTCTATGCTTTTGAATCAAGGTAACTTAATTCCAACAAGCTAGCAGCCTGACTGTATGATAGTTTTGGTTTACTACAATAAAAAGGATACAGTCCTTAGTCACTGTGGCTTGAGGCAGTTTTCAACCCTGTCATACCATGCTTTTTCCCTGTATGGAGCATATTAACCAAACATCATATTTGTACGTACTACTTGCTATTGCCATTATTCATGTGTTACCATAGTACTCTAGTATTCATCTGGCTATAAATCTAGGTATAGGTAATTTCTGTTTTCTTTTTAACCCTTTGGTCCACTTCTGTTTTTTTATGAGCTGAAGTTTATTTTCCAGGTTCAAGCTGTGCTGCTACTGTTGGGACGCGGTGAACTACCACCTGGTTTAGCAGGCATGGTTCTACCTAATCAAAATGAGAACAAGGTATGCACCAATTGATGTGCAGTTTGTATGACAATAATTCTATCTCTGAGTTCTGTGTAATAGTATCCTATTACCATTCTTCTGTAGGGCTATGATGATATACTTCGGAGGACTGACATTCCCGCAAAAAGGGTTGCTTCACTAATCAGGTTCCGTGAGAAAAGGAAGGAAAGAAATTTTGATAAGAAAATACGTTATGCTGTTCGCAAAGAAGTGGCACTCAGGTCCGTAGCTTGTCTTGACTCTTGAGCAACCATCAATTTTATTTCTATTGGATGTGGTGTGGTGCACTAGTATACATCTTCAATCACCAGTGAACCTTGATTGTATCTAATGGTGAAATTACTTTTCTTCCTATTGGAGCAGAATATATTTCTGATGAGTAGTTCCAGCTATTTTATCAGCATGCCATGCTTCTGCTGCTTAATTGAATAAATGATCATTATTGGAGCATAACAATTGGCCTAATCAGAGATGAAACAAAGCTCAGGTCACCCTTTTTACAACTAACTGTGATAACTCAGAAATTTGCCATTAGTTTTTTTTTTCTTTTACTGAAAGTTCAGCTTGACCAGCTTATATATGAGCCAAGGAACCTGAATTTGTCCCAGCTACTGACTTTACTTGCTTGGTCAATTTGTTTGTTTTGTAAATATAGCCAATTAAGGAAAACTGAAATAGTTTGTTTCCATGACGAATTGACAATAGCAATAATGTGGTAGTAGTATCATTAAATCCTACATATACAATATAACAGTCATTAGATGTGAGGCCATATGTTTCTGCAAGCCATGGATGTAAGATTGGAGTCTAATAGGATTATAGGATAGCCTAGGGCCTAGGATGCAGAGGAAGACATCCTCTGAACTGCTTGGAACATAGGGACATAAAATTCTTCTACGTCAAAACATGAAGCCAACTAGCAACTATAGTGCACAGCTAGCAGGTATATTGCATGTCTTAATAACTGGTGGTGCTTTTTTTATTACTCTCAGGATGCAGCGTCGGAAGGGGCAATTTGCTGGAAGGGCCAGTCTGGAGGGAGAATCTCCATCTCCTGGATTTGATCCTGGTTCACAGGGTTCAGGCCTAGATTTTGCATCTCGAGAATCAAAGTCTCTCTTGTATTTCATTAGTTGATACTTGATATGTTTTTTCCCTGTTCATTACTTAATGGAAAATTGATCCCCTTTCCCCTCCATTTCATACTCTGCAGGTGCCATAACTGTGGTACTAGTGAAAAAATGACCCCAGCAATGCGTCGTGGTCCAGCTGGTCCAAGGACTTTGTGCAATGCTTGTGGATTGATGTGGGCAAACAAGGTACATTTATGATACATGCTTAAACATGCTGGATCCTTTCTTTCTGATGGCTGACATGATCATAGGTTCATAACTTCATATGATCTTCATTTTGTATTGTTAGGCGATTCCTTTTGTGCTCTTGTAGTTCAAGGTGACCTGGATATGAAAAGAGCCCCTAGACACATCTTTGACCAATAATTTTGTTAAAAAATTATGTGAAACTAAATAAATTATGGCATTACCAAAGGATTGTCCAAGGTGAATATATGCATACTGTTCTCATTGGATGAGTCTATTCTAGGTCAAACTTAAAATTGGTTGATTGTGCTCCAAAATGTCACTCTTGTGAGTAGAGTGAGAACATGGTCACATTGCAGTGTGGTGGAATTGTTCTGTGGTTGAACTTGGAAAATAATTCTTCAAAGCATGGATAACACATATACTCCATTGCAATGGTGTGACATGACATGGCATGCTAAGGCAGCAAATTCTGTTTTGCTGTTATTGTACTTGCAGCAGCAGTATGTGTGGTTGCAGCTTGTTAGGTAATGTTATGTCATGTGTCAGCCGAATCACGAAGATATGGCTATGTTTAGTCATGTACTCCTATTGCTCTTTTAATTTGTTGTAAATATAAATATTCAGTTGCAGCCCCTTGTCCTTTCTTTTAATAAAAAAGATTGACGCCCTATGGAGGTCTGCTAAATGTTCCTCATTGACGAGATGTCAGAATATTAAGAATGTTGTCCTCTGGAGATGAACAGAAGGAATGATCTTATAAAACTTGAAAGGTGAAGGGAGCCAATTGTTTCTGTCGTGCTGTTAGTAAACTGCTCCTTTGGCAATTATTTCTGTCGTACAAAGATTGGAGGAAAGCAATTTGTTCTCTGTGCTATGAACATATCTCACATATCCAGACTTGACCCCCACCCCTCTTTATACAGATTCTAAAAGGTTTCTTTTATGCTGGCACTGGCCACCTTATTAGATTTCTATATTTACTACTTCATGTTTGGTGGCTGCAGGGTACCCTGAGAAGTTGCCCCAAGGCAAAAGTCGAATCTCCTGTGGTTGCAATTGAACAGGTTCACTTTTTTCTTAATTACTATATCAGCATGTCTTTCTGCAAATTCTGGCCTTTGAATATTTTCAAACCCCCAAAACAATGCTGCCGTCTCTCAGGGAATCAGTGACAACAAAGCGCTGGTGACACCGAGCAATGACAATGTTGCTGCAAGCAATGGCGAAGCGTAAGTGTTGAAATCATTTGCCCTTTTCCAGTGCTAGCTATTCAGGCAGGGAGCTCATGAACTGCAACCGTGTGTTATCTTCTCCAGCACAATTGCAGCAGAGATAGGAGTGCCCAAGGCGCCGTGACAGTGTATAGACATTATTGTCAGAGACAAAGATTTCGGATTCTTTGCCTATAGCTAGACAAGACACCCCCGATAGAAATATTTGCTAATGAGGATACTGATTCTCATCAAGTGTACATTCATTCTTGCTTGACAATGTTAGACATGTAATTAACATAAGATGTCCGATTGATGTCTGTTGTGTAAACTGTAAACCCAGATGGCATCTATTGTGTCACATCTTCTAATCTTCTTCATTCTCGTAAAATCGTAATCAAAGATTCCCTGCTACCCATTGATTGTCACATGGTATCTCGTTCTGTGTAGCATGAATCATGATACATTTGCTCGATATGATCTTTTGGCGAAATATGCATCCTGAGACAATCTCCGACGTCTCAGATATGATATTGCAGCATTTCATATTGGTCTGGAGAACACAATTAACTCATGGGATGGGTTGTGGCTTTTGTCATGACGCGAAATCGGGTATCACAAGAGAAAATGAAGCGCACGGGCCACGGCCACGGCCTCGAGTGCTGCCACCATTGTTGCTGCGGCCGGCCACCCATGGCAGCCATGTTGGCGGATGAGTGGGAGCTCCATCTAAGGATGGGGGTGGCTCTCCAAATGATATCCATGGTTCTTCTCTAGTGTAATTTTATAAACTAAATAGACAATTTCTTCCTTTATTTTTTTATTTATTAGTTTATTTAGTTACACTAGAGAAGAACCGTGAGTATCTGTTTGGAGCACCGTCCCTATCCTTAGCTCCATCCTTTGATCAAAGGAGACGAGCTGGGTGTACAGATCCTGGATGGTGATCGGTTCAACCCGGACAGCCACGACAGAGACCACCAGGTTGAACCGTTGAAGTTAAGATTCAGACCCGTTAGAAAGTAAAAGACAAGCTCGTCATCTTCAACCTTGGGGTCTGTAGATGTATCTCTGCTAGGGACTAAATTTATCTTCGCAAAGTACTTCGAGATGGTGGACGTCCCCTTGGACGCCAGTGGCAAGTGCCATCCAAGTACCGATGACGCGGGGGCAGGATTGGGAGGCAAACATGCCTTCGATTGCTGCCCAAGCTTCTGCCACGGTCTCGGTAGTGGAGACCTAACCGAGGATTTCTCGCGACAAATTGGAAAGGAGGTAGTTTAAAACCTGTTGGTCCTTTGCCACCTAGTCATCATACTCTGGGTTTGGAGTCAGCACTGTGCTCTTGGCGTCGCTAACACCCTT
>Ga0182004_10002451_pt1 | contig 14426 bp, 15 predicted proteins | sample Sormic07211540_1_FD_120479 | JGI IMG/M metagenome (GOLD analysis project Ga0182004, IMG submission 120479) | Endophyte microbial communities from Sorghum bicolor roots, Mead, Nebraska, USA - 072115-40_1 MetaG | ecosystem: Host-associated > Plants > Roots > Unclassified | place: USA: Nebraska...
TCAGCACCACCATGTCAGTCGGTCTGGGCTGCCACATGTGCAAATGTGGTCTAAATGTAAGAGTTATCGCTTAAAGATGGTAAATATGTATGGCACATTATAAGAGTGATAATCGGGTGAGAGACACTTTATGATGGTAAATATGTAAAAGGCCGTAAAAGGCCCGGGAATTTGGGTGCTCGGTATCGCACAGCAGGGAAGGAAAAACAAACGGGTGGGCGCGTACCGCGTACCTGATGATGCTCGCACTGGCGAAGGAACCGAAGAAGACCTGGGCACACGTCGCCGCAGGAGAGGGAGAGGGGGGCGCGGGGCGGTGGAGGGGGGTTTGCCCGGAGGCCCCGGACCAGACGGCAGACGCCCAGTCGTGCTCGTGCTCGTGCCCACGACCACGAGGCAGGAGCGCGCGTGGGCTTGGGGGTGTGGGCGCGTACCGCGTACCTGATGATGCTCGCACTGGCGAAGGAACTGAAGAAGACCTGGGCACACGTCGCCGCGGGAGAGGGAGAGGGAGGCGCGGGGCGGTGGAGGGGGGGTTTGCCCGGAGGAGACGCCCAGTCGTGGTCGTGCCCACAAGGCAGGAGCGCGCTCTCCGTGGGCTTGGGGGTGTGGGTGTTCTGGAGATTCCTTTTTCCATCAAATTTTGACTGCCCTTCTGTTTCGATGCATCAACCAAATTTTAGTTAGGCCTTGTTTAGATCATCCAAAATCAAAAAAAATTTAAGATTCTCCGTCATATCGAATCTTGCGGCTTATGTATGGAGCATTAAATATAGATGAAAACAAAAACTAATTGTACAATTTGCCTGTAAACACGAGACGAATCTTTTAAGCCTAGAGACAATGTTTGTCAAATAAAAACGAAAGTGCTACAATATCAAATTCCTAAAAAAAAAATAGATCTAAACAAGGCCTAGCTAGATTTAATTGTTAAATTCAAAAAAATAACTATTAAGTAAACAACTCGGCTAAGGTCTATTAGGCAAACAACTCGGTTAAAAGACTTGTTAATGTTTAATTGGATTTATTATTTAAAGCCAACTAAAGCTAGCTAAAATTCAGCTGAGTTTATTAGTTGGAGCATTTAAATACCCTAACTAAAGTTTAGCTAAGAAATTTTTAGTTCATTAAAGTTTTACTTTAAAATTTAGCTAGCTATAAATTTTAGTCGGGTGCATTCAAACATGCAATTATGTTGTTCAAAATAATACTTCATCTTTCAAATTATATAAGACATTTTAATTTTCTAATGTCACTACATATATTTAGATATGGTGTGTATATATGTGTCTAATAAAAATAAAACTATTATAAAAACCAAAATATCTTATAATTAAAAACAAATAGTGTATAAGTTATTAGTTTTATTGTTATATGTTGCATCTCTTTATTTATGTATCATGTTTATTATATGTCTATTGTATGGTAAAATAAAAAAAAATTATGTTTCAGTGTTGTCATAGTCGCTTTGGTTTCTCGGTGCTACATGAGACCTCCGAGCTCAGTACAACACATGGAATCACCGCATTCCTCTTTGCTTCTTCCATCTAAGTCCAAGCCATATTTGTGCAGTTGTACAATTATTATCGGTCATCACAGCTTACACACATCTGCTCTAAGTACTTGATACTCACCTACATACTTGCATAGCCGCTTGTTTATCCACACATGCATTGTATGTCTATCCTCACCACTCTACCATGTGTCACAGTTGTTGTTTATCGGTCCATGTTGTTCCGCCGCACAATAGTTGATCATCCTAACGCATGTAGCTACCACCTATATATATCTTTATCGTGTAGTCCATGAGACCATGGAAAGATTGAAACTGATATATGACAAGAGGAGTGGGTACCATGATTATGTGTGTCCAATGGAAACAAAAAGAAAGTAGGTGTGAGTCTCCGGTCGATGTGTATTTGGTGGGCTGAATTTTTATCGAGCCTTCTATGAGTAAGTCTCTTGGTAACTTGAAAAACTTCTTTCACATACTAAAGTATTCTATTATTCTCTCACACGCAATATTTACTGATTGCATTCTGGTGAGATCGAGAGTAACCTAGTGCACTGCATCTAGAGTTCAAGGTTTTGTAACATGGTCTTTAAACAAAGCGTAATTAAGAGTTACTTTTCAAGGTTTATTGCTTCCGGAATGGCTTGAAAACTCTAGAACCATAGAGTACTTCAAGAATATCTTGAAGGTGCCTTGATTGTTTTTTTTAATGTCAATCTTACCAAAGAGCAACTCTACTGAAAAGAAGGTATAGAGTGGTTCTTTGGTTCTAACTAGCTCAAGATCAAATGGTGTCTTGGTAAACAAGTAGTTAAACAATAATTCCACCTTAACCTATGACTTACAAGGCAGCAAGTCATTAATGCAAACCTTGGGTTGTAAACCTTCATCTAGTAATTATAGCGTACAAACAAAGAGTACACGAAACTCGGACGATGGGGTGCTATCGCCCCACAGTAATGCCTGACAGAGCGTGCGACAATCAAGGCGCACACACATGGTCCACAAGCTGGACCAGACTTGACATGAGAAGATTCCTAGCCCCCAACAAGAAAATCCTCCGAACCATGGCTACTGCAACGAGGTTTTTTACCCTAGCCTAAAATTTGCCTCAGTTGAGATTCGAACTCAGAACATAGGGGTGCCACTAGAGTGACTAGACCAATTGGACTAGGATCCTTTGGCCAAACAGAAGGGCTATTGTGTTACTAATTAATTTTGTGTGATGTTGTGCTTTTTTAGTAGGAATTAAGGTTTGTACCACCGAGCATCCACACACTATTTCCTACGTGTGTTAGTGGTTGACGAGATGAGTGGTTGAAGCTTCATCAATGGGCAATCAATACGGTGCCCCATGGTAGCAAGGTGGCTTACCAAAGGCAATGTCAATATATACGAGGGTGCTTATGCGGGAGCACATGACATGACCTTAGGGCATTGTGTTCATGTAGTAGCCATGGCATGAGACTGAGTTATTGCAATTAGCACCGGGCTATAACATTGTTGGGCCATGAAGGGTGTGGTGAGCGCGACGGTGAAGACAACACAACTAGCGGCAGTTGGGACAGGCTTGTGAGCCACAACCATATGGGTGAATGATACTTGCAAATAAGGCAACGAAGTTTACGAGTGTTTTGACTTATAAAACTAACATTGCATCTAGCTATAATTTTGACCGAAAGTGATGGAATCCACGACAATGACGTAGATGGGAGAAAAGAAATAAACAATACCATTTTAGGAGCAATAAAATTTCAATGGCAAGTAAATGATCGATATAAGTTTCGATGCATATAAGGGAAGTTTTTAATAAGAAATAGGATACGAGGATAAACTAAGACTAGTACCGTATCTATAGGATTAAACATTCAAAAAAATAGAACATGTGTTTAATCAATAGGTCTAATTTCATAAATATATGAATATATGACTTTATTTTGTATTCTAGTATTTTATCGTAAGTTAGGATTTTTACTTGGTATCCCGTGGAAACACCTTGTCATAAACAAGACAAGTGTTTTTGCGTAAGACCCATTTATTGAGCTGAACTTTTTAGGTCCAATCTCATAAGTCATAACATATACACATCTTCCCTGGTAGAACTTTGTTGTTCACTTTTCTTATTACATATATGCAATATATAAATTGTTAGATGAAGATTGAAGAGTATATCCAGCCATTTATTTGTTTTATTATTCATGATTATTATTAATAACCATGCTAATACATGTTTCACTTTCTTATTTTCAAGCATTATATCTTATAATAGATGACACTTTTCCTTACAAAATATTTTATATATTTAAGAATTGTTCATTTCAACTATATTTTTATGCAACTTCGTACAAGTTTTTACGTCCGGTATTTTTTGACGATGTATCACATGAATGTTGGTCTAAGTATAAAACACGACAAAAGTTAGAAACAGACAAATTTTCTGATGTAGTGACTAAGAGCAAGTCGAATACACTTCCAAACCTAACTTTGACTCATTTATTTATGACTGTATTACTTTATTAGTTGTTCGATGTTTGTACGAGAAAACCATAATTTGTTTCCTTTTGTCACGCAACAATTTTACAAACGTCCCAAAGATTAAGCCTATATTTGTTTACAAATGCAAAAATAAAATACCAAGCTAGAACATGTTATTAACACAACATTCATGAATTATTACAAGCTACTCGCATACATGATCAATTGTCAACCTTGATTGTTTTTTGAAGGAACTAGAGGGGTTTGCACCCCTACAGCTTACGAATTAATTAAAGTAAAAAGTTCAGCACATACAAGAAACAAAAACAAACAGGGTTAACCGAGAGATCAATTTAGATCATAAAACCTCACATCCCCTCTCTACCACCAAACTTTTCTGACTTGCAGCCAGAGCTCTATATTTGTATTTATATAATAGCACATTTACTCTAGCAGGAGAAAGAAAATGTGAAAGGTGAATCATATACAGTCGTAGGTGGCATTATTGATTATAATACCAAAAATAAAGAAACGGAAGGATAGGGAAACAGAAATAATAAATATAAATAAACAAATAGAGTAGAAAACATCACGCCAGCGGCAACACCCTCCTCGCCTCGCCTCCCCAACCAAGCCTTTGCTCCTGCATCTCCAAGAGCCAAAGGCCAAAGAAAAAAAAAGGGAGAGAAAACACACCCCGAAAAACAAACCAAAAATCCCCAATCCATGAAGCCCACCACTTCCGCCGCGGCGGCGGCGGCGGCGGTCACCACCGATGACCCTTCCCCTTCGCCGTCGGACTCCACGTCGGCGACGTTTACGGTCGACCGCCGCGGGGACGCCTCCGCCTCCTGCCGGTGGACGCTCCCGGACTTCCCCCGCACCCGCGCCCGCACCTTCTACAGCCGGTACTTCGAGGTCGGCGGCTTCGACTGCCGCCTCCTCCTCTACCCGCGCGGCGACTCGCAGGCGCTGCCGGGGTACCTCTCCCTCTACCTTCAGGTCCTCGACCCCAAAACCCCGGTGTCGTCGTCGTCATCCACCACGACAACCACCTCCTCCAAATGGGACTGCTTCCTCAGCTATCGCCTCTCCGTTGTCCACCCCACCGATCCCGCCAAGTCGCTGGGCCGCGATTCCTGGCACCGATTCTCGTCCAAGAAGCGCTCCCACGGCTGGTGCGATTTTGCGCCCTCCTCCGCCGCCGCCTTCCTCTTCCAGCCCCACGACGCCCTCGTCATTGCTGCTGACATATCTGTGCTCTCCGAGGCGGCCTCCTTCGCTGATGCTGACGGTCGTTTTACCTGGAAGGTGCTCAATTTTGGCCTCTTCCAAGAAATGATCCGCACACAGAAGATCATGAGCCCTGCATTCTTCCCTGCCGCTGCCTCTGCTGGCGGGACTGACTGCGGCCTCCGGATTAGCGTCTATCAGAGCAATGTCTCTGGCGCAGAACATTTATCTGTTTGTCTGGAAAGCAAGGAGCCCGTTGTGCAGGTAGCATCTGGGTCATCGACGTCGGCATTGACATCAGGTGGTACAGGGAGTGGTGTGCCAGATGGTGATCGAGGGTGCTGGTGTCTTTTCCGCATTTCGATCCTTAATCAGAGGTCTGGTGGGAGCCATATCCACAAGGACTCGTATGGTCGTTTTGGGGCGGATAGTGCCAGTCTAGGTTGGGGAGAATACATCAAGATGGATGAGTTTTTGGCTGCTGATAGCGGATACCTGGTAGATGGAGCTGTGGTGTTTAGTGCCTCTGTGCATGTCATAAAGGAGTCAAACTCATTCACTCGGAGCTTGCCAATGGTTCCCGGAATATGTGGTGCTGGTGGTGGGCGTGCCGGGGCTAGGAAGTCTGATGGACACTTTGGGAAGTTTGTGTGGAGGATTGAAAGCTTCACAAGACTCAAGGAGCTTCTCAAAAAGCGCAAGATTGCGGGTCTGTGTATCAAAAGCAGACGGTTTCAAGTTGGGAATCGAGATTGCCGTCTTATTGTTTATCCACGGGGTAAGCACTAGGGCTTATGCTTCTCATATGGTAGCTTTGAAATAGACTTTGTGTATACTGTTCGGACATACATTGAACTGCTTGTGGAGTGAAACTTGGTGAAATGCTGTAGGCAACTAAGCATGTGTACACCTGCATGGTCTGCACAAATCTTTAGATACTTAAATGATGGAAAAAATGTGAATCAATGGTCAGAGGTGCTTGATTAAATTAGTTCCGGAATTGTAACGGTGAAATCCAGACATGCATTTGAAGTTTGCCATTCATTTAGAATTAATGAAATTTTCACCATAAAAGTCAATTCTTAATTTGTACCTAGAAACAATAGCTAATAGTTGTACCGATTAGGCAATCAATGAATATACGACATAACTTCTCTCTCTTAGGTGTGGCTTATAACTATTGTTCTCATATAAGCTGTCCTACTTGTCCTTGTGGATGGCAGGCACACTTTTTATCTTATATAAGTAGCTGCTGCCTCTTCCAGAACAATATATCATGTTGATTTCACATTTTTTCCATCCATGATCCCTGTTCATGAAGTGTTTGTTCGTGTGGCATTAAACCAATGGATGCCACTGACAAGTGTTATTTTTCTTATGTAGCAGCATTCATAGAGCACCACAGTGAGTGTTGATTTTTTTTGTTTTGTTTTGTTAACGAATCCCCTATTTGCTTGAGATTGTAAAACAGTGCCAATTTTTGTTGGAGCTGATCCAAGAGTTGGCTCATGATTACACTATATGACTATAGACTATACCGAAGCATCAAATTGACCTTAAATTCCACTTTAGAAGTAGAATATGCATTTGCAAATGCAGCCGCAACTTGGGTTTCCTGAGGCTCCTTCCCTCGATATTGAATTAAGTGTTATGACCAAGTACTTAGTTTTGTTTGGGGGCAGTAACTGCTGCCACTGAGTCCATATTTCTATGGCTATCCCCAATGTTTTAGTTCATTAGAAGTTTGAACTTGTTTTCACTACAAGAAAACTGTGTCCATTTTTCAGTAGCATCTGAGTACGATTTACTTGTTAATGTTGCATATGTGGGCATTCTTAGAATTTGGTACTGATCCTTTCACTTGGTTTTGTTTATGTTGCTGCAACCAGGGCAGTCTCAACCACCATGCCACCTGTCAGTGTTTCTGGAAGTTACAGATCCCCGAAATACAACTACTGAGTGGAGTTGCTTTGTCAGCCATCGTCTCTCTGTCATCAACCAAAAAGTGGAGGAGAAGTCGATCACGAAAGAGTCTCAGAATCGTTACTCTAAGTCAGCGAAAGATTGGGGTTGGCGCGAATTTGTGACATTAACTAGCCTCTTTGATCAGGATGCAGGTTTTCTCGTGCAGGATACCGTTGTGTTTTCAGCCGAAGTTCTCATTCTGAAGGAAACAGCAACTATGCAAGAGCTTACCGATGAAGATTCTGAAATATGCAGTTCAACTTATGGATGTCAGATTGAAGCTTTACCAAAGCGGCCATCATTCACATGGAAAGTGGAAAATTTCTTGTCTTTTAAGGAGATTATGGAGTCCAGAAAGATTTTTAGTAAATTTTTTCAGGCTGGGGGCTGTGAGCTGCGGATAGGTAAAGTAAATTTATTCACTTCCTTGTCTTATACAGCTGCACCAAACCCTTACTTTGTGTTTACCTCATCGTAACTTGCAGGTGTATATGAGTCGTTTGATACGATCTGCATATACTTGGAGAGTGATCAGTCATCTGGGTATGATCCTGATAAGAACTTTTGGGTGCATTATAAAATGGCTATAGTTAACCAGAAGAATTCTGCAAAAACTGTGTGCAAGGAATCTTCAATCTGCACGAAAACATGGAATAATTCAGTTCTCCAGTTTATGAAGACTTCGGACATGGTTGACACCGATGCTGGCTTTCTTGTTCGGGACACTGTTATTTTCACTTGTGAAATCATAGACTGTTGCCCATGGTTTGATTTCTCTGATCTTGAGGTGAGTTTTCATTTGCTTTTTCTTCATGTCTTGTCTATTTGTGCTTTTTAATGCATAGGCGGAGGGAAGTTTAGTGAAGCAGCTGATAAGTAGAGTTTTACTGATTTGCTACAGCATATGCTAATGAAAACAATTGTAAGCATAGCAAACTGTGCACCTATCAGATAGTTAAGGCCTTGTTTAGTTTCCTCCAAAACCTAAAAACTTTTCAAGATTTCCCGTCACATCGAATCTTGCGGCACATGCATGGAGCATTAAATATAGACGAAAACAAAAACTAATTATACAGTTTGCCTGTAAATTGCGAGACGAATCTTTTAAGCCTATTTAGTCTATGGTTGGACAATAATTGCCAAATACAAACGAAAGTGCTACAGTACCTAAAAAATTTTCCCCCACCCAACTAGACAAGGCCTAAGAGTCCTGTGAACCCATAATTTTTTTAGCAAGGGAATGAAGAATTGCATTGTTTAATGAGGCTTGTGTAGCATCAGCTATCCATGTTGAAGCAGGCATCTCTTGGCCCTTTTGTTTACTGTTTTAGTTGCATTTTTGGTGATTGTTACTGCCGAGGACTATGCTGGCCTAGCTATGCCCTATACGAAATGTGTCCTGCTGTTATATTGCAATGATGCTTCATATTTGCTAGTTCACTCGAAGCAATGGGATGTCCTCTGACCCCCTGCCTTTTTTCTCCTTTTTGAACGGGTGTCGTATGACTTAACAGTATGTGCTGGATTAGTTAACTACTATTGTTGAGTAAGTAGACTTTAGTCTTTTGACCTTTGAAGGATTTTATATGGGTCATAGCATGATATTTGTATGTAAGTTGTAGCTGTGCTTGTGCATTGTAGTCCTTAATGTGACACTGATAAATATCCGTTTTGTTCATGGTACATTCTTGGAACTGATAACCAGATGTGCTCATATGGCAGACAGTGCTCTTTTCTTATTAGGCTCATAATTAACTTGTCTACCAGGTTTGGGCCTCAGATGATGACCAGGATGAATTGTCGACAGATCCTGATGAACTTGTTGATTCTGAAGATAGCGAAGATATGAGTGGTGATGAGGAGGATATTTTCCGGAGCCTCCTCTCGAGAGCTGGATTTTCTCTTACATACGAAGATAACTATACTCAACCACAGGTTACTTTAAGAGAGAAAATTCTAACAGATGCTACTGCGATAGCTGGATTCCTTACTGGACTGCGTGTTTATCTGGATAACCCAGCAAAAGTTAAGCGTATGCTTCTTCCAACCAAAGTATCCACCAAGAGTGGTGGAAAGAAAGATGCTTCAAAGTGTGATTCAAGCTCAAGCTCCACAAGTCTCATTAGCTTGTTGATGGGGGTTAGTGCCTTGAAGCAGGCTATCATAGATTTGCTTCTAGATATAATGGTTGAGTGTTGCCAACCTTCAGAAGAAAGTAGTTCCTCAGCAAGCACTAAAGCTTCTCCTGATTCAAATGGGGCTAGCTCTCCACCAGAGCTTAGCGTTGAAGGTGAACTAACAGAATGTGCATGCAGTGATGTGTATGCGAGGGTGGAATCTAATAGTGATGATATTCGAGATAGTCCTGCAATGCATAATACAGATTTGGCTGCAACTGAGATCGCTGTAAATAATCTAGAACATTCCTGTTTTCCTCCAGAAACATCTGCTGCTGATTTGCCAGCAGATGAAGGCCCTGAGCTGGCTTCCTGGGTATGATTTGAGGTTTATTATTTTTTAACCTTTATGATCGCATTCCTTCAATTAGTGTATGATCTGACCAATTTTTTTCTCAGTCAAAGTGGCCAGAGCAATCAGAGGAACTGTTAGGGTTGATTGTTAATTCATTGAGGGCATTGGACAGTGCTGTCCCACATGGATGCCGTGAACCAAGAAGGCGGCCCCAGGCTGTCCGGAAGATTGCACTTGTCCTCGACAAAGCTCCAAAACAACTCCATCAAGATTTGATTTCCCTTGTACCAAAGTTGGTGGATGGTTCGGAACACTCCCTTGCAGCTTGTGCCCTGTTAGATCATCTTCAAAAGCCAGATGCAGAGCCTTCATTGAGATTGCCAGTAAGTTTGCCTCCTAAGACTATGCTAGCTACTATGGGGCATGTATTGACCCGGGATGGTCTCCAAGGCTACGTTTTGACTGTTAATATCTCTTATGTTATATTGTTAATGATCATGAGATTGACATCATATGAAAGTATATTCAAATATAAATCCAATTGTACTGAATCTGTATGCTATAATCTACAGAATCTTATTTCTTTATAAAAGATTAAGAAGTTTGCACCTTGGCTTGTGTGCGGCCCTTACAAAAACGAAGTATGGTTTTGGCTAATTTAACTTTCTGGACACTTTTCAGTAATTTTGTTGTGTGAAAGCATATGGTTTCCACTATTTTGGGAATGAATAGCTGATGTATCTGCATTTGTTCTGCTGTATGTATCATGGGTTTGTGACTTTTATGATTGTATTTGTGGATAGCTATTGTGCTTGATTAGCTTATATAAAATATATGTGAACAGCTAATACCTGACACATTCTTTTTTTCAATTAATTATGGCAGGTTTTTGGTGCTCTTTCTGAGTTGGAACTTGAAAGTGATATCTGGAAACAAGCATCTGTTCATGCACTTGAATTATTGTCTGACTCAAACGATGAGTCTCTTGTAGCTGCCATTACTTATGTTCTTAAGGCGGCATCACAGTGTCAGCATCTTTCTGTAGCGGTATGTTTACCAGTCACGCTTCTTGACTTTCTGCTTGCTCAGCATCTTCTCACTTTTCATATCATTAACTGCTTTGGTTTTTTGATTTCCAAAGGTTAGAGCTATTAGATGGAGATTGAAAGATTTGGGAACGGAAGTTCCACATTGCGTGCTGGACTTTTTGTCTAAAACTATTCAAACCCAGCCAGATGTAGCCGAAGCTATATTGAAGGATATTGATTCTGATTGTGAGCCTGAAAACAATTGCCTATCATCAACATCACCTTGTAGTACTTGTTCTACAGACGGGCTTTCAGCTGAAGGGATGTATTCTTGGCAAGAGCAAGCTGTGCATGGAAGAAGTCATCTATCAGATGTTTTTGCACTGATAGAAATGTTATCAATGCCTGGATTATTTGTTGAAGTCGCACAGGTTTTTGAGAGGGCTTTATTGCGAGGGTCCTTTGGTCTACAATTAGTAGCCATGGTGCTGGAAAGAAGACATTCTTACAGTTCAAGTTCAAAGTCTGGGTCTGTTGTGAATGATTCACAGAACAAACAAGTTCTGTTAGATGGGCAGTTGGAACCTTTATCTGTCCAAGAAAATGATTTCACTTCAGTTCTTGCACTTGGTGAGGTATTATCTCTATCTACAGAAACGAAGGTTCAAGATTTTGTGCGGATGCTTTACGCTATCATATTTAAGATCTATGCCGAGGATCATTATAGATATAGAATTCTTAAGGGCCTTGTTGAACGAGCAACAAATACATCAGATAACTGCCGAGCAGTTGACATCGATATGGATGTCTTGGTATTTCTTGTTAAGGAGGAGTATGGGATCGCGAGACCTGTTTTGAACATGATGCGTGAGGTTGCTGAAGTTGCTCAGGCTGACCGTGCAAATCTTTGGCACCAAATATGTGCTACTGAAGATGAAAATATTCGTCTTCGAGAGGACATGGAAATGGAGCAAACAAATTTCACCAACGAAAAGATTGCACTAAACCAACAGCGAACTGAGTTGGAGGCAACTATTGGCGGTCTAAAGGTATTTCTTTGTTGTGGCCAACTGTTAACCCTTTTTTTTCATCTTTGTTTGTTAGCCTAAGATTTATTGATTTTCTCATTGCTGTAGTCTGAGCTAAAAGCTGAGAGGGACCGTTTTACTCGTGAGAAGAAGGCATTATCCGATCAGATGCGAGAGATTGAGAATCAGTTGGAATGGGTGCGATCAGAGAAAGGTGATCAGATTGTAAAGCTCACTGCTGAAAAGAGAAATCTCCATGATCGTCTTAATGATGCAGAGTCACAACTCTCCTTGGTGAAAGCACGGAAACGTGAAGAATTAAAGGTAAAGTTGAAGTAATCCTAAACAATGTGTCAAAAATGTGTTTATGCTGATCAAAATGAACTGTTCATCTGTTTCTGTTGTGTTTCTTGTCATCAATTGTTTGATAGACTGCTTATGATACCGATTGTCGAAATGAATGTTCTTTAATTGTTTCCTTGCTGTGTTTTCTTTTGGCTACCATTGTAGTTTGTGTTGAGTTATTCTTAATGTGTCTGCACACCTTGACCTTGAGTCTCTATATGCAGTATACAGAACTTATCCCATGTGATTGAGGTTAAGTGTAGGATGAAAGCACACTCACTGTTTTAAGAACCGAATCGAGTTTGTTTTACAATTTTAAAATTGTTTGCCAAATTATTGGTCAACGATTGTGAAGTCTGAATCTTGATATGTGTGTGCGCCTTATAAACTGGACCGGAGGGAGTAGAGATATCAGTTATCATGACCTTCATGTAACTGTTTACATTTCAAATGATACCAATGGTATTTGCTATACATTTTTAAACAACCAAACTAATGTGCTATGTGCTGCAGAAAGTGACAAAGGAGAAAAATACATTAGCAGAACGGCTGAAGAATGCTGAAGGTTCAAGGAAAAGGTTTGACGATGAATTAAAACGTTATGCAGCTGAAACACAGACTCGTGAAGAAATTCGAAAATCACTAGAGAATGAAGTGAGAAGGCTGACACAGACAGTTGGGCAAACAGAGGGAGAAAAAAAGGAAAAAGAAGAGCAAATTACTCGTTGTGAAGCATACATTGATGGGATGGAATCCAAACTTCAAGTTTGCCAGGTTTCCACCTTGCTAATTTTTTATGTTTCTTGTTTCCACAACTACTGTATGTTATTATGGATTAGTCAATGGCATCATACGTTTTTAGGGACTTGTCCATGATATCGGGAAACAGTATTGTCTGTAGAGTGCAGATTTGGCGCCGAGGGGGGCTGGTGCCCTCATCATTAGCTAAAATACCATGTTGCAATGTTTAAAAAATCATCACAAAATCTGTATGTAGTGCATATAAAGTTAAGTGTAGCCACGACAATTCAGTTTGAAATTACTCCCAGATGTCAAGAAACAAAATAGACAAGTAGTCAACTTGGCTGTTCGTCATGTGCTGACAGTCACTTCTGGTTTTTTAATACCAGCATCAATAAATACATGATTGTTGTGATGATTTTTTTTTAAAAAAAATATTCATATAATTTTCCATTGTCTGTATTTTGCATATTTATTTTTAGATAGCTAGTACAAATAGTATGCCTAGTTTTTGGATGAACCCTGCGTTATTTTTAATTGACCTAATTGAATGCCGAGCAAAACTATATGGACCTTACTGATTACAACATTGCGAACATGCTAATTTCTGTGGCGGATTAGTAACTTTTTGTCTGTCATCACCACCTGAGCTGTACTTGTTCTTCAGCTAGTATGTGCTGGTTATGAAGAACTTTGAATGGCCCACTCATTGTCATGACCAATTTGGCAATTTCACATTATTTTCCTGCTGCTGCTCTTATTACTAGTGTAGGACCTTGCATCACAACTATACCTATAATGTTTACTGATGTATCATCATTTTCAGCAATACATTCGGACACTTGAAACGTCACTCCAAGAAGAGATGGCTAGGCATGCTCCACTTTATGGTGTTGGCGTCGAATCACTGTCGTTGGAGGAGCTGGAGGCACTTGCAAACATCCACGAGCAGAGTTTAAGGCAGATCAAAGCTATCCAGCAAAGGAAAGGTAGCAGCCATCTCTTGGGTGGCCCCGCCCTTTCTCACATCCCTGCCCTATTCTCCTCGCCTCCTTCAGTGGCAGTTGGCCCTCCGTCCTCACGGATCCCCACATCCCCAATGGCACCCAACGGTGCAGGGATCCATGGGAATGGGCACCTGAACGGCGCGACTGGCCGCTGGTTCAATCCGAGCTGAGTGAGAAGAGGTGGCCGATTTTGTGCATTTGATTCAATGGGCCACATTTGCCTGGGCGTATTTTGCAGCCGCTGAGCAAGCCCAACATGATAGCCTTTTTGTTCCTGGCCTTCCGTCAGGTTTTCTTCTTGTACTTACTTGGTAGTGCCGTCGGCTTGATATCGCATGGGCGTAAAGGGCTTCATATGAAATAATGTATGTAATAATCAAGGAAACCGATGGAAATATCAGGTGCAAGTGGAGAGCTATGGGACTGGTTGTGCTTGTTCAGTTCTAAAAGCATTCAGGTTCATTTGTTTTCGATTAGAGTTGCGGTAGGTAAAGGAGAACGAGTTCTAGGCTTTATTTTATTTAGAGTTAAATACATCGATGGTCAGTGAACTTGTCGAGAGATGTCACTTAGGTCTATGAACTTTTAAAGCACATTTCTGGACCCTAAACTTGGTAGA
>Ga0182004_10002452_pt1 | contig 14426 bp, 10 predicted proteins | sample Sormic07211540_1_FD_120479 | JGI IMG/M metagenome (GOLD analysis project Ga0182004, IMG submission 120479) | Endophyte microbial communities from Sorghum bicolor roots, Mead, Nebraska, USA - 072115-40_1 MetaG | ecosystem: Host-associated > Plants > Roots > Unclassified | place: USA: Nebraska...
CCAAGTTCTTCAATTCATAATTTCTGAGTTCTTTAATTACTTTTATTTACATTCAAGTTATTTATTGGATTCCCGCTTGCATCAAGTGCTCTAGTCTTTGCAACGCTAGAGTAGTAATTAATAAATTAGACATGGTGTTTAGTCTTGCAATTACCTGGAATTGCACCCAATCCTGCGGATTGTTGTGGTAACCCTAGGGTAGTGATAGCCCTAACGGTCGACGTATTCCACCTCGTTCGGATCGGTGTTTGTAGGACCATAGTCAGAGCTTCCTAGCCCCCTTCTCATCTCTTTTTGTGGTTAGTGTTCTGATGTTCCGAAATAAATAATCTTTGAAGTAATTCTTGATTCTTAGATCAACTAAAAAACTCTTAGGAAACTTCCTCTATTCCCACCAAAAATAATTATATAGTTATCCTTGGGCGATCTTGAATCTTAATTAGTACACTCACGTTCCCTTGGAAAATTGATACTCTAGAATACTTCCGTGTGAAAGCTACATCGGTATTCGTGCGCTTGCGGATTTTTCTGTTTGTGTGTAAAATACCCAACACCCTTCTAGTTTAAGTAAGCAACTTGTTATTATTCGTTCTTTGGTTCACAACTCATATTGAGTGCTTTGATCTTAGTCATTACTTGGTTGAAGTAGTATTTCGTAGTGTAGGCGTGGTGCTTAGGCTAGGTTTACTTGTGAATGTCCCCTGATCAGCCAGACAGTGGTAGTTCGCGTAAGTGACAGCTGCGTTGATTCTTCTATAGTCCACTTGCTGTTGATAGGATTGATAGACTTATAGGTGCCTGATAGGGGGTTACTCTGATTCTCCCCCTATTCGGGTTACTTGCCCGATAAGATGATATTATACAAAGTTTACCGGAGTCGGAACAAGAGTGCATTAGTATTTTCTTTTTCTTAATATGATCTAGCCTAATTGTACGGTCAAGTCTATATACTATGTTATCATCACAACTGTTCCTTGTGGATTCGATATTTAAAACCTCTAGGTAAAATGTGATATTGGTATGATATTTGTGCGCTTGCGGATAATCCTACTTAAATCTATTTAAATGGAGTACAGTTAATTTATACCAACAAGCATTTTTGGCGCCGTTGCCGGAGAATGGTTTGCTGATTTTGACTTAGTTTAGCTTAATCTTGTATTATACTTTTATCTTTTCCTGTTTTTATCTCAATCTCTTTATTATTTTTGTGTTCATCCTTATGGATGTTTTTAATTCTATTGATATTTATCTTTATGGCATGTGCAAGAGCTTAAAGCATAAATTTTATCATAATATCTATAAGCTATGCCCATGTCTACATAATATAATAAATCCTCCTCAAATGTATCATGGGATCATTAATCGTGACCTTGCTTTACTAGGCCCCATGTTCATTCAACATTTGGGTCTTACCAAGAGTTATAAGGAATCCCTTGATTTATCTTCTCGAGAGTTCTTTCTTATCATTTAAAAGCAATGCTCAAAAGAGTTGCTCTGGCTATTTCTTAGCTCCCCAAAAGAAGAAAAGGATTTATTATCCAAACTAAAAATAGAAGTCTTGGTAGCTAAAACACAATCACATCATTCTTAAAATTTAGCTATCAATCCTAAACCTTTAAAATTCCACATCAATGATTTAGACTTCCAATTAGCCAAGATGCTCATAAATTAACGCATATCAAATCTTCTTAGAAGTGTATGTTGGAAAAAGCATCATCAACTTCCTTTCCTTTCCTAAAAAGACATTGGGAAGAATTTAAGGATGGCATGCCAAGTGATGCCATAGAAGGAGAGTCAAGCCACTTAGAAATAAATTCTATCCAAAAAATTATTTATCAATGACTGAAGAATATGAACTTTCTACTTATGAAACTCAACTATTGACTAAGAATATGAACTTTCTACTTATGAAACTCAACTATTAACTTATGTCCTAGCTTCTTCTTCAGTTCTTGTACGAGGGAATGAAGTTGAGACTGGGATGACAGCCAGGATCTTCTTCCCTTCTATGCCCATATTAAATGTCTTTGAACTCATCCTTGACCCCAATAAATCTTTTTATTCTCCTTCTACTAAACTTCATAATGACCCTAGGAATCCATCAAGATGTCTTAAGAATAGGAGTCATGAAAATTATAGAAATACCCAAGAAGAGCAACAACAATGGAAGGAATGCGTAGAACATACTAGAAATACACATGTTATTGTCAAAGAATGGAAGAAGATGAAGTTTTAGCACTAGCATCTAAACTTGGTCTAAATTAAATGTTAAGCTTAAATCAATTTATTTGATAAACAAAACTCACCCAAGTTTAGAGAAAGCTTTATACGAGACCAACCTTAGGGACATCACTTCATGAGAAATCCTAGAAAATAAAATATCTAATAAATGTTATAGGCATGAAATAATAGAGACAAATTTATTGCCTATAGACAACCATGAAGAGACACCCTCGGAGTTTAAAAAGGGAGATCATATTGCCGAGCATGTGAATTATTTCATTAAACACCCTATCAGACCCATGCTCATATGAGAAATCTCCTGGATCAATTAGTCACTAATATTATCACACACAAGATCCTCAACCCCCTTATTCTATCTATTAATAAAATCACTAAGAGGGTGGTTGTAGACACATAAGACCATAAATATTGTGGATCTTGTTGTGGTGAATAATACACTTAGAGTGGTGTTGGAAGGGAAACCACTTCACCAAACCACATCTTGAAGGTTTCTAAGGACAAGCTTAGTGTTCTAAAACAAGCACTGTTTAGGCCATGTCATTAGTGTTCTTCTATTGTGCTACCCTTGTTAATTGAGCATAGAATCATAATTATGAAAATACTCCTTCGGGTATTCTTGTCACTAACCCTCTAGGATTGGAGCAAAAGATCGATGGAGTAATAAATACATGGTATGTCCAACCAATCACTATGCAACATTGAATTACTTTCATCCAATCTTGATTTTTGAAAAAATCAAGCTTAGGAGATATGCTTACATAGATATATCTTTTGCCACATTGCTATACTATCTTGGTTGTCCCTACTTTTAAGATATGCTCAATTTGTTGAATAATAATCATGCTTTTTTATCATTGTTTGAGTAAATCTCTATAATGCTTTCATGTTACCTTTGTTTGCTGTAGTATATGTTTAGGTTTGGAGTAGTTTCACTCATCTCTTAAATGAAGCATGGTGCCTAGTTTAGGAGTGGTGAACTTACATTCAAAGGCTTTTTTAAATTAAGCGTGGTGCTTAGGTTAAAATACCCTCCTAAGTCAAAATAGACGTGGTGTCTAGGTTGATTTTTAAGCCGATAGTATGTTGTAGTAGATATTGAAATATTTTTGTTAGACTAACCCCTGCAGAAAAACTTTCAAATTCAAAGTGGGAAAGTCCTGATATGAACTCGCACTGGAGATGAAAAGATACAATAATTTTGCACAAGGAAGATACAACTCACTCGTAGCCAAGAAGAAATAAGGATTGATAAGAGAAGAGAATGCGACGTTCTGCACTCTCACCTCTAAGGTCAATAAGGGAGGCCAACTCTACTAGCTAGTCCAACTGAGTCCTTCCTTATCGCTCCCCACGCTGGCATAATAATGACTGGAGTGAAAAGAGTTGATAGATTAAAGAAGCAAAAGATGGCAAAAGCATAAGTGCAATAGAGGAGACAAGATGTCCATGAACAGCTCAAGATGCAAGAGGAAGAACCACCAGTCATTTACCCTTCATCAGTTAGTCTCATCACGCTCTAATAATGAAGGTAATATTCTAAGGTAAGTGGTCACTCTCTCCTCTTGATCTTGGTGTGCACATAAATTAAAACACAAACATGTTAGAGTTACAACTTAAATTGATCAACCTAGTTAACTCAACATGATTTATCTTTTAAGATTGTTTATGACACTGCCCTTTTAATCTCAGTCTTAACCAAACAAGTTAAAACATTGTATTCAATCTTAAAAATATGATAGTCATACTCATGGGAAAATTTATATAGAGATAGACAATCCTTCCATTGGTTAAGCAACTTCATTCTTTTCTGTCATATGAACTTAAATGAAACATTAAATGCTTAATATTTTGATCTTACCACTCATAAATAAATAAATCATGTAATACAATTTCATCTTATTTAATATGTCTAAGGATGGAGAAAAATAAATAAAGAAATAGATTTGGTTCTGTTGATGTTTTTCCACCAGCAGAGCCCATGCACTTGATCTCTACCTTAGTTTTGCAAACAAGACAACACATCAAGCAAAGTTTATTAATTCTACAAGTAAAAGTTCTGTGAGCATGCACACTGAGCAAGATGCTACCAACTATCATTAAAGCTCTACTTCAACCTACTGGCCAAATCAAAGAACAAAGTTACATTACCATCACTAGAGGTATGCAACCATCAAAACCTCCATCTCTCAAGATGAAGAAATACACAAGAGTAGAAGAAGAAGACCTATCGGTAAAACTTTAACATTTATATTCTTGCCATAAGATAATATGGTAGTTATCTAATTAATTAGTATTCCTTTTTACATTAATATTTTTACTTTAATATTTTCATATGCATATATATATATATAAATAAAATAAAATAAATCTTTATTGCTCTTTTACTGCATCATAAAATAGTAAAAGATCCACATGAATAGACTTATAGTAACCCTGTAGGAATATTTACTGTGGTGACATAAATAATAATTATAATAATAGCTTTTGTTGTATTTATTTTCTTGCAAGGCACAACGACGAGCCACGCGAATACGCGAGGAGAACGGTGATGAACGACTCGTTGACTTGTTGGGCCTTTATTTTGGCAGTATAGGTAAGTTGTTTAGCCAACTAAGGGCCCAAACGTACTCCACAATTCCCTAATCCCAATCTCTAGTTGCTCGACATCGAGCGAGTGCCACCGCTACATGCTACGCCCGCACCACATGCTGCACTTCCTCTCGGCCCGATGCCCGCCGCACTTCAGCCCCCATGCACAACGGCACCCATTTGCTTGTCGGCTGCCGCACGGCATCAATGTGTATAACTAATATTTTATTTAAGTAGAAAACTAATATTTCTTTTATTCAAGTAGACAACTAATCTTTGGGTATTCAAGGAAATATCTTGGGTTAAGGAAGCTTTTAAATATTTTATTTGAGACAATATCTAGTTATACAAATCATTTCTTGATGATTGTTCATTTAATATTATTTGAATTATCTTGTAGCTCTGAATATATGTGAATATATTTGTGAACAATAAGTACAATTTCCATGTGGATCAACCTCCACGTTGCTACTGTATATAATATTACTGAGTTTTTGAAGACTTATGTAATATCGAATCTAACTAATTTTGTTTACACAGTCTAGAAATTCAATTTGGTATATTGTACTTGTGGAGGGTATATATGTTTGATTTACTATTTACGTTATGAGTATTTATTTTATAAACTTTATTTGTTATTGAGGTAGGGCCTATTTTTTCTTATATTGTGAGGCTTTTTATTTTGCAGTGGCGAGGCTTTGATGTTCATGGGTTTGATAGACCTAAATCGCTGGCCTATTCAATGGATAATGCTAGACAATGACATGCCCTGAACCTTAAAGTGTGTGCTAGGCTGATGAATGGCGAGATGTATGCTAATGTCAACCCCCCAGCTGATGATGGTAATCATAAGGAATTCAAAAATATGTTGGTAACTAACAAGTTGTATAATGAAATTGTTGGGTGAAAGTTTTATGCCAAGCAAATAATCACACAAGCATCGAATGTCGAACACATATGAGGATTGCACTCTAAGTTCACTATACATGTCAGTGGGGGTATTTATAAGGCCCCAACCTTCGCGTTTCACACCGAATGACTAATATATCCTCGATATAAATGACTACAACTCTTTTTACAAACAAGGGCGAAATGACTAATCTATGTCTTCAACTCTTCAGCTTTGCTCATCAAGTCTTTGAATTGTCTTTCTAATCTTGACTTAGTCAAAATTTGTTCTCAATCAGCAGACGAAGCCAACTTCTTGTCTTCACTTGATCTTGTCTTATCTGCTGATTTTTAGTAATGAAGGTGAAATCTTTCAGCGAAGCCGAAATATTCCCGGTGAACTCAAACTTTTATTTTTGCCATATTAACTTATCTACAAACAAACTTCATGGTAGAAGTTAGAAAGTTAACTTCAAAGTTTCCGACTCCAAAGTTTGGGGCTGCCTTTTATGACTAAGTTTAATTACCAGCATAAATGCAACTTGTTAGAGGAGTCGAGGAGCTAGGGGTGGCCTAGGTACAAACCAAACATATTTCTGAGTATGCTAGAGCTACTTGTGTCATCTCTCAAGGTCAGACACAATATCTATCTTCCTTGTCGTGAAATCAACGGTGGTGGAAAATTCAGGCGCCACATTGTTTTGCCCCCTTGCTCTTTTGGAACCTAGAGCTATGGTGTACCATTTCCTAGAATACAAGTCACTTCCAAACATGGAGTTTCAAGCAGGGACCTCGATTGTAGCTAAGAGAGCTACTGCTGTTGTTGCCCAGACTGCTACTAATGCCAGTGTCCAAAATCCTACTGATGGTGATGGTGTTGTTGTTGCCCAGGGTACTGTTGATGCTGGTGTCTAGAATCCCACTCATGGTGATGCCGGTGTCTAGAATCCTGCTGACGGTGATGGTGGTGTCTAGATTCATATTATTTGTGGTGTCGATGTCCTTTGGCAAGATATCCGGTAGAATTATCATTCTGATTTTAATGAGGACTACGTACCAAATGAAGATGAGAAGCTTAAGGATCACGTCCTTAGAGTCACCTACCATAGAATTCTAGATGCTTAAGACTAACTCTAGATGCTCAACACTAAAGTAGTCAGTGCAGAGAATCATGCGAGATGCTTAAGATGATGAAATTCAAGCGAAAGAAAGAATGTGATTGCTTCTTTATTTTTTGTTACTATTTGAGTAGTACCAACATTTCTGTTTTTTGTTTATGCGATCACCTTACAATGAGACTGTAGATGTTGTCTGTCTGTTCTACTTTCCACGAAAAGAGATCGAGTTACCGCATGTTTTGAATTTATATAGGCTGGAGTTACCCAATATAATGGCTAAGATTGATATCTATTTCATTTGTAATGAAACCAAGCTATGATTTGGCTTATACTCCTTCCATCCTGAATTGAAGGTTGTTTTGTTTTTTCTAGGTGCATAGATGTTCATATGCGTCTAAATATAAATGTATGTCTAGATATACTTCATGAACCTATAAAAGGTCAAAACGATCTACAATTTGAAATGGAGTGGAGTGGGTAGCCTAGTTGGAAGAATTGCTGATAACGTGTTGAGAAACAAGCTATTTATGAATCATCAGATCCGTTTTCTGTTCGCAATCCCAAAAAAGAGGCGTGTAGAAGTTGTAGATAGATCTCGTCTCCCTCTCTCAATCCTCAAGAACAATGTACAAGAACACATAGAAGACACAAGTATATGAGGGGAGCTGCCTTTTCATTAGTCAATATAGACGTACATGTGGTTTTTTAGGCCAGTCTCAGTGGGGGTTTCACGAGGATGTCATGCACATTTATTAGAGTGCCATGTCAGCAAAATTGCACTTTTTGCATGAAACGAAGAGGAGAGAGAATGAAGTAGTTTCACCATGGTGAAACCCCACGGGCGTTGTTTCCCACGCGGTGAAACAGGATGAAATCCCCACTGAGGGTTAAATCGTTTCACCATCTTGCATGTGATCCAATCATTTTGTAGTAATTAAATGCTTTACCCAGCTTAGAAAATGTCAAGGTGAAACTTATGCATTGTGAAGATTTTTTTCATTATTCGTCTTATTGATGCCCTGTCAGCGAATTTATTTTTGAAATAGTGTATTGAAATAGGCCACTGAGACTGTCCTTATATAGATGTCTTGAGGGCATATATGGTAAGAGCCCATCAGGACATATATTGTATGAGCCCATTAATCCTGGAAAGACCATAGCTGGGCTTCTATTCCCTGGCCCATCGAGCCCACTTACACGTTAACTTACCCTAGTCCCTTTCTGCTCCTGCTGACCTCACGCTCGATAGCCGCCGCCGGCGACCAGATCACCTCGTAGCCTAGCCTTGCTCGCTTCTCGTCGTCGCCACGATGTCGTCGGAGCCTCCACCCGCCGCCTCCTCTGCCACCGGCGCAGAGGAACTCTCTGCTGACCTTTCCGCCGCCACCCTCAGCAAGAAGCAGCAGAAGAAGGACGCCAGGAAGGCGGAGAAAGCTGAGAAGGCGGCGCAGCGCCAGCAGCAGCAGCAGCAGCCGGTCGACGCCGAGGACCCTTTCGCGGCCAACTACGGCGATGTCCCCGTCGAGGAGATCCAGTCAAAGGTCATCTCCGGCCGCTCGTGGACCCAAATCGGGGACCTCGACGACTCTGCTGCGGGCCGCTCCGTGCTTATCCGCGGAGCCGCGCAGGCTTTCCGCCCGGTCAGCAAGAAGATGGCTTTCGTCGTGCTGCGCCAGCGCATGAGCACCGTGCAGTGCGTGCTCGTCGCCAGCGCTGACGCCGGCGTCAGCACGCAGATGGTGCGCTTCGCCACTGCCCTCAGCAAGGAGTCCATCGTCGACGTTGAGGGCGTCGTCTCCCTCCCCAAGGAGCCCCTCAAGGCCACCACACAGCAGGTTCGTCTGACTTGTCTCCTGCTTTGTAATTTGGCTTCACGCAAATATGGTATTTTCTTATCATCACGAGTAGTAAAACCGGTTCCAACTGATCAGATACATGTGAACATCTAGGATAATTCCTGGTGTCTCTAGACTCTAGGATGATGAATTTTTTCGAAGTAGCCAGGCTGATGAATTGACATGGGACTATGTTGTTTGTACATATGCATGTTGGATTGTTGTCAGTATAAATTAGGTTTGCTGATGTAGCCTAATTCACGCTTCAACCTACCGCATGCTTCTGCAAACATGGTTTTGTTTGGATCCCGTGACTGTCTATATTCAACTAACGGATGGATTGTCTCTGGTCGCTCTGGATGTAATCTATAGGTTGAGATTCAAGTGAGGAAGATCTATTGCATCAATAGGGCTATCCCGACCCTTCCAATTAACCTTGAAGATGCGGCTCGGAGTGAGGCAGATTTTGAGAAGGCTGAACTGGTATGCGTTATGCACACATTCAGTGATTTCACTTGCATCTTTTTCAAGAAAGCACTCATTTTTTGTGCTTAGCCTTTCTACCTATGAATTTTAGATTCATATTGAAGTTTTTTCAACTGACTGTTCTAATGATGAAGGCTGGAGAAAAGCTTGTTCGTGTTGGTCAAGATACCCGCTTGAACTACAGAGCTATTGATCTTCGAACACCCTCGAATCAAGCTGTATTCCGGATCCAGTGTCAAGTTGAAAACGTGAGTGTTCCATACTATTTTATTGTTAATCTGTTACCATTCATGTATGTATTGTGCTGAACGAGATAGTATATGATTTATGTTTTAGGCTTTAACTGCATTGTTATTGAGTCTGCAAAAACCTTCATGCTTCCAGAATAGAATAATTTTCTTCTATACAAGGCTGTTCTGTCTTAGGTGCCAGACTTGATTTTGGCATATGCTAACAAGTGGAATAATATTAGTCATAGTACATTATCTAACAAGTCGAATGTGTATTCTGTCTAATTGTCCATAGTAGTTTTCACTTTTCAACATTCAGCATGAGACATTTATTGTTCAAAGCTGTTTTTTGTTTCATTTTCATTTTCATCTCTCTATATTACATCAGTGGTGTGTCGAGGCGCCAAGCATATGGATTTTTGATTATCTAATTTTTAACATATACTGTTCTTTCTACTGATTTTTGATGTATTCTTTTTGCTGAACATGTGCAGAAATTCAGAGAATTTTTGTTGTCGAAGGATTTTGTTGGGATCCACACCCCAAAATTGATTTCTGGATCTAGTGAAGGAGGTGCAGCTGTATTCAAGCTTTTGTACAATGGTCAACCTGCCTGTTTAGCACAGTCTCCTCAGTTGTACAAGCAAATGGCTATCTGTGGTGGTTTTGAACGAGTATTTGAGGTTGGCCCTGTGTTTAGAGCAGAAAATTCAAACACACACAGGCATCTCTGTGAGTTTGTTGGTCTTGATGCTGAAATGGAGATTAAGGAGCATTATTTTGAGGTAAGATTGTAAGAAGAATGTATTATTTAATTGTCTGAAGCAGTCATTATTAATTATATTTTTTACACAGGTCTGTGACATTATAGATGGCTTATTCGTATCAATATTTAAACACCTGACTGAAAACTGCAAGAAAGAACTCGAAACAATAAACAGGCAGTATCCGTTTGAACCTCTGAAGGTAAAGATTCTTGCTTGTTTTGTAATTTGACTATGCAGTTCTCTGGGTTCTGTAGCTCTAGAGATTGACAGATCACTAATAATGTTATGCAGTATCTAGACAAAACCTTGAAGCTCACTTATGAGGAAGGGATTCAAATGTTGAAGGTACATACTTGCAGCTGTCTCTTGCATAGTCTAGGCTTGCTCTGTGTTGCATATATAAATATATGATCATGAAATAAATCTAGTTGCTATTTCCTCTGATCCTTAATATGAGTCCATAGCCATCTCAGACTCAAACCAAATACACGTCCATCAGCAAATCCAATGTAACTTTTTTTTTTGCTCCACTTCCCTGTGTTGCCCCTATTTAAATACACCTAATAATAAATGAAGTAAACAAGCTAATTACATTTTCTATAGCAATGATAGCAGCAGTTGGGTCTTTTCTCCACCCACCTTAATCTGTGTATGCAAGTTCAAATGGACTTATTTAAGTCAGTGGAAGTAGTTGCTACTGTGAATTTTGTTATAGGCAAAATCAGACTATACATTGTTGATTTATCTAATCAACAGGAAGCCGGAACAGAAATTGAGCCTATGGGTGACCTCAATACTGAAGCTGAGAAAAAACTTGGTCGGCTTGTCAGGGAAAAGTATGTAAACTCTACAGCCCTATTATGTTTCACTAATTTATATTTTGATAACAACTTCCTTTGTTATTTGTAGGTATAACACAGATTTTTTCATCTTGTATCGATATCCTTTGGCTGTACGTCCGTTCTACACCATGCCTTGCTATGACAACCCAGCTTACACCAACTCTTTTGATGTCTTCATTCGAGGTAAGCACTACAATTGTAAATGTTATTTTTCTGACACCATGTAGTAATTTGGCATGCTTCTTGATCATGTAAGTGTTTTATATGCAATTATGCATAAAGAAATCATTTGATTTCCCATTCCAATTTGTAACAGTAAAAGTAAACTATATGTTTTATTGTTCTATTATTAATGTATCTCTATTGCTTTTTATTTATAATAAAAATGTGCATGGGCAGGATTTGTTCTTTCTAAACTGTTAAGAGTTAGGTTGTCTCCTTGGGTTTGAGCTGTATAAATAGCTTGTTTTATTGTTCAGCGTTACACCCTTATGCTATGGTTGTACCTCCGGTTATACTCAGCTGTTATTTTACTTCAGTGAACTTAAAACGTGTTGTTGCTCGACTCTATTCCTGCTTGTCTCCTGGGAATGCAATTTGACCATGAAATCATTTCCCACTGGATGATCACTTTCAGCTATTTCCTAACAAATCCATTAGTGTTAGCATTGTCAAATAATAGAAATTTTGTTTTGACATACTGCAATTTAAGCTTCCTCTAGAATTTTCTTTCACTTAAGCAAATGTGTTTGTTTCATTAAAGCAAATGTGCTTGTTCCTTTTGAACTTCAAACTTAACTCATGGGCATCCAAATAATGAGCTGAACCAATTTTGCTGATATTACAGGTGAGGAGATAATATCTGGAGCACAAAGGATACACACTCCTGAGCTGTTGGCCAAGCGTGCAACAGAGTGTGGAATTGATGTGAGCACAATCTCGGCCTACATTGAATCCTTCAGGTATGTTGTTGCCATACCATGCTCTTGAATCTTGATCAGTTGGGGTACACTTTCTTGCGTAGGCTCCTTATTTGAGATGTACGTTTCCCTGCCCATTGTAGCTATGGTGCACCTCCACATGGTGGTTTCGGTGTGGGCTTGGAGAGGGTCGTGATGCTGTTCTGCGCCCTAAACAACATCAGGAAGACCTCAATGTTCCCCCGCGACCCGCAGAGGCTTGTGCCTTAATTTCCTGATTTCAAGCCTGAGCCTGCAAGTGGTGTCACTGTCACTAAGCGTATGGGTTGTTCCGATGTTAATGTTACCATCATCGTTAACTTGCAATCTCAGCAACTGAACCCGGTTGCTGCGGTTCAGAGTTCCTGTTAAATTCACAAAGCTACTTGTATCTATTAGATTGATGAAACCAACAACAATACGATCCTTTTGGGCTTTTCTTCCCGTCTCACGTGTCGCTCTGGTCTGATTATTACTAAGTGCAAGTATTGCTAAATTCTTTGTGCACACTGCTCAGGTTTGATCCTGTTTGATGGTATATACCAAGGGCTAGGGCTTCTTAAATTCCTAAGACTAGACGAGTGATGACAAACTTTTTTTTAAGAGCCGGTAGGAGTTCTGCACGGCATCTATAGACGTGAAGAAGAATTGTGCTGCGAGTGGATTTGTCGTCCGTTAAAAGGTTTGATTCTAGGTTCATCGCTTTTTGTGTTTCTTCTTTATTTGCCGTGAAGTGTAATAAAGGGTGATGTAAAATCTATCATGTTGTCCTTTGTGAACCCTCTGTCCACAAAAGAATGCAAGTTTCAATTTTGAGAAGTCAAATAGTTTAAACTTTGACTAAATAATATAAAATCACACTAATATTTATGATATAAAATAAGTATCATTATATTAGTTATGGAATATATTTTTATAACAAATTTATATAAAAATATAAACGTTAATATTTTTACAATAAACTTAGTTAAAGTTGAGTTAATTTGACTGACACTTCTTTTGCGGCCTGAGAGAGTAGCAACATATCTTCTGTTTTGAACAAAGTGAATTCAAACAAATAGACCTTTAACTTCTCTTAAATATACTATCAGTTGATACAAAAATTAATATGATCTCATAGCCACTTAAAATGATGTCAGGTTTATGTTCTAAACATTTATATAGTTTTGATCAGTTTTTTTTTTGGGGCAAAGTTTGGATGGAAAACGAAAACACGATTGTTATTTGTCAAATTTTATTATACAAGTCTACTATAAAATACGCTTATGTTCAAGTATAAGATGGAAAAAGAAAACCCGATTTGGCCTCGTTGGCAAGGGACAGGACTTCCCGACTAGGCCAAACAAATTAAGATGGAGTTGCGGTTGGGCTAACTCTCGAATTTCAAGCAAACCGGCCCGTTCTGCAGAAGCTACTTTAATTTGGATTCTAATAATCAAGTGTTAATCCGGCAAATGAATATAAGTAAGAACATGATGCATGCAGCACACTGCAAGTTACAAAGCTTGATCAACTTATTAGCTTAACACTTAATTCGATATAGTGTAATAGTTGTGTTGCAAAACATTCAAATTGCATAAGATCGATCGTCGACGACAAGAGTTGTATCACCGGTTGTGGATCACTGGACCTCAACATGCAAGGACGTCCACGTACTTGGCCAAGTAGGTTCACAGTCTGAGCTCAAGATCCAGAGATGCCGACGCTGGCGCCACTGCACCTCGCCGCCGCCCTCCGTCGAGGAGCTCGAGGGAGAGGGATGCTGCTGGAGACGAGTAAGAAGCTGCTGCAGATTCATTTTGGCGAAATAGCCATCTTTGTTCTTAAACTATCGCAGAAGGCTCAAATTGGTTCCTCAACTTTCAAAACGTTCAATTTAGTTTCTACACAATCAATTTTCGGTCAATCTTGTCTATTGCTATTAACTAATCGCCACGTGTCCAGAAAGTCATGCCAAAAGTCATTCCTGCCCCTTCCTCCATCCTTTATGAGTCACGTTAGATGCATTCAAAGAGAAAAACTATGAACACGTTAGATGCATTTAAAGAAAAAACTATGAACACGTCAATCTCGTGCTTGTCTTCACATTAGATTTTTTAAGCCAAAAGACAGAGTAGCTCTCCTCAGAAAAAAAAACTATGAACACGTTAGATACATTTAAAGAAAAAAATATAGTTTCAAGCCAATGGTATTAATGCCTTTGTATCACCCAATCATTTGTCTGTGAACACTTGTCTTTGTTATGTCAAAACATGAGACATATATGACTAGCGTTGTTAGAAATTTATTTTTGCATGAGGCATCTATTGTGAGAGGGAAAATAGAGAGAAAACGGTGGACGGGGATGTCGACGAAAGCTAGTCGGCAGTCTACCTTGGGGTGTACCCACGGTAGTAGTTTATCGGTAGACGGTGCGCAAACTACGAACTCGATGGTGACGCAAGACACGGACAAGCTTTTTATCCAGG
>Ga0182004_10002453_pt1 | contig 14425 bp, 9 predicted proteins | sample Sormic07211540_1_FD_120479 | JGI IMG/M metagenome (GOLD analysis project Ga0182004, IMG submission 120479) | Endophyte microbial communities from Sorghum bicolor roots, Mead, Nebraska, USA - 072115-40_1 MetaG | ecosystem: Host-associated > Plants > Roots > Unclassified | place: USA: Nebraska...
AATTTCGGTACTGTAGCACTTTCGTTTGTTTGTGATAAATTTTATCTAATCATAAACTAACTAGTATCAAAAGATTCGTCTCGTTATTTAAAGCTAAACTGTGTAATTAGTTTTTGTTTTTGTCTATATTTAATGTTTCATGCATGTGCCACAAGATTCGATGTGACGGGGAATCTTAAAAACTTTTTGGTTTTCAGGGTAAACTAAACAAGGGGTTATCTTTGGCCTTGTTTAGTTCTAAAAAATTTTAAGATTCTCAGTCCCATCGAAATTTGCGGTAAATGCATGGAGTATTAAATTTAAACGAAATTAAAAGCTAATTACACAGTTTGCCTGTAAATCGCGAGATGAATCTTTTGACCCTAATTAGTCTATAATTGGACAATATTTACCACAAACAAACGAAAGTGCTACAGTATTCAGAATTCAAAATTTTTGTCAACTAAACAAGGCCTTTATAACATGATGGAAAACGGAAGGTCAGAGCAGAGCAGGGCAGGGGTGGGAAGTGGGAACAAGGAGAAGGTGCCAACAAGGCTGGGTGGGATGCTCAGAAGGCGCCCCGGGAAGCAAACAAAGCGCATGCATGCTGACCGACGGTGGAGTGGAGTTTGTGTAGGTGTTGCTTGGGGGATTTTGGGACTTTCGGTACGCGTCAAAATTAATCGCATGGGATTGGATCAAAAAAAAAAAAACCCTGCAATGTCACCACCCCAAGGGTCGGTCGCGATGCACACCCTCTGTTTTTACGCCTTTCCAATTAATTAATTGATCTATTTATGATCCGGCGGGTTGTGGAAGGGAGCCAAAGATCACGGTATGGTTTTGGCAACGCTTCATTAGGGGCTCCATTCCAGCGATCGGTAGCTTGCTTCCTCTCAAAGACATGCATGCAGCCAGGGCCACCAGCCAGGCAGCAGTGGAGTATCTCATTATTCCTTTCCCTTCCGCGTAATTTCTCCCGTCCCTGAAATTACTACGTATACTCCACACTTTACTTGCATCGATTTCCATCCTTTTTTTTACCACTCTTTAACAAGGCATGATGTAACTGGATCCCCCTGGGCCCTGTAGCCTGTAGTATGAGTAAGCAAAATTCTTTCTCAAAAAAAGAATAGCAAGGCTTGATGAGCATATTTGTTTGAGTTTATTTATCAAATTTGTCAGTATTCAGCAGTGTTTTCTCTTCTCGTAATAAATCAAAGAATGTAATACTTTTATCTCGAAAAAAAAGACCAGAATTAGAGCTTAGCAATAGCAAGCGAGCAAAGCATCGGCTCAGCGTGCTGCCCCCGGCCCCGTGGGCTGTGGCCTGTGGGTGGGCTGTGCCTGTGGCAGTCTGGCTGCCTGGCTGCGCGACGTGGAGTCATGGAGGCGCTTTTCCTGCGCCTGCTCGGCGTGCTTTTCCAATTCCAACCAACCGCTTTCGAGATTTCCTGGCAGTAGGTGCGCGCCGATTCACATGATTACCCCACTAAACACCTACTCCAAAGTTAATCGCCCTCGCCCGGCACCATTCTTGCTCAAGCATCCATCGACTGTGCTGTAGATGGGCCATGTGTAGTGTAGTGTGTAGTAGCCGTGTAGGAGCAACTGCAGCAAACACTGTTGAGTAGGCAAGAAAGCAGCCAGCCACAGCTACAGCCAGCGGAAGCCAGCTGAACGAACAGGCCAATGCCTAAACTTTCCTTTGAAAAAAATACTGGTGCAATGTCAATCCAATGCTCCGTGATGCTACTATAGAAAAATACCGCTAAATGGTTGACACAGAAATTCAAACTTAAGCTTGTCTATCGAATATATCAGTCATTCAACAGTATTTTTCTCTTACAGTAAATCAGTGACTAGTAATTTGAGCCATGGTTTTTTCGCCTAACATGCAGGGCACGACTGCTGGTGAATATGAGGCAGCCGGGCAAGTGATGAGCTCATACGCCACGGCTGTAGGCCTGTAGCTCGGATGGCCGGACGTCCGCCAGCAGCAGCGCTTGTTGTTCTCCCGTCATTTCCCTGCTGTGATTCTCCGAATACCACTAGTCATTCAGTAGTGTTTTTTCTCTTACAACAATTCAATCAATAGTACTTTCTGTCATGACTTATCAGTCAAACGAACATTGAGGAGTGGTAAAAAATGTAGTAGTAGTAGTAGAAAAATACGACTACAGTGAAGCAACAGTAACAGCCAAGTGTTTATGGCTGTATCAGTATGTCTTGGCCACGGCGTATTTCCGGGAGAGAATCATCGTTAGTCCGTTAGGCATCCGTTGCTTTTGCCTAGTTGAACGTATGCTAGTTTTCTGCAGACTATAAATACCGCTCTGACCAAAACCTGAATTATTCATTGGCTCAACACTTAGTCTACCAATCTTAAAGAAATTAGTTCAACTTCACAGAGAAAACACAGGAACAAGAAAAAAAAAACACTTCGAAATAGGGCCAAGGTTTTAGTTATGGCGGTTTTGCAGTAGGAACATGTGGTCAAGGATTATATTCTTCTTCTAGAGCACACGAGTACTGATCTGGTATGCAGATTGATAGTCCATAGAATTTGTTGACCTTTACTTTAATTTTGGGAGCTATCTAGGGAGTACTTTTTAAATCTTCTTATTGTGCTTGGAATTTTTTTAAAAAACTTCATTTATAAAAGAATTTCAAATGCTTGGTTGAATGGTTATTAGTTCACCGTTATGCAAACTTTTGAATCTACTCAAGATATTTATCATAACGTAAATCGAATTTAAATATTACTAGCAAACATGTTATTGCATTGCAACATGACGCAACTTATTGTGTTGGTGTGTTGAACAACTTACCTTACACTATGTCGCTCTAACTCGTAGAAGTATGGATGGGTTGGAGATTTATCTAAGGCCTTGTTTAGTTCCACCCAAAATCCAAAATTTTTTTAAAATTTCACGGTACACCGAATCTTGCAGTGTATGCATGAAACATTAAATATAAATAAATAATAATAATTAATTGTATAATTTTTCTGTAATTTATGAGACGAACAAAATTAGGTTTTCTATTTTATGATTTTTTGTGATTTAATATGATTTTTTTTCAAAAAATATTTGAAATAAAAAAGACAAAATCATCTTTAAAACCGCTTGAAACTGGGTGGAGGTAAATGCATAGTTTAAAAAATTAAAAGAGGTAATTTATCTGATATTAAAATTCAGCGAGAAAAAACGGACTTCCATAAAAATAGATGGAGGAAGAGTGAATTTTTTCCTATGTCTTTCCTTGCACATTCCTGGCCCCGGAACGGCGGTCACCGCCACATTGGGCTGCAGCTCCTCTAATTGACATGGAAGTACAGCAGCCCAACAAGGTTGGAGCTGACCAACATGGAAACCCTCGTCTTGCCGAGGTGCGCATCAGAGGAACCCGCATCAGAAGACCAACGAGGCCTGGCTGGGCTGCTCGGCCTTAAGGGCCTTGCAGCGGCACAGGTCCATAAGCATAGCAGCCTCTTTTCTTTTATTTTCGTTTTTTTTTTCAATTTCTGGAATTTTCTTAATCCAAATTTGGCTTCAACTCAAATTCCAATTTTGTAATGGAAAACTCTATAAATTCCAGCAGGAACAAGCATGAGACGGTGCTTGTATTATTTTATTGATATATATATAGATAGAGAAGGAAACCAGCCACTTTCAGATTTTTCCGGCATATTGGATGCGTGCCGCCGCACTGAAGGCCAGCACTGCCGTGTTCCAGCGTTGCGGGAGCAGCATGCTTATCATGCGTGACTGCCAGCAACTGCAGGTTGTGCCAGTTATTATTTAGGCCTTGTTTAGTTCAAAAAAATTTACAAAATTTTTCAGATTTCCCGTCACATCGAATCTTTAGACGTATGCATGTAGTATTAAATATAGACGAAAATAAAAACTAATTGCATAGTTTGGTCGGAATTGATGAGATGAATCATTTGAGCCTAGTTAGTCTATGATTGGACAATATTTGTCACAAACAAACGAAAGTGCTACGGTACCTGTTTTGCAAAAATTTTTTGAAACTAAACAAGGCCTTACTGATACTAGCGCTGGCAGTTCTGAAACAAAAACTGGTATCAATCTTTTGTTTAGCTTGCACCCAAAAACTTTTTACTTCATTTTATTAAATGCTTAGCCATATGTATGGAACATTAAATATAGATAAAAAACAATTAATTACATATAAGATGAATCTTTTGAGCATTGTTAGTCTATGATTAGATATTAATTGTTATAGTTACAAATGTGCTACAGTACCTAAATAAACAAGGCCGTAGAGTATGACAGCGGAATTTTGGATATGAATTCGACGGGCAATTCGGCTTTATATTGTATCGAATGTTTGACACATACGCAAATTTAATATAAGACAACGGGGGTAATTGTCAATCGATGAGGTCATATTCATATGGCAGTATAAGGTTTAAGGTTTGTTCTCTTCGTTTTTGGCTGATAAGCCATGACAAAAAATATTGTTCAATAATTTGTTATAAGAGAAAAATACTTCTGAATGAGTAGCAAATTCGGCTAATATACCCAACTCTTTTGCCCGTTCTTCCTTTCCTGACACTTGCGTCCTGCTGCTCCTCTTCTTCTTTGGATGCCTGCAATCATCGTTAGATAATTAAGGCCTTGTTTAGTTTTCAAAATTTTTCATCACATCAAATCTTTAGATATATGTACGATTATGAAGTATTAAATATATCTAATTACACAATTTGTTGTAATTTATGAGATAAATCTTTTAAACTTAGTTAGTCCATGATTAGATAAGAATTGCCAAATAGAAAAATGCTACAGTAAGCAAGCCTACAATTTTTCGCGAACTAGACAAGGCCCGAGTAGAAAGAAAAGAACACAAGAAATTGTAACCGGACGGTTGGTGATCACAGTAATAGTACAAGCCAATCGCATGACAGGAGTTGCGGTGACTGCAGAACGCTACGGAATCATGGTGTTTTAAGCAGAACAGTAGTCAATGTACCAGTAGATAATCACTCGCTAGTCTGCTTCTTCCTCCGTTCCTAAATAACTATTATTTTCGCTTCTTGAGAAATAATTTTTACTAAATATATATAATAATAATATTTATGGTATAAATTAATGTAATTAGATAGATCATCGAAATCTATTTTCGTAATTGTTTTTTTTGAAGTTACAAATATTACACATCTTTTTTATAAATCTAGTTAAACTTGCGGCACGAAAACTAAAAAAGATAATTATTTAAGGACGGAGGGAATACTACTCTACTCCAAGCTATGTACTCAGATCTTCACTGAAAGGATCCACTTCATGATCCTTAAATCAAGTAAGCGTCATTACTGCATTACCTAGACCTAATGTGTCTAGTTAGAGATGGTCATTCAGACCGCCAACACGGCATGGCCCGATGGCATCAGGCCAGTAAGTTGTGCCTAACTAGACACTGTGCCAGACTAGCGGTCTAGACATTTTTTGTGCCAAGCTAGACTGGAAAGTACAACCAAATTACCAGGTCAGACCAACTCAGACTCGCTATCCTCAAAACCCCTCAACCAACTATATTTAATGTTCTCATTTCACATTTGAAATTAAAGAAGATCAACACTCAACAAAATGTCATTGTCTAAGTTAAGAGATTGAAGAACAGTAGGAAATGAAAATGGCAATGTGCAATGTTGTCTGCTTTAAAACTTTTATAAGTAAAACTCACCCACCCTTATGTCAAATCCTAGAAAGGAAAAAAAGTACAACCAACTCAAAGCTCAAATGTTTATTGTCTTACAAAACGTAGATCAAAGTCCAAACATGAAACATACTTTCAGTCTCACAAATGCCATTCACACTCAGTTTCTCATCACTATCTCGCTCTCTCTGAGACACAACAGAAGACACAAGACAAAGACACAATGTCACTAGTAGTCTAGCACTAGGCCACCAGTCCATCTTCACTCCTTCAGGTTGCAGAACCTTCTCCATCTCCATTTAGCCACACATTTTTGAAGGACTCTTCAAACTCTTGGTTCTCAACTACATGATGCAATGTGGACAGCTAGTGTTAGGGTTACTTTAGCTGCAGAGATAGAGCCCGAAGCTAGAGTAGAACATAGAGCGGCAGCACAACCCTCAACGGACGGATGACGAACTTCTAGCGACGACGTGCAACGAGTGGCAGTGAGACGCCGAGAGGCAAATGAGAGTTGGGAGGTCAAAGGTGAGCTGCGAAGGCGGAGGAGAGCGATATTCGCCAAGAGATAGGCGAGATATGATGGTGGAGGGGTCACACCGAGAACGAGGGTGGAGGCGATGGCAGTGATAGCGAGAGGGAGGCAAGAGGCCAAGAGCGATTGAGCAAGTGCGGTGCGGGGGGGGGGGAGGAGGTGAACAAATGATTAGGGTTTTGGGGATGAGAGAGGGGCAACTTGAAGAGATCATTCCCCTCCCGGCTAGCTAACTGGGCCCCTACTAGGCCTACCATTAAAATACGGACCGAGCCGTGCCTACCGGGCAAGGGGAGCAGCCCAAGTACGACATGCTCCTCTAAGTCGAGCTAAAAAAGCGGACATCAACCGCCGAAATGCGGGATGCATTATCAGGTGCTCGGCTGTTCTTATATGTGCACGCACTCGATTTCCTGGGCATCGGAACCATGTGTTGGTGACCGCGTCCGCGTGATGTTGTTGAGTTAGAAACCGCTACTTCCGTGTCTTAAAAACCATCCGAGCTCATATGTCACCCACCTCACCCTCTGCGCTAGGTTCAGCAGACACTAGGGTGGACCCCACCATGGGTCATGCATGTGCGTCGCTCGATCCATCTTTTATGCACACACTACGTCGAGACCACAATCACTAGTCGAGAAAGTTATAGAAAGCACGGAAGATTCGTTCCATGCTTACTATTTGCAGATTACATCTTACTAAATCATATTTTACTATTCTTGTTTGGGTGCAAGTTTTGTATTCAATTAGTCTAAATTTATTGTTTGTAGATGAGAATGGCCATAATTACTTCAACAATTATTTGATCTTTTTTGCTTTGATTATTTTCTGTATGTTCTATTTCATTCCCTTTTGAAACCTTCCAATTTAGCTTCCATTGAAATAATCTGGATATTTTTTATGTTTATTTAATATTTTTGTATTTTTTATAAATTTTATTTGGTTCATGCAATCTAGATCCTATGGTCTTAACAATTGAGTGTTCTATGCATAAGAAACCCTCAATTTTGTTTGGGTTCCCAATTGAGTGTTTTGGTGGCATGCAACACCTGAGTGTTAGAAGCCCCTAAAACACTCAGTGTTGAGTAGAGTGGTCCATCATCAAGTACAATATACGAAGCCACAAAATCATATGCTAACCCAGAAATTTCAGACGGCTAAAGTTTGATGCTACAAAGATCAATTATAGAACAAATAATGTAGCAAGAGAAAAATATTGTCTTCCATATTGTTTCTTTTAATTAGTCTTTAACCGAAGTACATTTCAGTCTTACAATGATTATGCAAGTATATACTAACCTAGATAAATAAAAAAAGAGAAATCAAAGTAGAAAGTAGACTCCACAAATTGTACATTCATGCTCTGAGCTAGAGTTAGTAGTTAATACAATAATATGTATCGTAATACCTCATAGTCGATCGATCAATAGTTGATTCTCAGCCCTTGTCAACTATCATCTCCTGCGGCCGATGAGGAACCAATGCCAACCTGAAGCCATGGTTCCATGGGCTCACCGTCCATGCTCACCATGTCTTTGAGGTCGCTAATCTTAGCTCTCTTGGCTGTGGTGCTGTCTGCCTCGTCTTCCTCCGCCACCGCATCCGTGGCATGGCTGCTCGTCGCTACATCCTTCTTCTGATGGCTAACATTACCTGGAACGGCGACGACCAGTGGCGGCAAGTGCACCGGTGCTACGTCGAGACGGAAAGAGCTGTTGGTGGCCTCAGGTCGCGCCGTGGAAGCAGCTAGTGCTACCGGGTTTGCCGCGATTGTGAGGTCGAGCACTGGCTCAGGCGCGTCCACCATCGGCCGGAGGCTGAGCTGGTGTTTGACTACGCCGACGAGATCTTCAGTTAGGGGTGGGATCACATTGGCCACCGGGTTGCAAGGATCCGATGTGTTTGAGGTGAGCCAGTGGCATCGCTTGTGGCCTCCGAGTGCCTGCCCAGAGGTGAACAGGCGGTGACATACTGAACACTCATGCATCTTGGCATTTTTCTTGCATTGCGCTGCGACGGCGAGCGTGGTGGCGGCTGATGGATTGTGTCCGATGGGCAAAAGCGCCATTGACAGTGATGATGTTGCCTCAGTACTCATCCCTACATTGGCCTCGACGCCAGTTGTAGCGAAAACTCTTGTGGCATCTGTGCTTGCACCTGCATTGCCTTCATCGACAGCAGTAGCCTTGCCATTGCTAGTGCCGTTGCCATTGTTGGTATCAATGACCGTTGAATGGCGTGTTGGTTCACTAGCATTGCTCTCAAACTTGGCAGCAAAACAGCCTTTCACTTTCTTATGGCTGGCCCGGTGCCCACCAAGTGCTTGGTGCGAGGTGAACACCTTCTTACATGCCTTGCACTCAAAAACTCCACGTGATGCGGGTGATATGTACTGTGGCACCATAGCTACTGGCGAAGGCAGTGCCATAACTGACTCTTGTGTCTGTGTGAAAAAAGAGATTGGTTGCACTTGCAATGGTGGCTCTCCATCACCTTTCTTGGTAGATGCACATGCAGGCTCATGATGATCCGTTGCAGTAATAGTCGTCTGCTGCTTGCTGTTGGATTTGTAGGATGAGAGCATGACGAGACAATTTGCGAGGTCCTCCTCCTCTCCTAATGTGCACCGCTCCGGCGGCGCCACGGTAGAAGTCTCCTCCGCTCTGACGCGGCGCGATCGCTTTCCTTTTGACCATGCGGCTGCCACCGTTGGATCCTCCTCACTGTCGGCGTCCGAGGGAGGCGACGGTGAACGTAGCGAGCCCAACCCATCCACCTCCTCTTCTTCTTCCTCATCCTCTGAATTGCATTTACCATGTTGAAGAAAAAGCTCCCATGACGTGAACTCCTTCCCACAGTTTTTGCACAGCTGGCAGCTCCTGATCAGCCTGTTCGGATTCGCCCGAAGCGCGTACGCATGAGTCGCCGACGTTCCCACCGTGTCCCACTGATCTGCAGCTAGGCATCGTGTGGACGCCTCATCGCCGAGCAAGTCATCGTCGGCGCCGAAGCCGTCGACGTCACTAGCGCCGTGGGCTCTCATATGCCCACCGAGCGCACTGCCGCACGTGAACCCCTTGTTGCATACTCGACAGAAGTGCTTGTACTCCGGTGACTGTCCCGGCGGCCTAGACGGTTGTGGTGGTGATGGAGATGGTGGCATCTGTTCAAGGTAACATATGGTGAGAGGAAAGGTCAAATTAATGCAGTGGCGGAGCCACCGCCCTGCCACCCCAGGACACCGGCCGGGCTTGTTGCCGATGTTCAAAAGAAATTTTTCTTTATATCAAAATAGATCCTGTAATTTTCTAGCTAAATACTTTTGCATGATAAAAATTAACCAGGCTCCTAAAAGTTTCTAGCTCTGCTAATGAATTAATGTGATGTAGAGAAGCAAGTGTGCATGCACGTACCAGGGATGATAGAGATTCGCACATTGCCGCACGACAGATTCGATGGTCTCGACGATGTCGTCTTCGGAGCTATAGCACCGCATGCATCTGGAGGTCACAGTTGTTCATGGTAACACGTGGTGATAGAAAGGTCAAGCTAATGTGCTGTGAAGAAGTGCGCATGCATGCATGTACCAGGGACAATGGGGATTCACACATTACCGGGCGACAGATTTGCTGTTCATGACGGTGCCTTCCAAGCTATAGCGCCACACGTACGCCTCTGGTGGTCACAGTTGCAGCAAACCTTTTCTTTCAACTGCTTAATCGTTGTGTTTGCTATATATATACAAGCTCTTTGGCAGCGATGTGCTCCTTCTACTGGTTAAGCTAGTGACACATGGCAAGGAAATCAAGGGTTGTTAGGTCCCCTAGTCGCCTCAGACACACCTGTCAGCCTAAGAAATTGTGCAAGTATGGGATGAGAAAAAGAATTTCCGTAGTAATCGGCGGGAAATATCTAAAACCACTGGTCCTTGAGAGGGTCAAGTTGGATACGTCTAATGGCGGTTAACCACTAGTTATTTATGCTACTGTAGCCTTCTTTAGCTATCCATCTTCCTTGGGTGACACGATCCCGAGAAATTTGATGCTATTATTTCGTAAGGGCAGTAGCGGTATGATCGGGTCTTAACTAATCGACTACCTATTTCTAGGATTCCACAATTTCGCTTTTAATCTATTTATTGGTTTAACCATTGGTGTACCTTATAAAAATCCTTTCATGCATATTGTTGTGGTAATGAAGTACTGACTAATATTATTTTATTTATAAAGTTAGTAATGAGCTTGACACTGTTGCGGTATGAAGTACTAACTAATACTATTTTATTTATCAAGTTAATAATGAGCTCTTTTTAAATTTAATTTAGTCTCTAATTTTCAATTGACTTTCAAATATACTGGTTACCTTATCAAAAGAACTAGCAATGCTAGCCTCATGGCTACAACATACAAAACTTATGCATTTCACTTAGGGCCATGTTTAGCTTGCAAGGAAGCACCAAACTAATTCAGAAATTGCAAATAAGGATTCAGGATAAACTTTATGGATTTGTCAGTGTTCCTCCCTGTGAGGTTGAGCGAGTTGGATTTAAAATTCGCATGCACCTAGCACTAGACTAGGATAACAATAGAGAAATGGAACATCAAATGGTAAATTGTTCCCTGCACTCCACAAAGCTTGCAATTCTTGTAACCATCCTAATTTCTCCACACTAATCGTAGAGTAGTTTGCAACCTGTCGTGCCAAACCAACCAAATAAAAACATGTATCTTTTGGGTACTTTTTGCACTATAGATACCTATCATCCTTTGGTGTATCACTCCACTAAATATGATAAATGTATACTTGGATAGGAGAAAATCTCCTTGATTTCTTTAATTTCCAGCACACTTGGTATACTTGTTTAGTGAGGTCCATTTCTCCTAGTTTTAATTCCATTTCGTACCACTATGCCATAGCACCACCTAACCAAACACCCCCTAGTTCTAGTCTTAAACATAGCTCTTCCTCTTTCGAACAAATGTTTAACTAAGTGAATCCCCTGCTAAAATTGGGAAGCTCCTTTATTAGTAACCTGAAATATACTTTTATTATTTAGCTATCCCTTCCTCAAAATATTGATTCACATACTTTGCACCCCACTGTCAACTCTATAGTTCCATTTTATGAAAAAGGGTGCATTCATTGTTCTAGTTCCTACAAAACCCAAACTACCGAAGTAATTGGGTTTCACAAACCCTTTCTATTTGATCATGTGATATTTCTTCTTATTACCGACTCATTGTTAAATGAATCTTCCTCTCGACAAGACCAGTTGATGGTGTGCTCTCTCATGAATACAATGGAATCCCATGATGTGAATTGGAATTACGATAAGGCTAAAGTTCAATAAGATATATTTACCATCAAAGGATATGTGACCACATTTCTAGGCTTGTTGTCTATTACAAAATTTATTGATTTGTCCACTAAGTTTGATTTTTGTATGACGTCAGATGCCCCAAACATCCTCCTCTACAAAACCTACTACAAACACCATATAATTTATTCTCATCCCTATCATTTCCTTATAGCAAGTTAGAATAAACTTCAAGTTGGTGCACGAAGTTGTTAGGAAGAGAATAGTATCATTAGCATATTGCAAATGAGCCGAACTAGCTTAGGGATTAGACCTTAGATTAAACCATTCTCCCTAATTTTTATGAAAATCTCATCCAAAGCATCACTAATAAGGTTAAACAATAGTAGAGACAAAGGATGTCCTTTGTTGCTCCTAAGTACCCCTTTTTCCATTCACATTTGTAGCAACTCTTCCTCTACTAACTATTTTCATCATCCAACTCATCATTTATAGGCGAAAGGTTAAACAATAGCAGAGACAAAGGATGTCCTCTGTAGCTCCTAAGTACCCCCTCTCGCCATTCACAATTATAGCAACTCTTCCTCTACTAACTATTTTCAGCATCCAACTCATCATTTATAGATGAAACCTTTCATTTGCATCACCTATTTCAAAACAATTCAAGTTAACTTTTTTCATAAGTTTTCTCAAATTAATTCCTTGCTTCTTTGTCCTCTTCAGTTCATGTAAAGCCTCACACAAAATCACCCCTCAATAAAAAATAAACCCACCATGAATAAATACAGTTTGAGTTTTAGCAATGATCCTATTAGCCACTTTCTTGGGCCCCAAAGTGGGAACTTTGGTAACAATCTTGAACACCGCATATAATATAATTTTTGTGATTACATAGTACATCTTAGATACTCACAACATATGCATACTCATCCCTATAAACGCACGTAAACAAACTCTACCCCTATGAGCATCTTCAAAGACAAGACTGATAAATTCTCAAGATTGATGAAGTCACCATAGAAGCCTCGTTGTCAACTGAGTACAAACACGTTTTAGTCCTAAAATATTTGCTCCCACCAGGAGTAACCCAGGACCTGAGATGCTACTGAGGCTATTATAACCACTAGGCTACAAGCTCTTTTGCCACCACATGTAATACTACTTTTATATAGTAAATTCAACATCATGGTTACTGTGGTGGAAGCTAAAATGACTATTTATATTGTTCTTTTGGGAAGGAAAGGATGACTTGTATTAAATCTTGGCACAATACTTCCCCAAACTACATGTAAAAAATCTGAAATAAAATACACAATATATATTCTATATAGATGCTTCCAATGGAGCCTCCAGATCAATGCTCACAAGAGGTGGTAGAAAAAAAACTTAGAAATTCTCATGAAAAATAGAATTGTCTTACCATCAATCTATATATCCTATAAAGACAAACCCCACTAAACTAATTCTCTTACACCTCCTTGCGCCACATCATCATCCACTTTCTCCTGCTACTGCATGCAATTAAATGCCCACTCACAAATGGTTTCAGTAGTGGATGCAGCTATACCTAGACATGACCATGCATGCACACTACTAGCAATTATTCTCTCACGTGATCTTCTCTCTTTCTCTTCTGAAACTAACTACTAAAACTATATATAGATGACTCAATAGACTAGAGTGAGACCATATTTATATTTCCCTTCATACCCGCAGCAACGCGCGGGGAATCCTCCTAGTTCAGTAGACTTTAATCACCCTTAATGCTAATAACCTTGGGGTCTATTCTATTTTTTTTCCAAATAATAACCAACCTCGCTACTGTGAAAAACAATATAACACAACCGATGAATCTATATTTAAATTACCCACATATGCCATGACAAAACATGATCTGAAGTGTTTGGACTTGTGTTTCGACTTTGGAGAGTTGCACTACAGACCCTCAGCTATTTTTGCCCATGTGTTTGGACTTTGGAGAGTTGCACTACAGACCCTCAGCATGGACCAGGTCCAGGGGCATCGGCATCTTCACTTCACATCTGCTTCGTCAGTTTCTGGTCCTTGGAGCAAACGGAGGCGCGTCCGTACCGTATGGGTCGTATCGCGGGGGCGAGGCAGATGGGTTGCTGCAGCGCGCGGGAGGTCCTCTGCTGTGCCTGCGCTGCGCCGGTGCTGTGCCCACCGCCTTTTTATGATGTGCAAAGTTAGCTGACGGCGATGTCGCACCGACAACACGATCGCATCATGCAAATATATAACGTTTTTTTCCAGCTCTTTTCCGCGTCTGATATGGAATCATTTGGTCTCGTTGGTTGGCAATTTGGCCATCCATCGTGAGCCGTGACTTGAGGTAAAGTGATGGCAAAGTTAGCGCTGGTCCCTGTTGATGCTAATCTTTTACTTATTTCGCTATCAAACACCCAGAATCCCAATCCGTTCTGTTAGCTGCTGGAACCAATTGTTTATGATCTTGTTAAAAGCGTTCTTCTTCTTTCGAGAAGACTAGAGAAGCAGTCACCTTTTTTTTTTCCCCCTCTTCGAATATATAATTTTTTTTCCAATCATGGTAAAAGGGACACTTGCTAATTGCCAACGGAGAACAATGCTTGCAAGTCTAAACTCAAGGCCACTAAACTCGTAGTGCAAACCATGATTACTCATTATGCTATCTATGTACAGTACATTCCGTGCGCCCTTCGGGCACCGACACCTTCTCTACCAGCGTGCCTGTGGCGGCGACGCCGCAGCTCTCAATCCCCAGTGGTCGCCGGCGGATGACGCAGACAGAGATGATCACCCAGCTCTGCAAACTTGTCTCAGACTCAGAGCTAAGCTTTTACTACGCTGCCGCTGCCTGGCGGTGCTGCGCCCGCGCTTCACCGGCGCAGACGACGAGCGCCCTGTAT
>Ga0182004_10002454_pt1 | contig 14424 bp, 9 predicted proteins | sample Sormic07211540_1_FD_120479 | JGI IMG/M metagenome (GOLD analysis project Ga0182004, IMG submission 120479) | Endophyte microbial communities from Sorghum bicolor roots, Mead, Nebraska, USA - 072115-40_1 MetaG | ecosystem: Host-associated > Plants > Roots > Unclassified | place: USA: Nebraska...
ACAAATTACAGGTAAACTGTGCAGTTAGTTTTTATTTTCGTCTATATTTAATGCTCCATGCATGCGACCAAAGATTCGATGTGACGGGAAATCTTGAAAATTTTTGCGAACTAAACAAGGCCTGTTTACCATCCTGCTGCCCTAGATTTGACAAGTCAAGATAGGTATAGTATCTCTGCTCAAGTTTGCATCCTCTGATCCGGTACACATCTACAGGCTAGAATGGAGATTCTAGTGTTTTGATGTGTCAGGAAATATGTCAGCAAAATTGCACTGAGCCTCTATGCAAAAGTTTGAGATGTGTCAGGTAATGCAGAAAAAAAAAGGAATAATGAGCTTGGAAAATTCTTTGTGATGTTCTTTCTCAACTAAACAACAGTAGCTGTGGCAAAATACACGATGATAATATATACTACAAAGGTGACACAGTAGTAAGTCGTTCTGTTGTAATAAATGCTAATGGAGAGGTATCTAAGTTTCAAACAATACTATCATCTAAATGGGGATGATAACCAAGGGTTTGAAATATTTACCAAACTAAGAGAAACAAGATAGTGACATCATAATTTGTGAATAAAGGTTCAACAGGCGATAAAAGGGTGTCTTAAATGCTAAAATTAGGTGGCTAAAACCCACCAGTTTTTGATGGGCTTAATACAAGTTATTCAGGCGGACCGCAAAGGCTCACCATAGTTCTGAACAAGGAAAAGTTTTGAACAAGAAACCCCCTCTCCCCACTCCCAACAAACCAAACCAAACAAAAAAATCACTTCATAACTTCTTATGCAGGTCTAGAACAGGTGACAGTACCTAATTTCATTATCCAAACTGTAACTAATCTTACAAAAGGAAGAAAAAGTGTATAGAAAACAAGTTGCTTTATAGGCTGATATCACCCTGCTTTGTAGAGGAACTTATGAGCACATCACATAAAAGATAACATATCATTTGTAGGGTACTCTTAATCTTTGATTGTAGAGAAACTTACGAGCACATCACATAAAAGAAAATAAATCATTTGTAGGATACAACTAGTACATTAAAGCAGTCCTCATTGACAGAAATACAGGCAACAAAAGAAAACAAAGTTCAAAAATAAGAGAAATCGCTGATCTGGCATGCACACATGCATATGAATTGCAACATACACTGTTTTGTGCTTCCATGTGAAAACCATCTATTGTCAAGAACAATCCAATATGGTACCTAAGGAGAGAGCTTTTCTAGATTGTACATTGTAGCAACCATTCCAACCAATTCTATGTCCATTACCATGGGCGGACCCAGGCCTACCTTAGATCTTAACCAAAATTACTAGTACTAGTTAGATTTAGAAAGTCCAAATTTTAAAACTCCAACATTCTAAAGTACTTTGTCAGTCTTCAGACCATCCCTCCTCTCGGCTAGTACTCGCTTGCGCTTGATATCCGCTAGGTCTAATATTGTTTTGGATTATACCATATTGAATGCGAGATATTTTTGCCAGGCATACCCTGGGTTCAAATTCAAGACCCACCACTGTGGCTCTTTGTTGTGTTTGGTACACCAGAGACCAGACAATATTGTGAAACAGGAGCAATGCCATGGAAACGCTCATCAACGTTACAGCATTCTTAGTATTAACAGCTCGAATTTGATCCCACGAGAAGCATATCCAATCTGAGACAATGGCTACACAGGAATTCCCCGCTCGAACTACCTGATGCCACATACACGCTCTGAATCCCTAACCCGCAACACAGAGGGTAGCCGGTTGAGCCCGTCGCAACGGACAGACTGGTTACCTGTGGAGGCGGAGATCTTGAAGGTGGCCGGTTCCCCCCTGACGACGGGATCGGGGACGACCTCCACGCCGCTCACCTTCACTGGGTAGTCCCGCCCCTTTTCTGCAGAAACACCACGAAATCATCACTCGACTCGGGGACACTTTTAGTTCTAGAGGCGCGCTTACTGCAGTACTCGACGGCGGTGGCGCTGGATCCAGAGGGGAGGAGGACCAGCACCGCCGCGGCGCCGAAGAGGAGGTGGCGGCGGCGGTTGAGGTGCTTGGGCGCCATCACTGCAGGCGGGCTGTCGCACTCCGGAGCTTGGACGGTGGACGCTAGAGCAGTCGAGCAGATGAATTCACCAGTTGTTGGGCACTGAGGTTTGCATCGGGTTGGGCTGGGCTACAATTTTTCCGTGCCGCCAGCCCAATATTTCTATTATCCGAACATTTTGGGACTCTTTATTATACGCTGCATTTTGGGTCAGTCAGTTTTTTTTTTTTGACTAATAAAGGGTCAGTCAGCTTTCTAAGTGCAATGCTAATGCTAGAGATTTCTTGAAAACAATAATGTTGTCTCAAAATATTGCCAATCGAACTCCAAATTTTACGTAACTCTTCCTCCCTTTCATAGCTTCATACACGGAGGAAAAGCTTTTACATAGTATTGAGTATTGATGAGATGTTTTATTGATCATTTCAGTTTCATGTTCATCATATATCACTTGGAGAATAAAATCGTGCAGGAATGTCTTAATTATATGTATATTCCGGACAAAATCTTTGCAAATCTTTTGTTAAATATGTACTTTTATTTCTGCGCAGACAGTGACAGGACTAGATGGGAGAACAAGGTTGCAGATTGCAATAGATGTTGGCAGTGGATTGATAATTGTACCATAGTACGATTGGAATACTGAACGAGCAGAAAGTCTTCGCCATTTAAACATTATATACTCCCTCTATTCCAAAAAATAATACAATGCCCCATTTACATTGTAGTATTGTACTAGTTGGGATTCAGACACATCCCACAAATTTGTTATGGGACTCGTTACATGACTTCTTCAGAGTTTCATGTGTCTGTCATAGGGAATAACATGCATCAAAGGTATGCTAGTGAACCTCATGTCAGAATTACACTAGTAAAGCACGATGAATCAACTGATTACATGTCCTTTTCAGTTGCTAATTGCCACATTATTATCTAAAAAACGTTATTGGTTAGTTTGCCCTTTACTGCTGTTAAGGTACTACTAGGGAATCCAATGCCGTGTCTTTTGGAAATGTCCCATGTACTGCAGATATCATCAAGAGAGATTCAAAATAGCTATAAAGTCTTTTGATCGTAGCAAGATCGTGTACAGCATTTGGAAACGAACAAATCTATCAGAACTAACTATTTTGGCCTAAGCACCTAAAAGCTACAGCAACTTTGACATGTATCATAGAACTACAGCTATTTTCACTTCTGGCACCATGAAACGACGACTCTTGATACATGATATACGATGAAAATACGTGTAGTTTTATGAGAACGTTGTAGGTATGTGGATATGTCAAAATAGTTGTAGTTCAGTGACACATGTCGAAAATAGTTTTAGTTCCTTGAAATTTACTCTTCTGAAAATGCCCCCCCTCCCCCCAGTTTTCTATCCTTCAGGCAGTGCATATGCCTTCAGGGAGAAATTATGTCTGGAGGGAAAATACGTTTCAGCACAACCTTTGTCAAATAGTAATGTTTCCTTAGCCAATTATGTGAGGGAAAATCATCAGTTCGTCTGAATCAGAGCAATGAGCTGGTTTAGATGGGTCACTGTTGTTTTATTTAAGATCAAATTAGAAGTCGTATTTCTGGGTACATTGAAGAGCTGTAGGAAAAAATGAGCCATTAGCCTTTGTTTTGTACAGCATGCAACATTATCCTTTGTTCGCAATGACTTCGAAGCACGAACAATGAAATTTCCACAGGAGTTGACCCAGCAAACCTGGGATAAAAGGGCCAAAGGGGGCTGCATGTAGTACATCATTATAGGTCAAGGGCATGTTCTAGGACCATTGGGTTGATATTCTATATTCATTAAGTACCTGCCTAGTACGGAGTAGAACTTAAAAAATAATCAAGCTGTAGGAGAGGCTGAAGTCTGAACTTCCTAGTCTAATTCTTCGTTTTACTTGACCCCAGAAGTCAAGAACATTGAAGCAACTGGGAGAGGTGAAATTAAATCTTTGTACAGAACAATTTGAAGTCATGGATCAGAGTATCGGTATGAAATCAATCTCCTTTATACCCTGAAATTGTATTTTGAGATAATGATATATACATTTCTCAGGAATCTTTTGGATTACTGCACCAAATTTTTATCATCAGGAATTCACACCTTGTTGGGGCCTGGGGCCAAGTTCCTTGCCTTGCTGATGGCAGCGAAACAAAAATCGCGGTTCCATATAATTCGAAAGATTCGTCAAATATTTGTCATCCGTACAGAATCCTAATTCAAAGCTATGTTTTTCATCAAGGAGAAAACAAAAATACGCTGAACCCAAATTTACAATTACACCCAAGAAAAGATTATTCTAATTCCTACTATCCTGAACATTTTCGCCCATTCTATTTTTTTTTTCAAATTTATCATGTGCCCCAATCTGGCAATGGCAAATCCACCACACTGCTGGTAGTGGTACAGCAGTATCTATGGACTATGGGCAAGAAAGCAAAGAATTTTTAGAAGAAGAAGAAGAAAAGAAAAGAAAAGAAGCCGGTTCGTGCCTGTTGTCACGACGACATCCTGGCCATTGCCAGCGGCGTGACCTCGGCGAGCGGCGTCGGCATGGGGCTGGGCACCGGCGACGTCCGGCACACGGGGCACGTCGGGTGGTGGCGGAGCCACGGGTCGACGCACTCCCGGTGGAACAGGTGGCCGCACTCGGGCAGCTTCCGGAGCACCTCGCCGTCGCCGTAGTTGTCGAGGCAGATGGAGCAGCACGTGCACGTGGTGCCCTTCTTGCCGGCGGCCTTGGCCTCCTTCTTGGCCTCGCCGTACACCACCTCCGGATACCCTTTGAGCGTGGCCTCGTCGATGCCGAGCTCGACGTCGTCGTGCGCGCCTTCGCCACCACCGGCTCCGCCGCCCCGGCCGCCGCCGTGGCGCCGCCGGGACGACGGAGCAGCCTCCCCCGCCGCCGCGTCGACGGGCGCTCGGGTGCAGAAGTAGGAGGCGAGCGTGATGGTGGTGATGAGCAGGAGGATGCCGACGGAGACGCCGACGCCGTAGCCGAAGCCGCCGATGCGGTCGGTGCTGAACATGCCGCTGGAGCTGCTGTCCACCGGTGTCAGCCCCACGGGCGGCGTCCCGCCGGAGCCCATCGCGGCGTGCCGAGCTTGCCGGCGAGGCGGCGAGCCAAGTGGCCACGCACGACACGACTAGCTCGAGGTGAGGCGTCGGCGTTGGTGTTGGTGCAGACAGCGATCCGTGGCGCGCCCCTGCTTTGGATCGTTTGGTGCGGTTTTGTTTGGGTTTGAAGGTAGGAGGAGGAGCTGCTCGGATCCGGAGAGGTTGCGAGTGCGACGTCAACGCTGTGCATGTCGCGGAGAGGGAGTAGTATATAGTAGAGAGAGGGAGCAATGATCTCGAGGTCAATGCGTCGGTTTGCTGTTTTTTATACGCCTGTTTCCTGCTGGTTTTGCTCGCGTAGTTTGTTTGAAAAAAAAAACACAGGTTGCTGCTGCACAACTTGCTGATTTTGTCAAAGGTGATCAGTACAATAGGATCATGTGTGCAGGTTGACTTTCTTTGGTTATTATTAATTTGAAAATGTGAATTGTGCGAAGTATGCATATGTAATTTGTTTTCTATAAGCCAAACGGATGTTCGTATTTTTTATAAAAAAAATATTTGTGGTATAGGCAACGTGACAACAAGATGTTCGTGATCTCAAATTCTGTTGGCTTAGTTTCTCACAAACTTTCATGAGAATAAGGTGAGCGTATATGGGTTTATTTGGTTCGAGTCGATCTAGCTCTAGACGTTGGGAAAAAAATGGCCTAAGTGAGCTGGCCCCAGATATATTAATTTTTCGTCCAAACAAGCCCTATATATGCATAGGTTCATATATGTTTTGTAGAAAAAATAGAAAGAAAGAATCTTTTACAGTGACATCACACTATCGAATCCGCAATTGCCTTGAGGGATGATCATTTCCTTGAGTGTCAAAATGAAACTTCCATGAAAACGGTAGTTTTCTTAGTAGTTTACATAGAGCTCTGAGAAAATATGTATTCCTTGAGAGTTGACAAAAATTGGCAAGGAATATGGATATTTTCTTGCCGGTCTCTAAGCATCACCAAGGAAGTTACTCATTAGGGCCTGTTTAGATTTGAAATTTTTTGGCCTAAAGAGAAAAATTTTTGTGGAATTGCGACCTGAGAACTAAACGGGGCTAAAAAATTTTGGGGCAAAAATTTTAGACTGCAACTGTGCACGTACTCCGATGGAAGCCCACCAATGACAACTGCAACTGCATGCAGCCCAAGTTGTTATTGGTGGACTTCCATGGGAGTGCGTGCACAGTTGCAGCCTAAAATTTTGGCCCTAAATTTTTTTTGCTTTTTTGCCCCGTTTAGTTCTCAACTCTTTGGGCCAAAAAATTTTAAATCTAAACAGGCCCTAAGTGTGATTATAAACAATCAAGGAAAACTATAAGTGTAATTATAAACAATCAAGGAAAACTATAAATAAAAACTCGACCTGTGAGACAGTACCCCGGACCTTCTCACGTAGGTTAAGAAAACCCCTGAACCTATGCCCCACCCATAAAAATTCGCTCTCATGGGGAGTCAAACCCAAAATCTAAGGAGTACCGCCGGATTCCTCTAACCAACTGAGTTAGAGGCCCTTTGGCAAGAAAAACTATAATTTTTTTGGTGGTGATGGGCAACAATGAAACAAACAATTACCTTGGTGGTCTGGAGTATTTTCTTGAAGGTTGCTGATCCTCAAGAAAACTAATTTACTTGGCAGCTATAACATTTTCTTGTCCTTTTGGCGAATTAAGTGGGGCGCTAGTTTTGTTGTCCTTTAGTGTCAAAACTGTAAGAAAACTAATTTTACTTGTCTTCTATCCTTTAGTGAGTTTGTTTGACAGGTTTGTAGATAAAGATCAATTCCTTATCGGTTTAGGTCCTTTCTTTTATCGGTCTGGACACTTAAGATAATTCGAGATTATGCTAGTGTCACACACGGGTGCCTCTTCTTTCGTGTGTTACTGAATGTCGTCCTCGTAGGTGGAATGGATCAAGTCATGAAAAAAAAAGTACCGATCCAATTCAATACAGTATATGATTGCTTTGTGAAAGCATAATCTATTGTACCTTACTGCCTTAGAAGGCAAGGTCATCCGACTTGTCCAAGTGCATGCGATCCTCAAGGAGTGACATGTGAAGTGCACTTCAAGTCATCTGAGTTCCGGACTTCTTTGTGTGCCATGCTTGCCTTTTCTCACTCCTATCTATCGCCGAAAGAATTTTTTTCCGCCCTTTTTTTTCTTCTGAGCTTCAGAAGTCGATCGGCCCTTGTCATGCCTCACGTCAGAGTTAAATCTTTTCCATGGATTATGTCAGGGTTGTTTAATGTTATACTCGTCTGGAATGACCCTTTCTCCACAACCTGAAGTTAACCATTATTGTTCACACGCACTAATATAAACAACCTATCAGGCAGCTAGCTATCATATAAGAGGCCTACCAAAATTACACGAAAACTGCAGCCATGCAAGCGACAGGTAAAGATGGCAAAAGTTCTTGCTTCACGTATAGACTAGCATATGCCCGTGCGTTGCTACGGGAATCTTAAAAAAATTTAATACAATTCAACACAATATAAAAGTATAAAAAATTAAATTAGGAGTCTCAAATTTTCAATTTTCAAAGGAGTATCAAATTTTCAATTTTCAACAAACCTGGATGGCCTGACTTCATCTTCTCTCTACTCGATCCCTTTAAAGGTTCTCACGATCACAAACCTGTTATATGAATACCGCGAGGTCAAATGACGTGTAACCAGATACTAATTTGTAATAGTATTATATCAGACAGGATTAATAAAAACACAACAATTTCTCTCAACAATCTTTTTCAAAAAAAAACAGAACTATCGAAGATAATAAAGAATAGGATTCCATCAGAGTATTGCATCATAATCTGTAGTATCATTGGATTATCAGAAAACCACATTTTTCTAGATCCCTATTATTAGCTATGATGATAAGAACATGGCACTGCAGTCCACAATATGTGAAAGAAGGCAAGAATTAAAACCAATGGTACAAAGAGCTGCCCACTGACTGAAATCGCTATCCTATTTTTGTGTCGTGGGGATCTAGAATTACATTGCCTACTCATTGTGCTAATTTAAAACTTTTGAGGCAGAGCCAGCCCAAAATGGCATTAAACCACTTCTAATCAAGTATGGATGCAGAATTGGCACTGACCAGACATTTATTAACTGAAGCAAATTATGAACATTGTAGTATAAGCCATTCTGTCAGCAGTGAATTTTGACTTACAGCAAGTAGTTGGTGAATTTTTGCAAGAACACACAGACAACAGCAAACTAAACTGACTTACTGGTTGAAAACAATAAAATATAGGAAATTAGATGACTAAAATTTACTTGTAAGAGACTATTCATTCTTCGTATTTTGAGAACACCTGAAAATATGAGCGGATACTGATTTCCATTTTTCAGATCCCGACAGATAACAAGTAGTTGGAGGAATGTATCTAGAATGAAATGGACCCTATAACATGTGCAATAGAAGCCAGGAAATGATCAAATGACTATTACTTTTAGCTTCTGCGCAATCTCTGAAAGAGTGATATATATTTGCAAGTAGTTGGCGAATGCTGCATCAGTCGTCCAATTTAATGACACCAAAGGTTAGAACTTAAAATACTACACAAATAATTTATAGGAAAATGCTCAAGTACAGCACCCTTCATCTGCTCAGAAGTTCATGTAGCACTCATGTTTGTGGCTGCCGAGTCCTGTCTTAAAGTGGCACAAGAATTCCTGCCGACTCATGCAATACCAACATGAGTGTGTGAGGGAGGGGTCGGGTTCTTTCGGATGCAAACTAATACTTAGTAAAGGGATGGCTGGTAGGAAAGGAAGCAAGATCCTCTATTTGAGACTTGTTCATTTCTGTTTTGCTCCAAAACTGCATCTTTCAATTTTTCAGGTTGCTTGAGAGATCTTCAGTCCTTTAGCAAATGACATTGGCGATGGCAAGCTGAAGGCAGTCCCATATGAACCTAGTAGACGAGGCCCCAACGAAGCCAATTTTTCATGTACTTGTCTTGACACTGACTAAAATTGGTGCTTATTTATTTGAAGGTGTCTTAGAATAGTATGAGAGTATTTGTTCGTTGATATGACTCACTGATTTTTTTGGGTACTATGTGTTGAAAATTTGAAGGCACGGGCATAGGCTAGTCAAGAAACAATATTAAATTGCAGATTTAGGTGGGCAAACCTTGCTCCTTGCGTCCACAGATCGCGGGGCAAAATGGAACGCCGCTGGCGACAACGGCGAACAGAAGGGCAAGGGAGCAAGCGAGGACGATGCTGCTGCTGTGGCCGGCCAGGACACGGTGCTCGAAGCCTCAAACGGGACGCCAGGGCCAGGGAGTCCTGGCTCAAGGGCTAGGCGTCGCACCGTCGCCACCGGGGTTGTGCGCTTACGAGCAAGGGGGGAAGCTGGGAGCGGCTGAGCAGCGAGCAGCGAGCGGCAGCGCGCTGGCCGCCGGCTGTGATGTGACCCCACCGGAACACCGCCCCGCCTCTACCACTCTCCCTCCCCGGCTCCTTCTGCTACCGTCTCCACTCTCCCCAGCTCCTACCTGTTTCAAAGATATGACCAACAAAGAAAACAGAGACATGTTAGAATTAGAATGCAGCTACTATTTCAGTCCTTTGCAAATTATATTTTAGTGCTGTGCAAAGGTTTGGCTAGCAACAGCCAAAAAACCAACGGGTGTTGTGCAAAGGTTTGGCTAGCAACAGCCAAAAAACCAACGGATTGGAGTGGATGACCTGTATATGTTGAACATTGTTGTGCAGTGCAATTATTTCAGAAAAGGCAGCTCATGAGTCTGACCTCCTGATAAGAATGCAAGTTTGGTTTCAGTTTAGTGCATCACTGTATCTGTCTATTCTCGGCAATGCTCGAGGGTAATCTACACCACTGAAATGAAATATCATTTGTCTTGTATTGTTTATAAGTAAAATAATGAATGTGTGATCAGATAGCTTTTCTGTAAAGATAAAGTTAACTAAACGTATATTTAATAAACTTTTGCATTGTGTCAATCAATTACCTGTTTCAGAGAAATGACCAACAAAAAAAGAGACAAAAACAGATTCACTTGTTAGAGTTCAACTACTATTTCAGTGTTTTGCAACAGATTTGTACACACTTGAGAAACGCTAGTAGATATGAGTACAGCTCATGGTCATGGGTTCTGAAACAATTGTCTTGCACTGCACACAGAACAAGAGCTAGCTTGTGGGCATTTGTGCTACTATTGCTATGTAAGACACTGAAATGGAAAGTGCAACTATACATAGAACCAGTCAAACCACAAATGGAAAGGAAATGGTAGCAAGCATTAGGAGTGAAATCATATTTTAAGTTTAAGTGTTTCAAAACACTCATAATATTCAGTCGCAAAAGAATAAAACTGAAAATAAATCATAAATTGGGAAATGCAAATTGCGCATTTATTGTGCCATAGAAAATCTGTGTCAGAAGTAGCAGATTGTTCATAACAACAAATTATTCAGTCATTTTAACAAACACGTAGCAGATAGAGTGTGGCTTACACTGGCCGGTGGGCACAGCTCGTGCATTCGTGGTGGACCTGGACGTAGCGTGCCACAGCGGCAGCCGGCCTCCTCGCAGCCCAAGACGCTGCAGCGGCTTAGCAGGTGTTCGGCCGTGCTGCTCTCACGTGCTCACAGCTCTCGTCCCCTCCTCTTGTGGTCAAGGCACCAACGCTGCCCGAAACACCACAACGGCTCGGCGGCCGTCCATGCCGCACCGACGCCCGGTTAGGTGCCCACGGCGCCTCTCTAGTCAGCCACGCACCCGCGCTGCCTACCTTGCTTGCCGGCAAGATTCACCCAACGGAGGATCTGGGGGAGCTTGCTAGGGGCCAGTAGTGGATGAGGTGTCTGGGGAGCTGTGTCGGAGTGTATCGAGGGGGCTGGAATCAATCGTCGCGGCTGCGGTACTGAGGTGCGCCCAAGTTGTTGCCGTCGAGTAGAGCGGGGCCCACGCCGGTGTACCCGCTGCTGTCGCCTCCGCTGCCGCCACTGGAGGTGGAGACAGCGGCGAGGAGGGCGCTCGGTGGCGGCGGCTTCAGGGGCGCTCGTCGTCAGCAGCAGCAGGGGCGGCCTCGGTGCCCGGCGACGGCGGCCTCAGGGGCGCTCGGCGGAGGGGCGAGTCGAAGGGATGAGGAGTTGCGGAGGGAGGGGGAGTTGGAGGCAGAGAGGGTGTGAATGGGATGCAATCCCTGCACCCCTGCTGGACAGGATGGTGCGCAACGCCTCTGTGGTTGGGCTTTGGTGCTGATCGAGGACAGTGTAAGCCGGTGCGGGGCGATGGAGTGCTGCGGGGCGATGGAGTGCTGCGGGGCGAGGAAGCGCTGTGGACGATTCTTGTTTCGTCTTGTTAGTGCCTTCACGCACAACACAAGGGACGTCACAAGATCTAGCGAAATACTACTAGACCCTCTTCACCTCTACCAAACCAGGCTTACCTCATCTTGCCAAATGCCATTCGGAAAGCTGGTTTTTTTTTTTTTCGAGGACGCCGCAGCCGATTGGAACTCTGGAACCGAATCTTGGTTGGTTGCTGTCCAGAATAATGTGGATCCTTGCTGCTCTCGATTCTGACTTCTGAACTTTCCGTTGCAACGTCAGAGAAGGTGGGTTGGGTTGAAGAACATGTGTGGTCAGTTACTCGGTCTGGAAGGTCAACGTACGTCCAGAAAAAAAAAAGCACATAAATTGGTTTGTTTGGACGTTGATTGATGGAACTTGAGTCGAATTGTCAATGCAATTGTATATATAATATGCCCTAGTTTAGCAGCCTAATAGCATAGCAGTTGCAGATAGCACAACCTCCTCCAGCGATGCCCTTCCCCTGATGCTTCTCCGCTCCCTGCATCATCGGCAGGTGGTGGCTAGTTCAGGTGACAGTAGGCGATGGCCCTACGAGGCTGTGAGAGCTCGCTCAACGGCCAACTGAGATCAAGGCCAGGCACGCGTCGCCGTCGCCGTCGCCGTCGCTGTCGTCGCGGGGTTTGAACCCTGAAGTCGCACGCTTGGCCGCCACCGCAGCCGCCGCCACAGCATCAAGTACCACATGCTTGCATTGACATCACAAAGTGGAGAATCTTGGATTCGTAAGGAGAAGAGAGACTGCACGGAATCACAGATTAATGGTGTTAGAGGAGAATAATATTGCGGTTGAAAGTTCATGAATGCGAGCTGAACTGCGGGACGGATTTATATACGAACCTGAGCCGTGCTCGACCATGAATGCGTTCATGCATGACCTCTAGGTCCAACTCTGAACTAAATGTTCGACGAAATCTTGGCTCTGTACGAATAGATCATGATAGAGGAAAATGGAGGCAAACAGGTGGTAGAACCGTTGAAGACTTGAAGTAGAACGGCGGCGTTGCGCACGTACTGACGTAACAGCATTTAGCAACCACGACAACACATGTGCACACAGCACCCAGAGGGGGTGAATTGAGCTTCTACAATTTTATAGCAAATAACTAGAGGGGCTTTGTGTGCGTGTGTGTGAGGTTAGGACCTCTCTCTCCGTCTCTCATATAGATAAAAGTAGTACTCTCTCCATCCCAAATTATAAGTCATTCTAAAAATTTTGGAGAGTCAAATTTTTCTAAATTTGACCAAATTTATATGATAAAATCATTATTATTATTATACCAACTAAGTATCATTAGATTCTTTCTTAATTATATTTTTATAGTATACTCACTTTATGTTACAAATCTTAGTATTTCTGTCTATAATTTTGATCAAACTTGAAAATATTTTGACTCTCCAAGATTTTTGGAATGACTTATAATTTGAAATTGAGGGAGTAGAACAAAATTTGAAAGATCTACAACCGAAATAAGAATCAATTCGTTACAAAGACACGTAGAGGGTGGACAAAAATAATCTCCAAAGATTCATGCACCCAAATATACTAGCAAATATTTGACAATAATTACACAAAACAATAATAAGAACAAGTAGAACACAAGTGACACAAATTTACTCTAAGGTTGGACAAAACCATAAAGGCATGCTTGGGTCCCCATTGTTGATGTGACCAAACCCCAACTCTCAAGTGACCATAAAGTTCAAGTTGAGAAATCCACTAGAATCAAATGGGTGATACAAACTACCCTTGAAGGATCCACAAGTTGGAAGCTCCTGAGCAACTCCTTGTCGACTAGGATTCAAGAATCCGAGAGTAATAGACTCAAAGCACATAACAGACTACCAATTTAAAAAAAACACCAACACCACCGTACAATCATATTTCCTCAATGCCTTTTCTTTTATACAAGCTTATCACATGGGCATGTACTCATGGATAATTTCAGGTGAGAGGATAAAATTGTTTCCTCTCCATCATCTAAATGCTTATGATGGTGGATTGAGCCTTCAACTCTTGTTTTGCAGAGATCTAGAGTGCACTCTGTGATCTACAACCACATCCCAAGGTCATAAGAGGACCAAGTGTTGCAGATACCAACTTCATCTCTGTCAAGTTCATCATCAGCTAGATTGAAAACTATGATATAGGGAAGGACAATGTTGGTCGAAGATGTCATTCATTGTTTAGCTAGATCATGGCTTTCGATTTGATAGGCTTTGTGACTAACAGATTGATGGACACAGGGCATGTTTCTTCTTTTTTTTCAGGTACTATGTGTGTCCGCGTGTTACATGAGGATAAGTCGTGTATGAAGAGCTGTTACATTCAGTTGGTGCTATCATAGGCCCCGTTTGGTTCCACTTGCTAAATTTTAGTTAGCTAAAATTATTTTAGCTACTCTTGGATGACTAGTGAGACTAAACTATTCTAGCTCCTTTTTAGTCAATGTGTTTAGAACTTTAACTACTAAAGTGACTAAAATTTAGTTAGCTAAAATTTAGCAAAGGGAACCAAACGGGGCCATAGAGTGAACTCAAACATTGGTGCTATCATAGTGTGAACTCAAACATTTATATGGTTATCATTCTGGTACAATGCACGATGCTTGTGTTGTACGGAAGAACAATCTAACTTTGTGCTTCTTCAAAAGTGATAATTGGGAACTTTGTAAACATCACAATCGAACAATCACAAATTTTAAAATTTATCAGTGTGTATTGTTAGCATTGCAAGTTTGCAACGAACCTGTGTGATGTTTCGCACCTTTAGGGCCTGTTTAGATTGGAAATGAAAATTTTTTGGGTGTCACATCGGATGTGTCGGAAGGATGTCGGGAGGGGTTTTTACAGACTAATAAAAAAACAAATTACATAGCTCGTCAGGAAACTGCAAGACAAATTTATTAAGCATAA
>Ga0182004_10002455_pt1 | contig 14424 bp, 13 predicted proteins | sample Sormic07211540_1_FD_120479 | JGI IMG/M metagenome (GOLD analysis project Ga0182004, IMG submission 120479) | Endophyte microbial communities from Sorghum bicolor roots, Mead, Nebraska, USA - 072115-40_1 MetaG | ecosystem: Host-associated > Plants > Roots > Unclassified | place: USA: Nebraska...
CGATTTTCAACCAAACCGTGTAATTAGTTAATTTTTTTATCTACATTTAATGTTTCATGCATGTGTCTAAAGATTCGATGGGATGGATGAAAAATTTTTGGTAGAGAACTAAACAGGGCCTTACTAGCCAGTGCACATTTCTCTCGTCTAATCTACAGCCTCTGCTACTGCGCTCGATCTGTCTACAGTACCATCTAGGATCTCCTCAGATCCGCGCAGCAGTTCATTGCAATCTGTCATTGCTCTCGTGCGTCTGCAGTGCTTCTGCCCACTGCCTTTGCTTTAATATTTTGTCCTGTAATATGTGATTCATAAAGCATCTATAACAGTTTGGGAAATGACTTCCTGTCCATAACTTTTTTAGCAAAATAAGAAAAAACCCTCTCCAACAATTTGGCATCCTAATTCTCCGTCTTTTCTAACTTGGTATATCTCCTTATCTAGCGTGCAAATAAGCCCGCGGACTCCGTGCTTGGCATCGGTCTTTCTACTAATGCTTAGCAGGGCTCTTCGTTCACTTTGTGGGGCTCTTCGTTTCATTAGCGGGTTTTTGGAAACGAAATTTGCCAAACTGTTGGAGATGAGACCTTTTTTTTTCTCCCCATATTATTTTGGGAGTTGTCAAACAACAAGATTTGGGTAACAAATTTTACCGGTTGGAGATGAAGTAAGGTGGTCTTGTTACTAGGACAAATAATCTTTTTTTGCTCTTTTTCCCCCTATGTATAAAAGATAGCATACTTTTCAATCTTTTCAGCTAGGGGTCATGACTCATGATTTTGTACTAACAGAAATTACAGGATGTAACTACGGTGCCAGAGGATCTATCATTTCAATTCATAAGGGAAATTACTGATGACTTCTTAGAGGAGCGCATACTTGGGGAAGGAGCATTTGGAGTTGTTTACAAGGTAAGATTAGGGCATGCTCAGTTTTCGTTAACTACAGTATCATGTCTGGCCAACAAAAACTGTGTAGTGTTTCGAAATTAAATGGTATTACTATATCAACGTGGACAGCAACCATCTTCAGGATGTGGTGACAACAAACAAAACACCCAAGCATTTCCTGCTTTATGAAATATACAACGGAGTCAACTTGTACCAGATACTGACAACATACATTTGGCAGGGAGTGACTAAAAATGGACAGGATGTTGCTGTGAAGAAGTTGAAGCCTTGTTGTGCCGACCTAGACAACAAGCAGTTTCGAAATGAGTTCCATACCCTCATGAAGCTTAACCATCAAAACATTGTACAGATTCTTGGCTATTGTTATGAAACAATGAAAAAACCTTTTATCATGCCGGATGGAAGTAAGGTTTTTGTTGATGAGATACATACAGCGCTCTGCTTTGAATACTTGCACAATGGGAGTCTTCAAAAACATCTTTCTGGTACAGCTGCAAGCTCCATTTTCAGTATGCCTCCAAAGAATATTGTCTTGTATATTGCATTTGATTAATGATTTTTTTGTTTACTACTATAGATGAGTATTGTGAAGTTAAGCTTGACTGGCACATGCGGTTCAGAATAATTAAGGGGATTTGTGAGGGTCTAAAGTATATGCACAAGGACCTAGAAGAACCTATTTACCATTTTGACCTAAAACCTGACAACATATTGCTAGATAAGGATATGGTTCCAAAGATTGCGGATTTTGGTCTGTCCAGGATCTTTGGTCAAGACATAATACGGACCACACACGGTCCATATGGAACGCTGTAAGTCAAATTCCTCTAGTAAACTTATCTAGTCCCTTTTATAACACAACAAACTATGTGGATTACAAATTCATTGCATGTGTGCAGTGGTTACCAGCCGCCAGAATACATTGACAGACGTGAAATCTCAGGAAAGTTCGATATATTCAGCTTGGGTGCTGTAATAAAAAGGATAGTGTCAAGGCCCATGGGCTACCCTGAATGTTCACACAGCATGTCTTCAGATGCGTTTATTGATCAAGTGAGAAATGAACGTCTTAATATCATGACCATTCTTTCTATCTAATTCTACATCATATTAATATTGAAATAGTATCTGCTAACTTGACAATTTCATTTATCAGGTCCGTGAAAACTGGAGGAAGAAGTTGCAGGAAGAATGCAGTAGTGATTCCTTGCTTGAAGCATACTGCCGCCAAGTTGAGACATGCACTGAGATAGCATTGAACTGTTTGGATGAAGATAGTCAGAAAAGGCCTGACATAGTGAAGATCACTGAGAAGCTTAATGGGATTGATGTTGGCATTGGAAAGGTAATTAATATCATCTGTAAAGGCATATACTGGTGTACTATATGTGAAATCATGTAATCAGTTCACTTTGTTATGTTCTCCTAGGATATTTAGAATTTCTTCTCAAAAGTGTTGATCAGTCCATGATCCAACAGCCTAATACAGTTTCTCGAGCTTCTAAAACTGATATTCATTGTTTGAACCATATTGATAGATAGGGAGAATGCTCAACTGTTTGTGTATGTTATCTTTTCTCTACAACTGAAAGCTACAAATTTTTAGATACTAAAGTATTTGGTGAAAAAACTATACTAACATAAAACGATTTATTGTGTAAATTTGAACTATCAACAATGTGTTAAATATGAAGCTCTTCTGCACGTTGAGAGAAAAACAATCCACTGCACTATTTCTTTTACGAAGTGGTTTCCGTTATATTGAAATTGGTTTATCACTTACTTTGTGTGCACAAGCAGAAAAGCTGAACTTTGCATACTAGTTTATTGAGATGGGCTATAAATAGTGATATTGATTCATAAATCACAAAAAAATCTTTTACATAATATATATTTTTTATATATTGTTAGTAGATATGTTCACCTTGAAAATTGTTTCAGTGATTTAAAAATATTATTACTAATCGAATTGTCTGGTTTCTTCACAAACTAATTGAAATTTTGCAGCTTCCCGAGAAAGGCTGGGGCATAAGTTTTTCTGAAATGACAGTGCAGAATAACAGTATAGGGATGCGAAAGGAATCAAAGGATATCACAATACAACACCAGAATACTGATCTATTGTCGAGCCCAAGTTGCACTGAGCTAGAACTTGTTGATGCACGAGAAACATCAACCGATGTAGTAGAACTCATAGTGGGGAGGGAAGAAGAAAAAGGGAAAATAATAACTTCTTTACTTGAGAGCTCATCAAAAAAGATTTCCATCCTTCCCATACATGGTATTGGAGGCATTGGCAAGACAACTTTTTCAAGATTGATTTATAATGATCCAAAGTTCAAATCTTATTCTAAAGCATGGGTCCATGTGTCACATAGATTTGACTTGAATAAAATTCGTGAGTCTATTATTTCACAGCTATCTGAAAAACAGAATCAGGCTAATGAACGACATGTGGTACATAGTTCCCTCACAAAGCTACTTCCTGGTAAGAAGATTATGATTGTTTTAGATGACCTTTGGGAGGATAATCAGTTCCAGTTGATGGACTTGAAGGATATGCTATATCATGATGATAGCAACATAATTATTTTAGTAACAACACGAAGTGAGAGTGTTGCAGAGAGAATATGTACAAACCTTCAACCATACAAGATATTGCCCTTGACGAATGATATGTGCTGGGATATAATAAAACAAAGAAGTGGTTTTGGAGCTAGAGAGGACAAAGAAAAGTTGAGAGGTATAGGACAGGAGATTGCTAATAAATGTGCTGGTGTGGCTTTAGCAGCTCAATCTCTAGGATTCACTTTGCGGGGCATGAATTTTGACCAATGGATGAAAGTAAAACACAATGATATATGGAAAGAACATATTTCAAAGGATATCTCTTTGCCAAATCATGTTCTTGCATCTTTGATGTTAAGTTATAGCTATATGGATCCATGTTTGAAGCCATGCTTTACCTATTGTGCAATCTTCCCAAAAGGTCACCGGATAGTTAAAAATGACCTAGTTTACCAATGGATTTCTTTAGGTTTCATAAAGCCAACGGAATTACTCTCAGTTATGGATCTCTGCAAGAAGTATATTATGCAGCTCCAAGGACTATCTTTCCTTCAAGAGTCGCCCAAGGTGTGTTATTTCTGCATACCAATACTACATTTGGAATTTTCGGTCTTCCCCTTCAATCAATTTAAAAGCAATTGACATATTACAAAGCATGGTAATCGTGCACTAGAACAAACACACAATGTCAAAACTTACCATGTTCCAGATTAATAAAAGAAGTGTTGGTCAAGAGCCAATATTTTGGCCATCCAAATGAAAATAAAATTTATATTGCCATATGGTTCATCACATGAATTTATACATATTCATGCATAGCCTATATTTACATAAGTTGATGGTAAATATAAAATTTCACGGGAATATACTAAGTGTGGAACACAATTCCTTTTTTAAGAAAAGAATATACTAGGTATTTTTGGCAATTGTTTCATACTTGCACACATGGTTAAAATTTGAAAAAATGTTAGGCATGGTATCTCTATATGGTTTGAAGCAAGCTCCTTAGGCATGGTATTACTAATTTGCTATGTTCCTTCTCTAGCTTGGATTACTCTAGTCAACATCCAACAAATCTCTGATTGTATACAAAGATGGAGACAAGTTGTCTCTTTGTTGTTATATGCCAACAACATTACCCTCAACACCTCCTTGATGACACAACTATATAGTGCACCACCTTGCTTATCCACTTTGACTTCGCCATGACCAACCTTGGGGATCTACACCACTTCTTTAGCATCTCAATCACTTGCTCCTCTAAGGGCTTGTTCCAATCACAACAATGGTATGCCATGGTCTTACTCCAATATGTTGGCACCTATACTACAGATGACACCCCCCATCCTAGAGCCTACTAAGTGCAAGAGTCTCACCGACACTTATAGTACCACACATTTGCCTTGTCTTGGCTTATATGATAGAAGATGTTTTCTCTTCATGTATGATCCTCGTGAAACTTATCTCATGTTGGTCAAGCACATCTTGCACTATGTGAAAGGTAGATCTCCTATGGTCTTCGCCTTAGTTCCTAATTTGTATTAAGATCAGAGTCTAGGCACTCCACGTCACACCCCCGACACTCCGTCCAGCCGACACTTCGGTACTCCTCTAACTCTTAGCTCACTCACTCCTTATTCTAGTTCTAGCTAAGCCTAGATAGGAATGAAGCTCGTCTTCTCTTCTTGCTCTCTTGTGTTGTGTATGATGATTTGTTGAATGTGAGGAGGGGGGCTCATTTTATAGCTTGAAACAGGTCGGTTGATGATGTATTTTAGGTAAGCACCACATGCAACCACCTCCCCTGCATTAATGATACCGCCAGATGAATGTGGGCTCGAGAGGCGGGCCAGGTGGGCTCCTTGGTGGACCTGGACCCTTGTCACGTTAGTATCTCAGCCCAGTTCTGAATTTGGTTGGGCTTGATGGTTGTTTTGCCTAAATACACCTTCTGAAAGCGCATTTTAGTGGATTTCTGTATTTGTCCCTGCAAAACATATTTATGCCAAAACTTATGGAAATGTTAGTTATAAACCCTAATTCTAAGTTTTGGTGGTCATATTTCTTTTATATTGTTCAAATGTTGGTGGTAGAAATGTGCGTTAAGAACCGTCGACAGTCATCTTGGGCCTTGCTATCCGGCGGGACGTGCAAGCATACATGCTAGGTGTAGCCCGTGAGCCTCTGGTTGATTGGTAGAATGAGCCAGGGGGTTAATTCCGTGTTAAAGGTGTTTAGTACGGGACTTGGGTAACCCCAGTCTTAGATACCTAACATTATCATAATAATATTGTAGTGAGGATTAGGTCATTTTATAATACCTTGAGACATTAATTTTTTCGATTTTAGCAATTGAGGCCCATGTGTTTTTGGTTTAGTTATTCCTATCTTTGTTGTCTAAGTAAGTTCATGACTAGGGTCTCATGTTGGGTTTCAACTCTAGTCTACTCCAACTTGCTTGGGACTGAAAGGCTTGTTGTCGTCGTCGAAGTAAGTTGGGGCAAGCTAATAATAAATACTCCCTCCGGTCCATTTTATCTGGCGCAAGTTAGAATGACACAGTCTCCTAGATTACACTTTGACCATTCATTTGCTTTATATTATATTATTTATACTTGTAAAATTATAATCACCGGATAGTATAATTCCTTACAAATCTAATCATATAAAGTTTGTATTATAATTGTTAAAAATTATTAGCCTAGTTATTGGTCAAAATTTTTAAAGTTTGAACTTGATATGCATGTGTGCTAGATAAAATGGACCGGAGGGAGTACTATCTAGCACGAGTGCATAATGTTAGTCGATGGAGGGGACATGGTATGTGCATGGTACCGATGGGCAATCTTGGATATTTGTGTGCCATAAATGTGCTAAGTTATACAGGGTGTTAACCATAAACACAAAATGTAATCCTTGGCCCATTATTGTTCTATTTTTGGCCCCCTAGACCCATATGTTGTGTTTTGATGAAATCAGTCTCATCTTGGTTGTCTAAATAGGTTCATGTCAGCATATAAACATTACCATTCCAAATATAGAAACTTCTGAGTTAACTCTTTTAGAAGAAATTAGGATAAAAGTATAAGATGACTGCTATGCAGATGCGGGATCGTTCCTCATGAAAGTTATGCTGTAAGTAGATTTTTGACACAGTATTACACTGTTGGAAGCCTCAAATTGTAATATGAAGATTAAGAAAAGATAAGATAGGATGGCTATTATTGTTAATAGAAAAAAATACTCTATCAAATGTATTGCAATATGTTTTGCTTTTATTTTTGGGAGTTTCTAGAATTTATCTAATCTTCTCCTAGTGGGTTAAAATGGACGTTTCAATAGGAGAGCCTTCGGTTGGTAGTAAAATACATTCTATCATTTTCTAAATATTTATTAAGTTTAAGACAAGCTACAGTTTAACTAATAGCTCGTTCTAAATATTATATATTTGATAATGAAGGGAGCAATATTAAGAGGCATTGTAAGAAACGAAGGCGAGGCTTCCCTACAGAAATTCTTGGTTGAATTAAACACCTTAACGCTTATATATTTGTAATATGACTTCGATAGTTCGATGACATGTGTTTTTATGAATTTTTCCAAAGAATGGTTCGATCTGAATTTTTTTGTGGATTGGTCCCGTGTACACATGGCCTTTAATTTGGTATGTGTAGCGATATTATACAAAATTAATTAAGTATAGTTGAGAAACCTGACACTAGTATGTACTTTTGTTGATGCAGTCTGCTGAAGCGTATAGCGAAAAAACTACAATTTTCACAATGCATGATCTGGTGCATGACTTGGCAATTTCACTTCTAGGCAACAAACTTTTGGATAAGAGCAAACAAGAAAATACTATGAGGAAGAACAAGGATTACCAATATGCGGTGCTCCGAGATTGCAGGATGCCACTGTGGTTGACAAGGGAAGCTCAGCTAAAAGCATTGCATTTTCTTGAATGTAGCGGCACCGCACTTCGCGGTGCTGCATTTGCACCTGCTACGTCCCTGAGAGTACTGGATTTAAGCGACTGCTGCAGCCACAAGTTACCGGATTCCATTGGTCAACTGAAGGAGTTAAGATATCTTAATGCTCCTTGGACCCGGGATCTACAGTTTCCAGAATGTATCACTAAGCTCTCGCATCTAATTTTCCTCAATCTTCACGGATCTGATATAGAAAAAATACCCGAGTCAATTGGAGAAATGAAAGATCTGAGGCATCTTGATTTATCATGCTGCAGAATCAAGCGATTACCAGACTCATTCATGAGTCTACAAAAACTGGTGCATTTGGATTTCTCCAATTGCCATCTGATGTTAGGTGAATCAGAATCTTTGTGGAGCCTGAGCCGATTGGAGCATTTGAGTTTATCAAAATGCAGGATCGAAGGAGACCTGGCCAAAGCATTGTGCGGCCTTAGAGAACTGCAATATTTGGAACTATCACATCTCTTTTGTTGGGGAAACCTCGGCAGAGGGCTACAACAAGTCACTAAACTCATGTACTTGGATATACGTGGATTCCTGGACAGGAACATAGTTGGTGGAGCTGAAACTGAGACTTTTATTGAGGCCATCAGCAGCCTTTCCAACCTAGTGTATCTTAATCTAGGTTGGAATCAGAATCTGTATTATATACCCGAATCCATTGGGAACCTCAGCAAGCTACGTACACTAGATCTCTCCCATTGCATCAACCTGGAGAGGCTGCCAGCTGCCATATCTGGAATTAACAACATGAAGTTTGTACATGTCGCTGGTTGCGACAGATTGGATAAGTCCACTCTACCTCTGTACAAGAATGTTGCAAAATTGTTACCATATTTTGCGGTCCATGCTGGTGATAGTGAATCTAGCAGCAACTTACGTTGGCTTGAATATGAAAATCCCACTAAACTGGAGTTGAGCGGGCTTGAGAATGTGAAGTCCATAGGAGAGGCGCAAAGAATAAAGCTGGTGGAAAAGCAGAGGATTCAAGAGCTAGGACTAGTATGGACTCGAGATGCAAAGAGATTTGTGGACGATGAGGGTGTTTTGAAACAACTAGTGCCACCATATACTGTAGGACAAATGAGACTGCAAGGTTATAATAGCGCAGGCTTTCCATCCTGGATGATGGACATTGCTACCTATGTTCCTCATCTTGTAGATGTTACCCTGGAGGACATGCCCAATTGCAGCAGCCTACCACCACTTGGTCAGTTACCAAACCTCAAAAAGCTGTGGATTGGACGAATGGAGAGCATCAGGAAGATTGGCCAGGACCTGTACGGGGACTGTGGAGCGTTTCCTCTACTTAGAAGCTTTACGCTACAAGAAATGAAATGCCTAGAGGAGTGGAACACCTCATACTCATATCACAATGCCGGTGGCAAGGATGCTTCGAAGAAGGTGCTCGCGTTCCCCAACCTACGGGATTTGTTTATAGCAGACTGCCCCATGCTGAGATTCAAATCCTTGTCACCTCTGGCTCTGGGTAAGGAGATGACCATAACTCGTAGTGGCCAAGTTGTATTGTCGTCATGGGAATGCAGAGGCCAGTTCGATGCTTCCTCCTCTGCACGAACCACCTGGCTTTCTATAGAGCACTGTGAAGCGCCTCTGCATCAGTGGAGCTTGCTTCGCCACCTCCCTCACCTCACAAAACTCAGTATCAACAACTGCAGTGATCTCACATGCAGCTCAACAGATTTGCTTCGCTGTCTTCGCTCCCTGGAGGCTCTATATGTCAGAGACTGCAAAAGCATTGCTGCACTGCCAGAGAGGCTGGGAGACCTCACCTCTCTCAATAAACTTGACATAAGTAATTGTGAAGGTGTCAAGGCTCTGCCAGAGAGCATACAACTATTAACCCGCCTCCGACGCCTAAAAATTAATGGCTGCCCACAGCTAGTTCAGTTTCGATGTCCCCCCTCCCTCAAGACTCTTTATGTCAGAAATTGCAAAAGCATTGTTCAGCTGCCACAGAGACTGGCAGACCTCTCCTCTCTTAAGAATCTTGAGATAATTGAATGCGAAGGTGTCAAGGCTCTGCCAGAGAGCATACAACAACTCACCTGCCTCCAACGCCTAGGAATTTATGGCTGCCCTCAGCTACTTCAGTGGTGCCAATCAAAGGAGAATGAGATGAAGCTCGCACACATCAAAGAAAGAGTACATGCTCTCCGAATCTATCCATTTATAATGTTCTTGTTCTTTATTTGCATTGACTAGTCTTTTTATCATCTTATTATTAGTATGGGGTCTATTCTCAATTAAATATCCTATAGATGTTTTCTCTCTCACACAATAATTAATGTATATATATAGAAGATATTGTCCCTTCTCTTTCCTCGGTACAACAATAAGGTTGTCCATCTTTGTTTACTTATTATCCCTCCATTCCAAATTATAAGTTGTTCTAGTTTGTAGATAATCTACGTATCTGGAAAAAGTCAGAACAACTTATAATTTACAACGAGAGAATAATTACAAAATACAAGAGGAATAACAGAATGATAAATAAGTGAAAATGTTTGGCTTTTTTGTTAAAAAAATATATATGTTGGGACATGAATATATGAGGCGTGGAGGCTTTAGGCCGCCCTAACTGAAGAAGACTAACATTGTGAATCGCATGAATAATGATTTGCAGGAATATCAAGGGGAGCCTCTGCCCGAGGAGGTCCATAAACAACAGCGACGGCAGCGACGGCTCCAGAAGGCGTTGGCTTTGAGCAGGCCACGACGCAGGCCAGGAATGGGGCGAAGGATGAGGCCCGCCATGCAGAGGCACCAAGAACCATTTTCATCGCCGAACGAAGGAAGGTCCCTTGTGGCAACAAAGATTCCGAGTAGCTGATGGGCCTCCATTGGGCGCAGGATTAGGCCCATAAAGCAAGGTGGTTACCAAGGAAGAAGACCCAAAATGACCTTAGAGGGATGTGTTTGTATCGGCATATTTCCAAGGATATGCCTTAGTTGTCGAAGCGCAAAAATGTAAAATGGTAACCTAGTGAATAGTGCCTTATAAAAGGGGAAACCAAACCCTATGTGAAGGGAGGTAGTTGAGTAACATTTATGAAACCATAATTCTGCATGAGGCCACCTGGGGCACCCCACCATTACTCACTTGTTGTGCCTATATTTGCTTATTTGCACATTCATTTCTCTATCATAAGATTGTATACCAACTGTATTGTTTCTTTTATCCTCACCTTGATTGTAAGTTCTCTTATCTTCAGTTTAGCTATCTTTGCTGACCCATACAAACTATACCTGATCACTGCCATCATCAGAAAATTCTGGTGGTCTGGAGCGAGAGAAGACAACTCTACAACCTCTTTCCATTCGAGGTCTTGGAATATTTGCAGGCAAAAAAAGGAAGGAGGATTAGAAGTGAAAGATTTGCTCACTATCAACCGCAGTCTCAGTTCATGCGGCTCGGAACATTGCCACCGGTAAGAATCCTTTCCTTTCTGCTATTTTGAAAGCTAAGTATTTTTGTAACACAAGCTTCTAGCTAGCGAGCAACACACCCACTAAATCTGTCTTATGGTCTTTGGTGCTCCAAGCTAAAAACATCCTAATGGTCAGTCCAGTATTTGGCCCACTCATTGGTGCCTAGTTTGGAAGGAAATTCACAACCATACCAATCTTTCTATTACTGTCCCAAATATGCCTCAGGACATCTCTGATCCCTGTAACCTAATACTCATCATTGGGACCACAATTTCATCTCCCAAATTTTTGACCACCAGGCCACAAATTTCATTTGCAATACACAAATTGTTCATTCGAACGATACTAACAAAATTGCCTAGAAACCTGCTACCAAGGGTGTTTGTGTTGCTAAAAGAAGCTTTTAAATTTCTGAACTCTCAGGTGCAGGTTCATCATAATAGACAAGGCTCGAGAGGTATCAGTGACCAAGCAATTGAAATTTTGAGAAAAATTTGGAAGCACAAGCTTCTACCAACTTATTAGACATATATAGTCTAGTCCTATATTCATTGTATTTGGACATATTGTACACCCAGCCTATTGGGCTATATATATGAAAGGTCACCCCCCTTAGAGGGTATGAGGTGTTTCCTATCTCTCTACATGGTATCAGCCAATTAGATCCTATTCTTCCGCTCTTTCCTTGCCCACGCGTGACTCCCTATGCGCCGCTTCCCCACACGCGACAAGATCACGCAACCACCACCGCGAGTGCGACTTCCCTGCGCTCGCCCCTCCCCACCTCTTCCCCTCACTGGCGACTCTACCTCCTTCCCACGTCTCGATGGCCAGCACGCCCGCCACTGGCCTCGGTTCCCTCCCAACCATCGGACATGGCACCCTCCCAGAAACTGCCCATTGTGGCTCACTCCTATGCCACGGTGAATGTGAAATCCCACGTCCCCTTCACGTTGGAGCTAACCTCCAATTACTCAAAGTGGGCATTCTTCTTCAAATCGCTGTGCAGCAAATTTGGTCTTTGCTCGCACATTGATGGCGTCTTTGCTTCCTAGCCCAATGATCCCCACAGGGATGCCATGGAGTGCTGCATTCACGGCTAGATCGTCAACTCTATCAACAACTCCGTCCTCGACCTTGCCATGGATGAGGCTGATCCCTCTGCTCGTGATCTCTAGGTGGCCATGCGCTGTATGCATTGGACGCGGGTCTAGCATCTGACGCTGTCTGACCCAACATCCAACGAGTGTTTCTCAGTGAGAAACACTCGCATGACTTCACTTTCTCTTCAACTCAGCCTTTGGCGCAATAAGAAATATGCAACTCAATTTCTCAAAAGCAATGAATCCCGTCTCGCAAGCTCGACAAGAGGAAGAGAGGAACCCAAACCCCTCTCTACCCCTCAAACTCTACCTCTTTTGTAAATGTGCTAACACCGCCAAGTGTCCACCGCCATGTGCATGTGTGCTAGCATTTTCCTAAACATTTTCTTAAAGGAGTTATCTTAGCACTTCACTAAATCCTAATGCAATCACTCAACATGTCGACCTAGTAGCACTTGATTCGAGAGATGACCGTGGGTTTCCCCTCTTGATAGTCGACTATCTATCCTAAATCCAATCAATCACTTCTCTACTCATCTTAGACCAGTAAAAGCAAAAACCCTATGTTTATACCTTTGCCTTGTTCACTTTTGCTCATTATCCATCTTCAAGTGCTTGATCACCATGAACTTCACTTCATGTTCATGTTCATGCTCCATCCCTTTGTGATCTTGTAGCCACCTTTCCATGCCACCTTGCACCTTCATCACATGTGTTGCTATGCCTAACTCAAATCACTTAACCAAAGGCATTAGCAACTAGGTGTCATTAATTACTAAAACCAAACTTGGGCTTTTAGATACTTGTAAGGAACAAAGCAAGATTGGTAGCACAAGGCTATACTCCAGTTGAAGGTCTTGACTTTGGTGAAACATATGCCCCAGTTGCAAGATGGGAAGCAATTAGGATCTTGTTGGCCTATGCTTGTGCAGATAACATCAAGCTATACCAAATGGATGTGAAGAGTGCATTTCTCAATGCCTACATTAATGAAGAAGTTTATGTTGAGCAACCTCCCAATTTTGAAGATGACAAGAAACCCAACCATGCTTACAAGCTAAGAAAGGCATTGTATGGTTTGTAGCAAGCATCAAGAGCATGGTATGGGAGATTGAGAGATTTCCTACTTGCTAAAGGGTTCAAGATGGGCAAGGTTGACACCACTCTCTTCATCAAGTTTGTGTTGCAAATATATGTTGATGATATCATATTTGGATCAACAAATAAAGAGTTTTGTGAGGAGTTTGGGAACATGATGGCTAATGAATTTGAGATGTCGATGATCGGAGAGATTAGCTAGTTCCTTGGTCTTCAAATCAAGCAATTGAAGAATGTCACATTTGTGAGTCAAGGCAAGTACATAAAATACATGCTCAAGAAGTTTGGAACGGATGATGCAAAGGAAATTAGCACTCCAATGGGAACAAATGGAACCTTAGATAGTGACACAAGTGGAAATATGGTGGATCAAAAGTTGTATTGGTCAATGATTGGAAGCCTACTCTATGTGACTGCATCAAGACCAGATGTCATCTTTAGTGTATGCATGTGTGCAAGATTCCAAGCCTCACCAATAGAAAGTCATTTGAAGGCAACAAAGAGAATATTGAGTTATTTAAAGCATACACAAATTGTTGGTTTATAGTATCCCAAAGGTGCAAAGTTTCAACTTACTGGATATTCTAATTTAGACTGCGGGATGCCAAGTTGAGAGAAAAAGCACATCAGGCACATGTCAATTATTGGGAAGATTACTTGTCTCATGGTCATCCAAGAAGCAAAATAGTGTTACACTATCAACTACCGAAGTGGAGCACGGTAGTTGTTGTGCACAAATTCTATGGATGAAGGCCACATTGCATGACTTTATAATCAACTTCAAACAAGTGTCATTGCTATGTGACAATGAAAGTGTCATGAAGCTCACCAATAACCCGGTTGAACACTCAAGAACAAAGCATATAGATGTCCACCATCATTTCATAAGACATCACCAAAAAAAAGGGGACATTTGCATTGAGAGTGTAGGCACCGATGATCAACTTGCCAACATTTTCACCAATTGTTGACACTTCTAACGTCATTGCTAAAAATAAAGATAAACCCTATCCCCGGTAATGGCGCCAAAAATACTTGTTGGTATAAATTAACTGTACTCCATTTAAATAGATTTATGTAAGATTATTCGCAAGCGCACAGATATCATACCAGTGTCACATTTTACCCTGAGGTTTTAAAATATCGTATCCATAGGGAACAGTTGTAATGATGACAAAGTATATAGACTTAACCCTACAATTAGGCTAGATCATATCAAGAAAAAGGAAATAGCTAATGCACTCTGGTTCTGACTTCGGTAAACTTTGTATAATATCGTCTTATCGGGCAAGTAACCCG
>Ga0182004_10002456_pt1 | contig 14422 bp, 11 predicted proteins | sample Sormic07211540_1_FD_120479 | JGI IMG/M metagenome (GOLD analysis project Ga0182004, IMG submission 120479) | Endophyte microbial communities from Sorghum bicolor roots, Mead, Nebraska, USA - 072115-40_1 MetaG | ecosystem: Host-associated > Plants > Roots > Unclassified | place: USA: Nebraska...
TATATAGCTTAAAGACATATTTATTTAATAATAAAAATAGAAAATAGTTAAATCTTATCTCACTCTAATATTACCTCTTAATATGCCTCAGTATTATATTAAAACATGAGAAGTTTGATGCTAACATTATTTTTTAGTTTAGATTAGGATTGCTATGAAATATGAATCAAGCATCACATTAAATAGGCTATCATTAAATTTTTATAATAATTGGAGCAAGATAACTACAATTTTAATTTTACAGTAAAAAGCATAGACAAGCATTTCCAAAAAAAAGTGTACTAAAATTTATGATATTTTTTGTTTACTGCATGGATCTACATATGTGGAGCTGAACAAAATTTGTTTTATATTTTTTAGATTTTTCTATGAATTACTATATATTTATTATTTTTCAGCCGATTTAAAAAATAAAAGAAAAGTAAATTGGAGATTTTATATTGGGAACTCTAGAAAATTTTTTATTTTTTTTCTCTTCCATCGTAACGGAGTAATATGAGATTTTGCATTAGGAACTCTAGAATGTTTTTTATTTTGTTTTTGCCCTTCTAGAAACTTTGGAGGGAGAAGGCGATCCTAAACCGAACACGGGGGCAGAAGAAAGTATTTGACAAACTGAAATTTTGGCTCTTTATAGATAGGTATAGATTATAAACTTTTTATATAAATATTATCTATTTTAATATAACTTATTTAATCATTAAAGATATATTAGTAATGATTTTTTATTTTATAATTTATATAAAAGTTTTAAATAAAACGAGCAAAGTAAAAAAATGTTTTTTAGACGGAGCAAGCCATACGAGCACCACCGACCGGGCGCGAGCGCGACACGAACTCGGCACCAACCCAAACCGGCTGCACCCACATCTGCACCCGCTCCGAAGCCAGGAGCCGTAGAAAAGCCAGCCCCGCAGACGGAGAGATCCCCGTGCCAGCCCCGCCCCGCCCCAGCCTAGCAACGCCCGCCCCGCCCCGCGCCGCGCCCCCGCCCGCCCCACCTCGCCGCCTCTCCACGCGACCCGCTCGACGCAGCCTGCTCCGCCGCCGCAGCCCAAATGCCCGCCCAGAAGCGCCCGCCCCCGCCACCCTCGCCGCCCCCCTCCGCCGCCGGCTCGCCCCCTCCCGCGTCTCCGCCGCCGCCGACGGCCGAGCCCGCGGAGAAGAAGCCCAAGCTGGAGGAGAACGGCAGCGCCGGCGGCGGCGCCGAAGCCAACGGCAACGCTAACGGTGAGCCGCTCGTTCGTTCGTTCGCCCTGCCGCCGCCCCTCCCACGTGGGTCGACGGCGCTCTTCTCCTCGATCTCCACGCGCTGATGCTGGTTTATTTCCTCTCCCGCCCACGTTGTTTGCCTTTGCTCGCAGATTCCGGCGCGAAGGCGGCGGCGGCGGCGGCGGAATCGGAGGAGTCTGAGTCGGAGGACGCGGACGCCGCAAAGCAGGAGTACGTGCTCGGACGCTCGCCAACCGTCCCCGTTGTTTGCTTGCTTTGCCGGTTGCCGCTCTCCTTTCCCCGTCGTCGTGGTTTCCTTCCTGATGCGTGCTCCAGATTTGCCACCGCTAAGCGCCCACTCGCGCGCGTGTTCGCTCTCTGTCGTTGGCCCGTTGATCAGCTCTCGTGCCTGAGCCGAGCCCGTCGGTCTTTTCCTAGTTGACCATGGCTGGCTGCGGATTTCTGGGGGCTGTATGCGGGAAGAGAGGCGACGAGCCATAGATGTAGAGCATGGTTTGCACTATTTTTTTTACCTGTGAGAAGCAGTATCTCTGTGAATTCCGTTGACACCCAAGCAACACAAGTTGTGCAGATGCAAGCGCTTGCTGTAGTCATCATCTGATTCATAAGTCCTACCTCTTATTATTAATAGAGCCAGGTTACCAAAGGGGGTATGAAGTTTGAGGCAGTCGTGAAGAGTGCTCAAGTTTTCAATCCTACAGTCTAGTGTGGGTTAGGGATGATACTGCAGATCTTTCCGTGCAGTTACAAGTAGAATGAAGTGCTTAATTGGTGGTTAGATATTGATCATGTTCCTTATTTAAGAAAACCTGTTGATCCTGCCTCTCTCCAGCAACAAGTTTCAGCTCACACATCATAATGCCCTTTTCGTCACTACAGTGAAACTGAACATGGAGTGTAGCTTTCAATGTGACTGCATCATCCTTTATTTACTGCTTAACAATTATGCTTAATAATTAAGGATGCCAGTTGCAATATCTAAGCTCCATCCAGCTATTAATTGAAACATACATTATGAGCTTGGAAGCCTATTCAGAATTGGTAGGTGAAGCTTTTGGCATACTGGTAGACCCCACCACCCCTAGTTAATTAAAGCTTTGAACTAGAGTGTTTTTAAATGCATACAGCTTTAGTCTAATTGCTGATATGCATACTGATGTACAGTTGCTGCTATGCCTATAGATTTGGTACACAGATTGATTGTAATAAGAGTATAAGATCACATGGCTATTTCTGCCTAGTGAAAAGATATTTCAATAAACTTTTACAACTTAGATGTTAATTATTCTGACAAAAGACAGTGATGAGGTAAGTGAACATTAGCCTTTTATTTTGTACTCTCGTTTCTCTGTTAGTGATGGGTATTGCTCCATGCATGTCTGTTATGGTATATGAGTCTGGCTCTTGCCTTATTTTGATGTCACACAACCAAATGCAGAGGACAAAAGCGAATGAAAGCCAAGTTTGCTTATTAGTTTGTAACAGTCATCTTTAACTTAGCTTTGGATGGTTATTATGTATCCAGGATAGTCCCAAGTTACATGGCCTAGGCCTGAATTTTCTTGTCAGCAACATCATAGTGCAAGCTGCCTACCTAGGATTTAGATGGAACATTCCAAGAAAAATAAAAACAAGGTTAACTTTTAGATTTTGACATGTAATCGGGGCTGAGCTTGAGCAATGTTGTTTGCCTCTGGACTTTAGACAGCAGATTTTACAATGTGTTTGCCTAGGATATTAGCTTCCCATAATTTCTAGCAAGTTGATAAACTATTTGTTTGCCTCAGTCATTTTTACATGCATGAACTGAAATGAAAGCACATGCAGTGTGTTAGTCCTGAACATACAGCGGAAGGGCCTCTAGCTGAGTTGGTTAGGTGGCTTGAGTAGCACTCATCAGGTCCCGGGGTCGATTCCCTGTGGGAGCAAATTAAGGCTGGGGTTAAAAAAGTCCCCTCGTCTGTCCCACGCCAAAGGACAGGTCTAAGTTCTGGCCTGGTCATGGTTGTTCTCACATGGGCTACAATGCCATTATGTATGGGTGGGCGGGTTTTCTTGATATAGGTGAGAAGGTCTCCTTAATGCAATGCCTGTGGGCTGTCTTACCCCTTGTAGGTCGATTTTTTTAGTCCTGAACATACAGCTCCTTTGTAAGCTCTGACTATTTCTCAAATTACACCTTTAGCACCACCTTCTGTAGCATATATGATCTATACTACTATACTAGAGTAATCTAGTGCTTCACCTCAAGTTTTTATAATTCTTATAATTTAGTTACATGATGTTCATTTTCTCTTGCTTTTCCCACCCATTTTAAAGAGTTTTGACACTTGCACTGACACTTGCAGGTTTGTACCAGTAAAATTGCCGGATGTACGCAAAGAAGTGCAGTGTCCCATATGCTTAGGTACCTACACAAATGCCATTTCTATATGGCTAGATTATTCATATACACATTGCAAACACACAATGTGACATTTCAGTATTTTGAAACCCACCTATACTTCAGTTGGAGAGAACCCTTGCCACAAAGATAAGAATTTTCTTGGACATGCCATTTATTAGGAGCTAGAGCCAATGGCTGGTACATATTTTAGTCATGCTTAACTAAAACTAACTTCATTCTGGCAGTAAATAATGGTTTCAATGAAGCTTTTGGTTTTCCATTTTTAATTTTGTAGCTTTTTTTAGCCAAATTTTTAACAGAAAGATGTTGCTTGCAGATATAACTCCTTGTCAATTTCACTCTTGGTGTCATACACAAACTCTGTAAACATGTTGCATAACTGAATGTCAACTTTAATTTACTGATTGTGGAACCATCTTATGCTGCTAGGCATCATCCGGAAGACTAGAACAGTTATGGAATGCCTGCACCGGTTCTGTAGAGAATGCATTGACAAATCCATGCGACTTGGGTAATATATGACTATTATATGGCATTGCTGTTGTGTTGTTTTGGCTTCTGAGTCAAGACTTACAGTTCTCTTCTTTTGTTCTATATTGTGACATGCATCCCTGCATGTTTCTTTGCATGTACATCAGACATTATGTCAGCCCATGTTGAGTAGCACAGTATTGTTACTTACATATCCCTTTGCTATATAGGAACAATGAGTGCCCAGCATGCCGCACACATTGTGCCAGTCGGCGTTCTTTGAGAGATGATCCGAACTATGATGCCTTGATTGCAGCTCTATACCCAGATATTGACAAATATGAAGAAGAGGTATTGTACTTGATATTTGTTTATTCATATTAAGACATTGATCCTAGTAAATGTTTATGCATTGTCCCATGTCCAGGAGCTAGCGTTCAACGAAGAGGAGAATGACCGCAATAAGCAGGTTCTTTTCTATTTCTGTTTTGCTGATACCAGTTTTATATCCACTTTCATGTGAATCTGTTGTGATGTTTCGCATCAAATATTCCCCCATCAGTTATGACTTAGGTCTCTAAACCTGCGTGTTACAAAAATGGTGTGGTATGATTCCCTGCTACTTCTCGTAGAATTTTGTCCCATGTGGATCATCCCTACATTAGCATTTTCTGGATGGGTAGTCGAAAAATCCCAGCTAAATTTCATTTATAAAGAATCAAATTTGGTCAACTCTGTTACCCCTTTTTTGCTCCTTTCAAAAGAAAATGTTTTAATGTGTCCAAGCATAGACAGGTGCCCTGGAATCACTTGGACTAAGTTGATATCGTAGCATTGAGCTGGTTGTTTGGTCCAACTACACTTCTTGCAGAAGGATAAGAATAAGTTAATGACAGAGAACTTCATAAATTTCTTCGAAAATAAAGAGAACTTCATAAAGGAATAAAAATGAAATAGACAATTTTTTTCATGTTAACTTTGTTAGTGGCAGAACTTCATTATCTTATTTGGAACTGTAAACTGTGAAGCCTGCTCTTTGTTCCAATGAGTGGAAACTTATGTTAACTACATGAATAGTGGAGTCATGAAACTGCCAACTTCCTACACTGGCTACAAAGTGCAGATGAATATTTAGAAGCCTTTCTCTTCAAGAACCCAAGAACATTGTTTTGATGTCCGTGCATATGTAAATGCCCTTGTATTCAAGTTTAACACCTATAAAGACCCGAACTAATGATTGACATATTTGTTTGCAATCTGCCATTTTGTTTCTCTCTGTATTTATTTTTACATCGAACTCAAGTTCATTTTCCTGATTAATGTACATGTGAAGATTCAAGCATCCATTGCTGAGGCTTTTCGGAAACAATCAGAAGTTATTGGGCGGAAGTCTACTGCCAAAGCTACTGCTGCTGCATTTGTAAGAAGATCACGCCGTAACATTCGGCCTAATGGGCAGAATACCTATTTCCGTGGCCGAGGAAGAGCCAATTCTGATGATGTTGCTCTGGCCGGTTCTGAAGATGAAGAGGATGGAAACGGTGAAAACTGTAGCAAAGAGGCCTCATCTGCTGAGGAGAGTTCCCCAGAGAAAAAGCCGAAACGACTGCCAAAATGGCCAACGCCACGTTCTTCACCTGCCCGAGGAGCATGCAATGACGAGGTTGCTTCTGATGAAAAGGATGATGTAGGAATATCCAAGGAAAATTTTAGCACATCTCCTCTACGAGCATGGGGAAAGAATGGCACTCGCAGTCAGACTCGCCACAGTAGCTTCAGTGGTTCAAATGGTAGGATGGTCAAGGGTGGGCGCATGATCAAGTTGGTTGAGTGCTTACGAAATTCTGACGACAATGACGGCGAGGTGAACACAAAAATGCTCATGATATGTTTCCTTATTCATTACAGTGTTGCACTGCATTGCATTAGTGACTGACTTTATTTGACAGCGTGATGTACATCTTTGTCTGCTTCCACTTGATGGACAAACGGCACCAAATCTGGAGAAGTCATATCTGTGTTGCGGCCCAACTCTCTCCATCAAACAACTTTGTCAGGTCAGTACTTATTGAAACACTTGTGCATTGTCTACTATCAGAAATCAGAACTTACAGATTGATGTCTTTGTGTAGTTTGTTGCCAGTCAGACATCTCACAAAGATGAAGAAGTTGAGATGTATGCGCTGAAGCCTTCTTACAGCAATCCTGTCAGCACTAACCCGTCTGGTCTCGACAAAGCAAGGCTAGCAGGGGAGCAACGCCTTTCAGACTTGCGCTCCTCATTCACATTTCCTAACGGTGTTCTGGTGAGATCAAACACTTTGATTATCTGATTAATCTCGTTCACATTTCTTCTAAATGTTATACTTTCATTTCAGGAGCTGGTGTATGCCATAAAAGTGGCGAACTAGATGCTGGATAAAGGCCAGTTAGTTCAAATGGAAGTATTTTGTTTGTACATATTGTCATCGTGATCCCTTGATGAAATGACAGGTTTGGGCTCTTGTATACAACTGAGAAGGAACAAAAACCTTGGGGGGAGACCAGTTGGTGTATAATTAGCTTGTGAGGTGTGAGATAAATGTGTGTAGGTCTGTCGACCAGTAGTTTCAGAAGAGTCAGATTGGCTTCCACAGTTCACCTCGCTGTCAACCCAAAATTCGGTCTGCACTGCCAGTACTCGGGGAGTTTCTCGGTTGGGTGAAGGCTGAGTTCTCCTCGGGTGGTTAAGTTCTTTTGCTTCCACAAGTTCACCGGTTTCAGCTTTTGGAATTCATCCCTTCATATTCTTCAGACCGCAGCCAATCCGTGCTGCGAACGACTTCCCAGATATATATGTAACAGAAATCTGATTTAAAAAAGATATGTAACAGAAATTACTTTTTTTGTCGTTGCTTTGTATGATGACAAAAGGTCAGTCGTATTTAACCTTGAGATGATTATACCTGAGCGTTACTGTTTTATTATATCAAGCTGTTGAAGTCAATGTGTGATAAACAAGCTGCCATGGTATATATATCCATAGCAATCATGTACAGTATTCACCAACTACACTATCCGAGTCCAACGAAACCCTCGTCAAGAGATCTCCAGAAAAGAAATGAACCACTAGCAGCCTAGTGTTTTATAGCTCACACCACCCTGACGTGTTTACTCTTTGCTGCAATAGATCATACACAAAGTGCTACTACTGACAGTGTAACCACCCGTCATTCTATCAACGGCTTACTCCCACGGGTATAATCCTTCATACATCAAGAGAACAGAGAATTCAGACGGTTGACATGATCATCGCATCATTCTCCCTTGTCCTTGGTGGGCATAGACCTCCAGATCCCAGCCAAAATGCTACCGTAGACCGAGTGGCAGATGCTCGAAACAGCACATGGAACAGCCGTGAGAGGGTTGCCGAAATGCTTGGTTGCAAGGACAAGGCCCAGCACTGAGTTCTGAAAAAAAATATCAAAATCGTTCAGATATAAATAAGGCAGCCGATTGTACAATTGGAAGGGCATAAACTGAGGTCGGTGTCGTAGGTCTTTGGAAACATGACAACTAAAATGAGGAGACACTTGGTTCACCAACACCAAGTGATTAAGAGTTGCCTGCTTCAGTTACCTGCATGCCAACCTCAATAGAGATTGTTCTTGCAGAAGAGATATCAATGCCAAGTAATCTTGAAAGAACATAGCCGAAGAAAAAGCCAGATGCATGCAAGCAACCAACAGATAAAACCACTTGCGACCCAGATGCTAGGATTGCTGAAGCGTTCTGTGCAATAGCATTGCCACAGAGAACAGCTACTGTCGCTACAGCAATGAAGGGCATCAACGGGGACACTAAGTGAACCAGACCATTGCAATACTGATTAAGTAGAGCACCCAAAAGGACAGGTGCGAGGACAACCTGAAAAAAAAAAACAACATTAGCCAGGGGTCAAAAAAATTAGATGTAAGACAGAAAATAAAAAAAGAAATTTGCAGCACCTGAGATGTGGACACAAACAGTCCCATTGGATCTACTGCAACATATTGCCCAGCAAGTTTGGATGTCAGGAGAGGGGTCATGAACTGCATCAGGGAGCAAGATGTGGATAAAAAGCAAAAGATAACAGCTAAGTTGAGGATTACAGATGTGAGAGTAGAACATCACCGCTGCAGCAAAAGTGCTTACTGCTGTCATCAGGACTGAAAGAGCAACATTTGCCCTGCAATTTGAATATTAGTTTATCTAAGTCTCTTTACTTTTCAATACAATTCCCTATTCCTGAAATTTTGTTTATTTTCCTCCATTGACTTTGAATTAAATGCAAATGCACTAACTTATTTCAAGTTAATTTTCCTTACTAGTCAGTTATATCCACTGAAGATTCAAGATATTCATCACCTTGACATTCGTTAATCACTTAAAATATATCATTCTGCCAACATTTCCAGATTATTATAGTTTTAAGTTTTAACAAGGCTTGTGATGGCATTTATTCTTGGCATGACACTTTATTTTTTCATTACCTTGCTAAATAGGTCACAATGTTGCTCGCTGTGCCTGCAGATACATTTTCCTTCTCAGTTCAAGTGCCAGTAGCCAATCTATAGATAAAAAGGAAGGGAAGTGCATACACACCTCCAGGGCAACAGGCCACTAAAATTAGTCCAGCAGCATAATGGGATGGCAATTTCAACAGCTTGCTCACAAAAAATCCTGACAGTGGCATCACCTGTACATAAATCACTCACTCTGGATTTTTTCTTGCACATGGAGGGGAAAAACATAAAATACATATCCATGTCATCACCGATTAAATATGCTTATAAACAGAAGATGCGCCAAATTTTACAAGGGACGACTCTGCAGTTGTAGTAATAGTCTCATAGATAACGAAGATGTAAGCAGTATGGTTTAATATTTATATGGCTTTTCATCCACTTACAACAACGGTAATCATGATATTTTTAGTGTTTAAATACCTACCTAAAAGTATTTTTCAGGATGCACTTATGACTCAATCATGATGTGATATGTGGAACCTAGGGTCAGGCCCCAACTTGTTGAAACTTCTGCATAGTTCATGCTACAAGGAAAGTTTTTTTTTTCCTTTTTTGGTCTCTGTTATGCAATTCACTGGAACTTATTTCAGGTTTTGCGAATTGTTCCTGTTAGGGAAGAATTTTTTTTAGAAAGAATCCTGTTAGGGAAGAATAACCTCACACACCATCGATTGAGTCTAGGGTTGCAAGTATATACAAAGGGCCATAAGGCCTACATGGGCCAGAAAGAGAGAAAACAGAAAATATATGTCTGTATATTAACAGTAACCGGTATTGGGAACAATGAAAACAACCATGTTTCTTATACCAGATGTTGTGGTGTGATATGCCTTTGCTACCAAGAGAGTAGGTTTGTTGAACCGGCAGGCGTGGAACCTCGACATGGTAGGTAATGTGATAAACTCTACAGCGTGTTTGGTTTGTTGGATTGACTGGCACGGAACCCAACAATGCAGGACATCTTCGGACGTTTTTCTTTGGATGAGTTGATCCCCACAAAAGGCTCGCCGGTTGGCTTAAAATGGACAGGTCCATGGACATAAGGAACCATGGATGCAAACCAAACAAGTTACTAGGCTCAGATTTAGGATTGGATGGTTCGATGGATCACCTGGTGGCTCAATCCAAATAGGCCAGTAGTGAAGGGCCGTGACAATAAGCGTACAAACTCTAGAGTGTGTGGGTTGGGGGGGGGGGTAGATTTATTGCTTTCTTGCTTCCTTAAATCATCAAACGTAGCATGACTGTACTATCTGACAACTTCATTTGATTCCCTCTTTTCTAATCTGCTAGCCTCAATGATCAGGATTCCATCTTCACTATACCAAGTCACCAACTCATGTAGTCATGTGGACCTCCTCTTAAATCTTAATGGAGTCTGTGACAAGGAAAACTCTAATCCTAACTACCAAATACACTAACGTTATGCATCAATAGTGTAAATGTATGTGTATTTTGAACTCACAGAATATGATTACAAGGATTCAGACATATGAAGAACCAAAAAGGGAGGAACTGACCGTGTATTGCAGTATAAATCCAGCAGCTAACTCCCTCGGCATCAATAATGCGGTTTTGAGGTCATCCAAAGTCAATGTCATTCCCATCCCTGTAGGTATAAATCATATACCAATTACCCCACTATAAATACAATGGTTCCCAAATGAAACCAGGGCTGAATAACACGTCCAGGTCCAGACACAAGAAAGTAAACACTCCTCAGGTTGCACATGTAAAGTGACACCAGACGTGAGTACAAGGTTATATTAATCGTAGCTACGACAATTTGGTTTAATCCATGAACTGAAGAGTGCTCGAGAATTTGGTCCTGCTGCCTCCACCATAATGGCACAGTAAAGAGAACATCTTACGTAGAAAAAGCCAAAAACTCGTATCAAAGTGAGATTGTGAGAATATGCAAAAGATGCCGGATTGTGCTAGAGTACTGAAATTGTACGGTTCTTTTTTCAAATCTTCATCTTCTTTTCTCCTAATCACTTGCCTGTCCTTTATCATTTTGGGATATCTTTCCTTGGTATCAGCTTGTGCATTTATTCAGTGATCTCATTGCTAGCAGCTGTTCTAATATCATATAGACTTATAGAGGACATCAACAGAGCTAATAACCCCACAGGGGAAGTAGAGTTTTGAGTCCACTTGGGCCTTGTTTAGTTCCCAAAAAAATTTGCACCATGAGGGGAAGAACAAGTACTAGCAACTAGCGTGGGAACGGAACTACGGAAGGGAAGGAAGGCGCCGACCGAGCATTGTGAAGGAGAGGCCGAGCATCTGCGCGGTGGGTCCGACCCAGAGGAAGGCCGGCGGCCGCCAGAGAGCCAGCGCGCAGGCCGACGCCACCCACACCGGGAACCCCAGCGACAGAGCCTCCCCGACGCGCACCACCGCGCCCCGCACGCCTCCATCGCCGCCTGGAGCCTGGGAGGGCGCTGCATCGGCATCGGCGGCCGCGCGGCACCCGGTCCTCGACGGAATGCCGCGGGCGCGGAGCGGGGTGGCGGGGCGAAGGCGGAGGCAGGCGAGGCGCGGTGGGGTGGACGTAGCATTGAGGCGCCTGTGGGGAGCAAGTAGGATACGACGGGGGGCGGTTACCGCGGCGGCGGGAGCCGGCGGCGAGGGGCTGAGGAGAAGCATGCCGCGGGACGGAGTGAAGGAAAACTGAACTGCCGTTGACTGGGCAGAGTGAGAGCTGAGATGTGGGGTGTTGTACGTTGATCAGGGGTTTAGAAGTTGTTTATAGTTCCTCTTTCGTCTAAAAAAATCTGGATTTTGATCCATCCATTTTATATGACATTTTATATTTTATCATCCAAAGTATTACTTAATATTTTGTATCTTGTATTTTATGGAAAACTAAACAGTAAACACACTCATTGATTTATGATTCGTGGAAAATCTGTTACGGGCTATGAAAAAAAGTTATTATGAGCTATAGTTAGTTTGTGGGTGTAAATTATTTGGCTAAAATAAGTATATAACATATTCTCTCTGTTTTTCTTCAAATAATTGTGAAACGGCTTTCTATTTTTATACGTTTTGAAAAACAGAAAGCCATAAGCAGGATCCAAAGTGTTTCTAAAACTGTATTACACGAAATTAGCTGCTTCTAAAAAAGTAGAAGCAATTTTAGAAGCTCAACCAAATATAACCTAAGTTGTTAGATCCAATACCGCTCTAGACCTTTTATCATCCGTTCTTTTCTTTCTTCAACTTAAGTTACCTGTTACCGGGCGCAGCTTCACCACTGTAGGTCGGATAATATTCGATAGCATCCTTCCGGAGAGCGAGGACATCCAATCACACGATTCTTTATATTATTCTTTACTCCATTTGCACTTAAGAATCTTCAATGATTTTGGAAACCTAGCAGGTTTCTGATGCTTAACCGTCACTTTCTGACAAATATCACATGAAGCCACATACTTGATAATATCAACTTTTATCCATTTTCACTTAAAACGCTATTCCAAATCTCATATATCGTAGCCCCTGTTTGGAACAACTTTTCTAGCCCTCCCTTAAACCCCAAGCTGGACAACTTGAACAACAAACTTCTATAAGACTATCCACAGCGTTGCAAAAAATCGATATTGAAACTCTCTTTCTCCTATTTCAGCATTGAGTCATACCATTGTGGTCGATGTTGAGTTAAAAAAAAAGGTGACACCGAGGCATGTTCTTGCTTCGATGCTCATGTACTAGATGCTTTCTCATGCACCAAAAACCAAGATAGTGGATCTGACACAAGTCTATCTGGTGCATGCACGTCGACGCACAATGTTGTCGTGTTTTTAGGCATTTTCTTAGCATTGATTTAGTTGGCATAAGCATTAATTTTTCAGCACCGGACACATTGCGAGTAGTCAAGAATCATGCGAAGAAAAAGCTTAGCGCTTGGTATGACATATTCTAGGGGAGGAAGAACACAAATGTTCAAGCCCCGACGAGGATGCCAAGGAAGAGGAGGAGCTTGGCGAGGAAGATGTCGTCCATGCCCATATGTCGTCGCCATCGTAGTGCCTTCTCACGAGATCCGTTGCTGCCCTGTCTCGTGGTCATCACTTGCCCCATCATTGTCAAAGGATGAGGTAGATCCATAGCCACCGCTGCTCCCATCTCACGGGCATCACCTAGGCACCAACCATTGTCGAGCTCGGCTGCTTTGGCTCTAGTGGTAGGGAGGGGAGAGGGAGACGGAGGCAGGGCCAAGCATCCAGAAGCAGTGTCGAGCAAGGGGATGCGGACGTGGGGCTTTAGCAAGTGGAAGCAACACACAGGGCTCAAGGCGATTATGCGTTGATGTTGAAACGATGCGAGGAAAACAATCACGGGCAAAATAAGTCTTCGAAGAATCATTGTGTTTGGCACCCTTGGACAACTTCTTTTCGCTTGAAGCTATCTAGAAGTGTTTGGCTAAACAAGACCTTAGTTTCACCTAGATGCACAATATGATGAGTTCCCTTAAAATCTATTTTCACCTTAGCATTCTAGGCATTGTTAAAATCCATTTTTACCTCCGCATTATGTAACATGCAAAGAAGGTCCTCGAAACAAATGGCACGATAAGCAATAGTCAATTGACTAGTACTAAGGGCTTTTCCAGTGGTGCTTTTAAAGTGACTCATGAGAATATTTTAATTGGCACGAGTAATGGAGCGACCCCTTTAGCAAATCGATGCATAGAGTATGTTAGGAACCGATCAGAAAATATGAATCAATTCATACCGATTAAAATAATACTCATACGAAAGAAGATGAGAAGAGAATGGATAGGAGACACAGTTTTTTTACTCTTAAAGGCATATGCCCTCACTCTCCCACCTATTGGATTCGCTTTGAGAAATGTGCAAATACATATCTCAAAGCAGTTTCGCGTTGAGATGTGTGTTTGCACACTTCTCAAAGCGAATCCAATAGGTAGAAAAGTGAGGGCATATGTCTTCGAGGGCAAAGAAAACTTTACCGGATAGGAAGTACCAGTTCGCTTGTGCAAGTGTCTTATTCAAGAGAACAAAATAATCTTTTATTTGCTTAGCCCACAGAAAAAGTCGACTCACCATTGTAGATCTTTGAAATCGACTCACTACTGCAGCTTACATGATCTCTCTTCATAAAAAATCGACTCACCACTATGGAAAGCTTAATGGCACTACCCCACGGGTAATAATTGAAAAACTACCCCACAAGTATTCATGAAAGTATCCACTGGCTAGCCGACTCCCCTAACGAGATATGATCAGATAGCATGTCTATTTGCTTGGTTAATAAATTATGATTGAAAATACTATTTGCTGATTTATTGTGAGAGAAAAATATTATTAAATAATTAAAAAAAATACTGTTAAATAGCTTGTAGATTCGACAGAAAATGAACAAGCTTGCCGATCCGATCGAATCTTCACGGGTGCCCGAGTGCGATTACAAATGGCAAAGTCACGGTCAGCAAGCCCAACACGGCAACCTGACGAGTGACGACGACGTGGCAATCATTTTTCAGTGATTAGTTAGGGCTTTGTTTAGTTTCAAAAAAAATTGCAAAATTTTTCAAATTCTCCGTCACATCGAACCTTTAGACGTATGCATAAAGTATTAAACATAGACAAAAATAAAAACTAATTGCATAGTTTGGTCGAAATTGACGAGACGAATCTTTTAAGTCTAGTTAGTCTATGATTGGACAATATTTGTCAAATACAAACGAAAGTGCTACAGTTTCTATTTTCTAAAATTTTTTGGAACTAAACAA
>Ga0182004_10002457_pt1 | contig 14421 bp, 12 predicted proteins | sample Sormic07211540_1_FD_120479 | JGI IMG/M metagenome (GOLD analysis project Ga0182004, IMG submission 120479) | Endophyte microbial communities from Sorghum bicolor roots, Mead, Nebraska, USA - 072115-40_1 MetaG | ecosystem: Host-associated > Plants > Roots > Unclassified | place: USA: Nebraska...
GTTTTCACGAGCTCTACATGTTAGTAATATTGTTTACTCAGTTTGAAACTTTTTAATTTTGTGACCCTATTTAATTAATTACTTTTTTAAACAAAATCTTAGAAAATTCATATCTTTTTCGTTTTAACTCCGATTTTCGTGATCTTTACGTCTGTGAGATCGTAGCGATGCGTAGAATCATTCTATAAACTTTTCATACAATTTTTACATGATTGGTGTAATGTTCTAATTATAGCCTTGTTTGCTTCGTGTATGTTTTCTCCGATTGTTTGTGTGTTGATGATCGATGATCGAATTTAGTCGGTGAGCAATTCGTGGTGATCAAGAGTGCTTCAGTGATCAAGATCAGAGCCTTGGACAACTAGTAAGACCAGCAGGATCAACAAGAGCATTTGGATCAAGGCAAGTATAGCATTTGGATTTTATTTCTGTGACTATGATCCTGTGGCTAGATTAATGTTAAGTAATAAATGATAAAAATGACTTTTAGCAACTTGATGATTTATTTGTACATGATCACCCGGGACAACAGTGCAACCATGAGGGCTATAATGGCTCTGGCTTTAGTTAAGTATGAGTAATTTTTCTAGCTCGTTAGCAGTTACCCGTGTGGCGCAATTGGGGAATAGCAGAACGTGGATTCCTGCGGGTGGATCACATGGACTGACTAATGAAACTAAGCGGCTCTAATTTGTTAGACGAACCTTGAAAGACTTCATAGTGATCCTGCCGACCTTCCTTGGTAGTGGGTTAAGAGGCTGATCACCTCGGGCGAAAGAGTAAATCATGACTCATGGGTAAAGATGTACAACCTCTGCAGAGTGTTAAAAACTAGTATACTAGCCGAGCTCTCGGTCAGGAGCGGCCTTGGGGACATCTATATTAAGGGTCATGATTCTTATGTGTTAAATATGCTTATTGTTTATTGTTTAATGCTTTACATTATTTATGTCACGTTGATCATGAGATTGTGGGAGCTATACAATCTAGTTGCTATACTTGTGGAGTTCGATATGGACTCACCCTTGTTATTTCCCGACACCCCTCAGGAGAAGTTTTGTGCTTGTGATCAACCAGTCAGTTTGGATCCTGTAGAGAGAAGTTAATACCGAAGTTTGGAGTTGTCAATTCGCTGTTTGTTATCAAATGTTATCTCTTTTATACTAAGTATGTTATATAGTTATGTATTGTCTTTTGATATTACCCCTTATTTGTAGCTATATGTGAGATTTTACTTCTAAGACTCACATATGGTGCATATCTGGTTTTGTCCTTAAAATCGGGTATTACAAATTATGATACCTCTCTATCCTTTCTTTACACTAGTAGTAGAATGAAGTTCTATATAAACGGTGGTACGTGGAAATCGATTTTCATAGAGATTTGTATTATGTCAATCCCTATGTAAAAGCTTGTCCATAAAATATAAACTGGGTTTTAGAAATAGATAAAATTATGGGGAAGGTCCACTAGTCGCGTATTTTTCGCGTAAAATCGTGCACCACACAACCAGTAGGATTTGAACCTGCAACCTTTCCCTCATACGTAGCCTCCTCTACCACTCCACCCATTATTACTCACTTATGTCTATACTAGAGTTTGGTTCTTCCCATATTATCCTAAGCCGAGCAAACATTGATTGTTTGAGACCCTAAACGGATCCAAGAAAAAGTTATCAACTATAAAGTTATATAACTTTTCAAGATCTATCATGGTAGTTTTTCTATCTGAGGTAATTTACAAAATTTGAATTTCAAGTTTGATAAATTCAAACGTAGTTTTCGATGACAAGATGATTTCAAATAAAAAAATTATCAACTATAAAGTTTTCTAACTTTTCGAGATCTACAACTTTTATTTTATCAGTAGTTTCATATGAGGTCATTTGAAAAACTCAAAAAAATCAATTTCAAATTATTTCTATAGGTGGTTTTCTGGCGGTATCGTTAGGAGAACCGCTAGTGAAAATAGATTTTCACTAACAGTTTTTTTAAAAGAACCGCCTGTGAAAATGCACCATTTCCATTGTCAACTTAGAGCTTTTTTATACTAGTGTTATGTGCGGCACAAAAGAGAAAAAAAAGTGCAGCACAATAAACAAAAAGTGAAACGCTATCTGCTCGGCAATGACTAGGGATAAAAACGGATCGGATACGGACGTATATCATCGATATTATATTTGTTTTCATATTTTTGGTCGGATTTGGATTCGAATACGGATAATATCAATCATGTCAGATAAGATATGATTGGATGTCGACATCATAAATATATGATTTAAGTATTTAGATACAGATACGGTATTGGATGCTGAATATTCGGACTCGGATATGAACAGATCTGAACCCCTCTAAACGAATTTGGTCTCGAATACGGTCGGAAAATATCCGTATTGTTTTCATGCCTAGCAACGACCAAGAGTAATACAGCAGCACGATGATATGCGAGGAACGACCGTTCAGTAGCATAAACTGAAATAAAAAATTGCAGTGGTACAACGGGTGATGAACACAAATTTTTTGTATGACATTTTTCTGGATTTATGGGACGAACAAAAAACACAACTGATCTAGGGCAAATACGAACCTGATGGCTGAAGCCCTTATTGCCACTTGATAGGGACGTGGTTCTCGATCTTTTATTATGTTCAAGATAAACAACGATTTGGTCGGAGAGTGACACACCAATCTGGCTTCTCCTATATATAATATAACTAAAACGAACAAAGTGTGGACATTTTTTGGTGCAACATTTGGTTTTGGTTCGTCCTTCTGCCTCCTTGTGCGACCCCTGCCTCCGCCTGCACAAGCGCTGCGCGGCTGCGCCCAGTGCCTCTTCTCTCTTCTCTCTGTAAAAAGGAAGGAAGCCCCCTAATCTCTGCTCAGAATCTCATCCATTAGCCTCATGCCTGCCCTCACCCCCGCCCCGCCCACCTCGCTCCTCATGGATCCACCGCCGCCGCCCTCATCCTTTGCTCCTCCGTAGTGTGCTGCCCTCGCCCTCACGGTCATGAGCCGTGCGCTCCTCCCAACCTCGCGACGACTCCTTGCGTTCTCTGCAACCTTCGCTTTATCACTCCTACCCTACACTGGGCCCCTGCTGCCGCCGCCGGTGGCGTACCGTGGCCTGCGACGCTAGGGCTTTGCCGCCAGCTCCCTCAAACAATAGCATTGCGCCAGTAGACGACACCCACGTGGATTGCCAGGTCTTGTGGCTACCTACCAACTCCTCTCCTTCTCTATCTCCTCCCCCCTATGCTAGCTGTGATGCTGCTGCTCTGCAGGTTGCAAACTGTCATGCCCTACAACCAAGGGTTCTTCGGATTAGAAGCGGCGCATGGATGTTGATAGGTAGAGCCATCTGGATTAGAAGGTTACTTCCATGTCTGATTAGTGCATTGCAAGAGGAATGTCAATTCTATTCATGTTTTCTGAAGGTCTCTACTCCATATTTCAGGTAGATGTAGGTTTAAAGGGCTAAAACCATCCAGGCATATGAGCATGCATGTTTGTAATTTGCATTAGCAATCCGGATGACGATAGGTAGAGATGGGCATGTATTTCTCCCGATGAACGATAGGTAGAGATGGGCATGTATTTCTTCTTTGCCCCTTTTCTTGTTTTGGTTTAATTGATTGATGCTAATATCATAGCTTCGATAGTTGTCGTTGGTTTCTTGTACTCTTGGCCGAGTTGCTCGTCGAACACCAGAAGCTGGGGCCTTTGATGCAGGTTCTGCCCATATGCAACAAGCTGCTAAGCCAAGGTGCCAAGGTGGGATCCTTTGATCTCAGCCTCCTTGTTTCCTGCAGCCCGAATGCCTGATGAGATGATCTTGTTTATAATTTTGGCATTATATAAAACTGGATGAGTTATCGTCAAACTTAAGAACTTTCTTTCATTTTCACTACATGCCATTTTCTTATTATATTTTTGCTTCAGAATGTTTGCTAATTCATGGTGAAAGCAAGTTTGCTAATCTTCTGACTTTTGTTCATTGTAGGAGCTTGCCCAGTAATTCAGCATAGCCCAGGTGTTCATATATGACTTCTGACTTATGTTCATTGTAGCAGCTTGCTCAGTAAAGTGGACTTCTGAATTTGCATCAGGTTTTTGTATCTGCTCTATTGCATTCCATACTTCTATGTTGTGTCTGATGTTTCCAAATAAGTGAACATTTGTATTTGCATAAGGTTTTTGCAAAACTTAGTTTAGTTAACAAGAGGCCAAGGAGCCTGATTTTTGTTCCCTTAACAAAACTTAGTTTAGTTAACAAGATAGGTTATGCGTTATTCAGTTTTTGATGAAATTATTTACATTGAACTAACGAATATAGCTGAACGGGTTAAGCCATTTTAGTAATTTAGGCTAACACAAGTGTGCTAGACTATCTGCAAAACTTGCTTAAAAAATTAATTTGGATGAGAGAATGGGTCATGCTACTGTTTGTCTTTATGCTTCCATCCGTCTCGACCCAAACTCCCCTGAATCCTTGATCTGGTATTGAAATTTAGATGCCTGAACTATTATCTGAACTTTTGGATGTTATCGGATGGAAACACTAATGGTAGATGGATGTATTTGTCTTCCCCTATGTGAATTAGAATTACCGTAGATGAGTCATGTGCTACATATTTAGGCCACAGAGCTATATGTAATGGATGGCAATCAAGTTGACTAATTTTGCTACTATCAAGGGAAAAAGAATTTGATCTTAAATCACATAGGTCAAGGCATATGGTTCGTTACTTCTGGTTTTATTTTGTATTTTCGTTTGATTTGTTCCCCTGTTCCATGTGATGACACAAAATCCCTGATATTAGGTGCAGAATTGTGTCTATTAAAGCTTTAATTTCTATTTTGCAGAGTGTGATGTGTTTTTTTCGTATGACATCATTACTGTAGTTGATTGGCAATGCTGTGTGCCACTAGCTACAGTCACGAAGTTTAATCTTTCCTTAGCCTGATGCTATGTTATTCAAGTTATTTTATACCAGTAGTATGCAGCCTTTCCACATGAATCTTAACTGTTCAATAGGAAACTTAAGTTTTGTCTCCTATTCAGTCAATCATTTTGTGTGCACCACCTGCTTACCCTGACCTTTTTTCCCTATCCACTTTTAGGGAATGAAGCTTTTACCAATTGGTATAAAGAGTTCTCTTGCTATTTTCACATACTCCTCAGTTGTAAGTATTGTTTAAAATATTGACAAGATCCACTTTGGTTTCTACCTTACACCTCTAGATCACTCATGTGGCAATTTTTCAACAACAGGTTGGCATGACAACACGGGTATGCTGCTCTCAGTTTTTGTAGAAATTCTATTTTGAGGAGAAACTTGAGAATGCCACCGCCTTCAAGATCATTCAGGCCCAAGTGACACTGCCTTCATCAGCTCCTCACTGCCTTGCCTGCTCCGGAGACGGACCCAATGCAATGATATACACCTGGTTCCTGCCCCCTCTGCTGCAAAGCCACCATACCAAATGCCTCCTCACTGCCTTACCTGCTCCAGAGACAGACCCATCCCAGCATCTGCACACCTCCAAGGTCAGCTTGCTCTACCTTGCTCATATTAATTGTCTCTTATCCAATAATGCACTGCCTACCGGATATGGGAGTTTAGGAAGAAGGTTTCTTGGCACTATCATTTTAGCTGAAATCATTACTTATCTTAAATTAGCCACTTTATCTAACTGCTTCCATTTTATCGTTCTTATTTTTTGAAATGGAGAGAGGGAGAGCCACATCAGAGGGAGGGAAGGACATTGTTTTAGAGTCAGGTTAAAAAAAAACAAAATTACTTACGGCTATATTATGAGGTGCTTTGTGCCAGTTAGATGCTTTGTGCAATTTAGCTTACTTAATGAGCCTGCTCCAATCAAAATGTGTCCTTGCTATTGTTTAAAATATTTATGGCCACTTTTGTGCTGTCATGATTTTAGAACATGTCACTTAGGTATGGTTGAAATAAAAGGAGACTACAGAAACATCTCTAAGGTGAGACTGATATATTATTTTGTCACAGCTTGAAACCACGCCAACACTATCATTTTTTATGATGATCAGTTGATGATCACCGAATCACATCTTTAATTTTCAGTATTTGATGTTTTCGTATCAGTTACACTACATTGTCTTTGATACTCTTGGCTATATAATTTCTGGTTTGTGCATATTAGCTATCAAGCCAGACTAATGTTTCTGAATGATGGTAAGATGGTAATGACCTATGATGTTGGACAACTTGCTCCTTCGTTGTGTGAAGAAAAAAGCTTTGCTCAGATGAGGCTTAACTTTACAAGGCAAGAAGTGGTTGTGGTTGGTTGCCGCTGAATCTCCCTCATATTACATTCCATTAGAAGTAAAGGTTTTAGTAATGATATAGATCTATAATTGGGAGTTGTTTGTCTGCGTCTTGACTCATTTTTATCTCAGACATGGCCTTCTTTTGATCTAAGACAATAGATATATGGTTTTACTTTAGCTTTGTGCAAGAAGGATTCAAGTATCACCAGGTAAAGAAAATGTATACGATGTTAACATATTGGATCCCTATTTGCCCGTTACAAGCGCTTATCGCCTTGAAGTTGGACATTGTGGTCAATGGTCATATGGATGTATATCACTCATGTTTTTGTGCATTTTCATTTATGTGTGTTCCTTGTGCTGATTTTGATGACACTTTTTTTTTAAACCTGACATACTTTTCACTTGCACATTTGGATTAGCCAAACAAGCTTGGCAATTTGCTTTCTCAATCTTGTACTTCTACCATTCAAAAAATTTATTATGGTATTTCTATAATATATTATGCTTTGAGAACTCGAAAAGACAATAAAAAAATTCTAATCCTGTTAAAAGAAATTATCCTGTAGCAACGCAAACCTATTTGTGGATTTATAGGTACACAAAAAGAAATGGATATTGAAGATTTCTTCATACTGATATGAAACATTATTTTAGCCATATCACGGAAAGGTCTACATTGAGTTTGTGAGCTTGTGACGTCGCGCTCTCTAGGATTGTGTTAATTTTATGAACTTTACTTTTTGCATTAAATACCACTTTATTAATGTCGGTATTTAATTTTATAATTTTGTTATCTTATCGTGTGATCCCTATGTTTTTAGTATAAAAGTTTATTATCTTAGATTTTGAAGTCAAGTGATTATTCAATACTAATTTTCATTGTAGCCTTTGTGTGCTAATTGCATTATTATGGTATGGAGATGTGGTGGAACTTATTTGTAGATTTATTGGCATACAAAAGAAATGGATCTTGAAGATTTCTTCCTGCCAATATAAAATATTATATTTTAGTTGTATTATGGAAAGGTCATAAAGTAGAGTTTATGAGGATACGATGTCGTGCTTTCCATGATTGTGTTAATTTCAGAAACTTTTGTTTTTTGGATTAAATGTCACCTTAACATTGATATTTAGTCTTTATATAATATTATTATCTTATCATGCGATCTGTATATTTTTAGTACAAAATGTTGCTATCCCGTAGCAACACACGGGCATACTACCTATTAGATTATAAAGACATGAACCCTGCAACCTTAGTACAACGTCTCCACTGATTATCAATTGTGTCCTGTGAATCAAAGAATACTAGAAAGAACAAGATAAAATACAACTCGAGTGAAGTGACAATTTGTAGATGTATGATTAATCACAACGTGGGGTTTCACAAACTGATAATGGCGACTGTTCAAAGACATATTAATCTAAAGCAAAATCCAAACCCTAACATACGCGGCAGCTACTGATTACATAGCCTAAGGGGCATCAAAAGACCCCTCTTCACATCCATAAGGTGCTCTCAACACGTTATAAGGCTCCAATAGCCCAAAAGGCGGCGACACAGCGCCCTAATAAATTTTAGACATCAACTTGTTTTGATGATTCTCATTGACTCTGATGGAATTTGAGCCTCAAACAAAAGCCATTGGTTAGGTTATAAAATTATATTTCCATCGATGTATCGATCATAAAAAACAAAGTCTAGATGCGTCCTGGCCGTTCATTTATTGCAGAATGATCCTAATGGCCGAGGCAGACTCAAACTCAGATTGGATTGGGTCTTCGGCTTAGCTTAGATGCCCTTGCTGGGCTCCTAAGGAGGTGGCCAAGGAGAAAGAGGTGCAAGGGCTTCCTTGGTGGATTCACCATCTCCTTGTGGCGTGCTCCCACTTGGGCCAGGGTCCCAAGGATGAAAAACAAGCCCACGATCATGATGTACCACCTGGCAGAAACAATGACAAAATATCTTGATGATTCAGAGGCATTGAGATGTAATATTGAGGTGGGACCAGATCTACTTGAAACTTATCAAACAGGTTGTCCATCAAGTGCTCATTGACCTTGATCGCACTCCAAATGGATGAGTTATAACTTTTGGAATGAAGCGTTATTGGGCTACCAACGAACTGAAAGTTTAATGTTGATGAACTTGCACTTTGAGACACATTTGTACCTACAATCAAATAATGACATGTACATGTGGAACCAAGTGAATTATAGTCAAAATCACTATGCAATTATAGGAAAGAGCGCACCTAATCAGTGGTCGTATCCCATGGTGTCATGTCCTCATCACTAATGATGAAAAAAATTTATACTAAAGTTGTAGTACTTGACAAGATCTACAATTTATAGTTGAAACCTTTTTTATTTGAGAATGTTTGGATTTCAAAATATGCATCGCAAGATTGTGTAGAGTGAATATCAAAGGAATCCTTATTGTATAGTCAGAAGTGAGTTGTAGTGGTCGAGAAGTATCTTAGATGGATAAATAATCAATTAAAAGAAGTAAATTTCAAAAAGTTATGCAATTTTGTAGCTCATAACTTCTTTATTTGAAGTTGTTTTGATGCGAAATATTTGATTTACAAGAATTTTTTAGACCAAAGACTGATTGGTCCAGCTTTTAGAGAAAGCAAATAGTATTGTTGGGGAAACCAGCTTACAAAGGTTCGCAATCGTGCATTTGGCACATTCCTCTTTAACACTCCACACCAAACAACTACCGCTTTAACAGTTTGAAAAGAACTTAAAGCAAAAGATTACATCAAAGCATTAGATCTTGGCTACACTTTTCCCTGAGCATTATACTCCGCTTCAGAATCCATCCCTTTTCTTTCTCCTTGAGCATTATACTCCACTTCTCTGCTACAACACTAATCTTGGACGCTTTGTGTCAAAATTCTTGAAAGTCGTTCCACTGTCTTCAAAATCCAGTCTCTTTCTTTCTCCTTTAGAAGAATGCTCCATTTCTGCATGAAGATAATTGATCGATGCACCACAACATTAGGGTTCGAAATAACCTTGTTGTTGAAAACAAAATCATTGTGAATTAACCATAAACTCCAGCAAATACAAGCAAGCAAAAAGATCAGAAAATGTTGGAGATTAGTTGGTATTTGTGTCCAGAACAAAGCATCATGGAAAATCCACCAACAATAGTTCGCAAGGTGACATTCGAAGAAAATATGTTGAGTTGTTTCTAAGTTTCCACACATTTTACAATGTTCATCTCCATGCCAATTATGTTTAACCAGGTTCGCTCTGAAGGGAGACAATTTGAATAGATGGATCACAGAAAAAAAATCTGTTTTCAGTGGTAGTCTGGCTCTCCATATGCTCATAATCTCTCTATTTTCAACTCCAGGGAAGGTTAATTCTTTATATAATGAGGCTATTGTGAATTTCCCATTTTCTCCAAAGCCCACATAACTGTGTTTGGTTCATTTAGCAACTGAAACTCTCCAATACTTGCAATAAGTTGTTGCCACTCTTCAATTTCTAGAGGACCAAACGATCTTCTAAAAGTGAGATTGATCATGTTATCTTTAAGTACCTCATATATTGTACAATCTTGTTCATTGCAGATATTGAAAATTCTACTATACACAATGCTAAACAGGCATTTACCCAACCAAATGTCTAACCAGAAATGTGCTTTCTTGCCATTTCTCTGCAAATAGATAAGACCCCGAGAACAATAGTGTTTTACTTCATGTAAGCCAGCCCAGAACTGAGATACCCCTCTATTATTTAAACTATAGAAGCCTCCTTCCCCAGGTATTTGGCTCGTAGCAATTTACAGCATGGGTTATTGTCTCCTCTCTCCAGCTTATATATACACTCAAATAACAAACATTGATTCATCACTCTAGTATCTATAAAACCCAAGCCTCCTATTGGCTTTGGGGTAGCAAGGACCTCCCACTCATCATATGGTACTTCTTTTTCTGCCCTGGCCCATGCCAAAAGAAATTAGATCTAGTAGACTCCATTTTATTGTGAGCCTCCCCTTTCAAATGAAAACCCCCATCACATAGTTAGGTATAGAACTCAAACATGATTCAGTGAGTATCATTTTGACTCCATATGAGAGAAGACAGCTCTTCCAAGTGGGGGCTCTCTTTTGTACCTTCTGATAAACATATGCAAAATCCACTGAACTCATGTAATATATGTCCAGCATAACCCCCAAATATTTCATAGGAAAACTTCCTACATTACAATTGAAAAGATCTGCCACTTCTTTTTGTTTCTCAATTATTGCTTCGAGAACAAAATCTTCACTTTTATGATAATTTATTTTAAGTCCTGACATTGCCTCAAAACAATACAACAGAAATTTTGTATTGCAGATAGACTCCTCATCAAGGTTTAGAAAAAAAATTGTATCATCAGCATATTGTAAATACGTCAACCCTCCTTTCACCAACTCTGGAACTAATCCTCTGATGAAACCACTTGCCTTAGCTTTTTCTAACATCATCGACAAAGTATCTCCCACCAGAAAGCAGTGGTGACAAAGGATCTCCCTGTCGCAGTCCTTTATATGTTCTGAAATAATTCCTAGGCTGACCATTAATCATAATCCCCACCCGTTCCCCTCTATTACTTGCTGCATCTAGTGTATCCATTTTGCTGGGAAGTTTTTCTTTGTGAGCACCTCCATCACAAATCTCCATTGCACTTTGTCATATGCCTTCTTGAAATCTAGTTTCAAAATGATCCCCTACTGATGACGCACCCTAAGATGGTGTAGCACCACATGTAACATCACAATCCCTTCTAGAATGAATCTACCAAGAATAAAAGCTATTTTGGATGGACTAATTATTTTATTTGCAACCTTAGCCAGTCTCATGGTCAAAACCTTTGTAAACCACTTATAATCTACATTCAACAAACAAATAGGTCTATATTGCTTAATATTGTTTGCTTCTTTCAATTTAGGAATCAAAGTAATCATGCCAAAGTTCATTCTACTCATGTTGAGTTCTTCATATTATAAATTATTGAACATTTCAACAACTATCTCCCCAATGTGCGGCCACATATTTTTGGAAAAACTACAGGCAGCCCAGTAGGACCTGGAGCCGAGTTTGAATCCATATCTTTAAGGGCTGCCTCAATCTCACTTACTGAAAAAGGTTTTATCAGCTCATTAGCTTCCTCATCAGAAAGTACATCTTGACTAGACCAGAAATCATCTTCAACTGACACCCCTCTATCTTCCTCTGATCTAAAAGGTTTTTTGTAGTACTCCTCTATGTGTTCTCTTAATGCTCGATCCTTAGAAATTATCCTATCATCATCCTCAAGAGAGAAGATAGTACACTTCTTTTTCCTTCCATTTGCTTTATTGTGAAAAAAACCAGTATTTGCATCTCCTTGAAGAATCCACTTCTCACCTCCTCTCTTTTGCCAATGAATTTCTTCAAAAGCATAGATTTGCTCTAAACCTTGCTCTTTGGCATACTGTTTGTTAATGATAATTAAACCCTATTTCCTACTAACATAACCATCAACCAAACACTCATTATGGGGAAAAACAACCAAACAAGTACTGATATAGGTACAAATAACCTGGTTCCACATGTACATATCATTATTTGGTTACAGGTACTAGAACAAGTACTTTTTAAGGTCTAGAAGCCTAAAAGGGAAGAAGTAGCAACAATCAAGAAATACAAGTTGACTACATAAACATCAGTTCCATGGAAGCAAGGAGCAATGTGCAAAGGCTAACATTCTGGGGCCACAAAGAGGGGGTCGTTTGTCCCCTATCCCGTGGGCCTAGACCATGCCAAGCTGGCACTATCCATGTGAAGTACTTTGAGCCCAATCTCCACCCTTGGATCACAAGTATGCTTAAAATCAATGTTGAAAGATCAAAGCACATGGATCCATGGTCCCACAACAAAAGAACCGACGTGACAACAATTCAATCAGTACCTAGGTTAGACTCCATGACATGTGGGGACACCCACCTAGGGGCCTACCTGCCATAGAGGGGGTCGGCCAACCCCCACCTTGGGAGCTTGGAAGCTCAGCTTCCTCCGACCGACTTCAGGCATGCAATTGTGCACGTGGTCAATACAAGGCGTCCATCCAAGGTTGGTTCAAGGTCGGTTCATCCAAGGTTCAAGGTGAAAAGGCACACGGATTGATGTCATGGCGCTACTCCATCTCCCCCTATAAATACCACCCATAGGCCTTTACTTTAGAGCATGTATCTTAGGAAGAAACACTACTTTAGTAGCTTTAGTACAATAATAGAGGAAAGAGAGTGAGGACTCTCCAAGGAGGAGTAGCAGCCTATTGGGAGTCTTCTCCAAGGTACGCCTTAGTGGATGCAAATCTTCTTGTAAGTTTTACATCTGAATGCATCTAGTATTTAATATTTTGGTTTGGTACTTTAAGTATATTGTCTTCTTACTAGCATACTGCTTTACTTGTTGAAGTGCTCGAAGCTTTAGCTAAGCTTAGAGTAATGAGATTAGTATAGACGTGGTGTCTAGACTATACCGTACCAGTGTAAGCTTCTTGTCGCACTGCTAGTGTTTAGAGTTCCTCGTATGTGTTGTTAGGTAAATTGTCCATAATAGCAGGGCTGAGCAGGGTAGTCGCCTTAGTAGGGGTTCTGTCTCCTACTATTTCAACTATCGACCCAGTAAGGGAGGAGGTGATAAAACTCATTATACTCAGAGTGCCATGGCCAGATATTTCTACTAGATAGACCTCTCTATTCCTATTCCTAAACCCTTAGATCATCACCTAATGATCTTGAACCTAGTTGAACCACTTCATGTTCCCTATGAAAATCATGATACTGGAATACTCCCATTGAAGGCTACATTGACTACCATATGCTTGTGGTATATCTATTGGCCACTTCTGGTGTCAACAAGCTTTCTGGTGTCGTTGCCAGGGAACGATAGCTATTTTAACTAGGGTAAAAATCATTAAGTTATCTTTGTTTGACTAAAACCTTTTACAAACAACCCTCTTCAATTACGCTGCTCCATCGGGCGCTGAGTTGGAGCCACCTAGTTCGTCTTAGGCCATTTTTGCCGTTCACTATGACCTTTGCCCCAGTCTCATAGCGATGGTTCAGGAAAAATCCCTTTTTAGGAGAAGGAGATGAGAATCCCTATACACACCAACATGATTTCAAACAACTTTGTTCATGCATTCACAACCAAGGGATGAGGCGAGTATCCCTTAAATGGAAGCTATTTCCATTCTATTTGTCAGGAAAAGCCAAAAGATGGTATACTCGCTATGTAGGTAGTGTAGGAGGAGAATAGGAGAAGCTACAAGCCAAGTTCTATTTAACTTACTTCCCCATCTCCTGCGTAGCTCATCTTCGTAGAGACATTCTAAACTTCAAGCAGGAATAGAAGGAGTCTCTAGGTGCAGCATGGGCCTGTTTCATGGATCTAATATCCTTTGGCCCTGATGTTTCTTTAACCGAGCCAACATTGTTACAACACTTTTACCTCGGTCTTAGAAAAAATTCCACACAATTCCTTGATATATTTTCTAGAGGAGCATTTCTTCGTCATACCGCTGGTGAAGGGAAGAAACTTCTAGATAAATTTCTTAAGAACACTCACCATAGTAATGTGTATGATGAGCCTCCTAAAGAAGAGAAGGAATCCGTCCCCAAGCAAGGAGAAATCTCGATAGTCGAATCACCAATAGTGCCATCCAAAGATTCCACCATCGATCCTGAACTACAAATACCACAAATATCGAAGGAGGAAGAAACACATCCTCTAAATCACTCTTTTGATTTTGAGGCCAAACTCTTAGGCCCTGTTTAGTTCCCCACCCAAAATTTTTTCATCCATCCCATCGAATCTTTAGACACATGCATGGAACATTAAATGTACATAAAAAAATAAACTAATTACACAGTTTGGTTAAAAATCACGAGACGAATTTTTTAAGCCTAGTTACTCCATGATTAGCCTTAAGTGCTAAAGTAACCCACATGTGCTAATGATAGATTAATTATGCTTAATAGATTTGTCTTGCAGTTTCCTGACGAGCTATGTAATTTGTTTTTTTATTAGTTTCTAAAAACCCCTCCCGACATCCTTCCGA
>Ga0182004_10002458_pt1 | contig 14419 bp, 14 predicted proteins | sample Sormic07211540_1_FD_120479 | JGI IMG/M metagenome (GOLD analysis project Ga0182004, IMG submission 120479) | Endophyte microbial communities from Sorghum bicolor roots, Mead, Nebraska, USA - 072115-40_1 MetaG | ecosystem: Host-associated > Plants > Roots > Unclassified | place: USA: Nebraska...
AAACATAAAAAAAAAAACAAAAAAAAAAAAAAAAAAAACAAAAAAACACACCAGAACAAAACAAAACCGGACGACAAGGATACCCAAAAAAAAAAAAAAAAAAAAAAAACCGGACGCCAGAGGCCGCGTCAGATAAAAAACGAATCGGCACCGCCTCCTCTTGAGATCAGCAAAACCCACCGCTGCGGCGACTCCGCCTCCCGCCGACCGGGCGATCACCTGAGAACACGCGGAGCAGCGGAAGGAGCGCAGGGGGTTGTTCGCGAAGATGGAGGACGTGGACGTGTCGCGGCAGCTGAAGCAGATGACGGACTTCATCCGTCAGGAGGCCGTCGAGAAGGCCGTCGAGATCGAGGCCGCCGCCGCCGAGGTATCCGTGTCCCCCGCCCTTCCGCCGCGCATTCTTTTCTAGAGGGTTTCCGGGTCTGGATCTCGTGAGCTGTCGGCGAGATCCGCGTCGCGCAGGTTTGGATCTCGTGCGGCGTGGTAGGATCGCGCAATGCGCTGTTGGGTAGGGGTGGATCGAGCGAATTAGGCGGGGATCGGGCAATGCTGGGGTGTGTGGTGGTCATGTTGCCATGCGGGGCTTTAGGAGTTGTCTGTATTATCAACTGCGGACGAAACCTAACAAGAGAGAGTAGTTTATTAATTTTATTAACTGAATTTGAATTACACAGTTGCACTAAAAGGCTTGTGAAAGGAGTTGTACTCAACTGCGGCATTGTGCATTTAGTACAACTCCTTTCACAAGCCTTTTAGTGCAACTGTGTAATTCAAATTCAGTTAATAAAATTAATAAACTACTCTAATCGCTCATGTTAGGTTTGGTCCACGTGTAATCGAACAGACTTGTACCATAGGAGAGCATGAACTGTGCGATGTCATGATTTGGCGTAATGTGCTTTTAAATCTGAAAGGTCTGCCACTTTTTCTATGAACTGATGTGTATGTTAACTACTCAGGAATTCCAAATTGAAAAATTGCAACTGGTGGAAGCTGAAAAGAAGAAGATCAGGCAGGAGTATGATCGGAAAGAGAAGCAAGTTGGCATCAAGAAGAAAATGTGAACAATAGTTCTTAAGTTCTTATTCATTCTCGTGACTTATTTCTGTTTTACCTATTTCACACTTTGTAAAGGACATAGCTATTCGCTACAGGCCATTATGGATATTTCCCACCTTTGGCATGCCTGTGACATATGCGGGCAATTCAATGATCTTATTGTCTGTGATTGTATGCAGTGACTACTCGATGCAGCTCAATGCTTCAAGAATTAAAGTTCTTCAAGCTCAGGATGACTTGGTAACAGATATGTTGGAGTCAGCAAGGAAAGATCTACTGTGCATAAGCCGAGATCACCAAACTTACAAGAAACTTCTTAAGATACTTATTGTTCAGGTTAGCAAAACATAATTTGCATCCTTCTCTGCGAATATAAAGCATGAACTTGGTGCAGCTACTGCAAGCAATAGTTCGTTTTAACTGAACGCAGAGAGCAAAATGTTGTAAAAAATATATAAAGAAAGCAGGTTCTGTTGTGCTGCGTATTCCATTTTCAGCTTATTTCCTGGTTGCTATGGACCTGTCTGTTAAAGTTCTTATTGCTGGGGATAACACCAATCCACCTGCCAATCTGAATATAGCTGATATAATACAATTCAGTTTTCTATGAAAAACCCATGGTTCTGTTCCTCAAGCTAAAGAATAGTATGCCTGATTTTGGGTAATATTCAAGTCATGATATTTTAACCATGCGCTTGGTGTAACTTTTTTAATGTACTTGTAAAGTAATTGTAGTGGTTGACACTGCATTTGGTTATGCATTCAATGTACATGAGTAGAGTGTCTTAGATATGGCTTCATATTAACCTCTATTTCCATTCTTCAATAATTTATGAGCACCAGTTAACGAAAAGTTGTCTGGACAGAGTTTGCTGCGCCTGAAAGAACCAGCTGTGCTTCTCCGCTGCAGGAAGGAGGATCTTGAACTTGTTGATTCAGTTTTGGAGTCTGCAAGCAATGAGTATGCAGATAAAGCAAATGTATATCCTCCTGAGATAGTGGTAGACCGTCACATCTTTCTGCCATCTGCTCCCAGTCATTATCAGGCACCTGGTCCCTCCTGGTAAGGCTTGCAGTCTTTCATGGCTTATGAACCAATATCTCCTTTTGTGATACTGTCTACTGCCATTTGCTACATTTTATGTTTACTGGATATCTGATTTTCATACTATATCTTTAGTCTATTATGTCATAAATGTCTAAACTCTAAACGAAGGGCATTGTTGGGCCCCTTGTGAAATGATAGAACCTTTTGTATGGTGTGGTCGTGTGTTATTCTCCCAGTATACAGGATCTGTTCCTGGCGGTTATGTAATCATGTTTAATGCATGTTAATATTGTGCATCATAGTGTTTACTGTTATACCTCTCAATGCAGCTCCGGTGGAGTCGTGCTAGCTTCCCGAGATGGAAAGATTGTCTGTGAAAACACACTGGATGCTAGGTTACAAGTGGTTTTCAGAAAGAAGCTGCCAGAGGTAAGCTGCAACTTTTCCTGTTTCCTTGACATTATGATTTCAGAAACGATTTTGTTCAATTTACCATGCATCTTCCCTCACATTCTGGTCTGATGACAACCTTTCTTTGGCATTTGTTTGTTTACAGATCCGTCAAAGTCTTTTTGTTCAGGTAGCTGCGTAACCAATTCTTGAAAGCGGAACGTGGCTCAGTACTCTTTCGGGTACCCTGATTATGTCCAGAAGCGGAACGCAGCTCAAGAGTGATTTATCACACTGTTTTGGATCTCGATTATTATGTGTGTATACTTTTTTTCTGGTTATGGATGCTCTGTCATTAGATTCCAGACCTCTGAATCCTGCACTGAAGCAAATAAGAGCAAATAATCTGTCTTCATATGTGGGACGACCTTTTGTAAAATAAAGCATCAAGATGTGTTGCGATGCCACTTCTGTTAATAGCATCATGTTTTTAATTGCAGATGATCTTGCTGGCTGTCGTTAATTTTGCTGTGTTGTCGAATAGATAAAAATCCTAATTGGCCGCTGTCAGTGCACTACATTTTCTGAGAATTATACAAAAAAATTAGTTGTTCACTGTGAACTCCAGGTATGTGAATGATTTAACAAATAGCGTTGCCTAGATCAAGAAAAAAGATGTTGCAATGTGTTGGCTGAGTTCGTATGATTCTTTTTCATAATACGCCTAAAGTTGATCCTACAGGCTAGTTTTTTTCGCTGTGCATAGTTGGAGGTATTAGGCATGACTTTGTTTTTTAAAAAAGAGTATTGTCAGTTTGTCACATCATTAAGCCCTGCTGTAGAAGCTAATTCTATCATACAAAATTGCGCTTTAAATAAGTGATAACCCACCTTATAGGATCACATTAAGCATCAATGCGATCATATCCTTTGTTTAAGCACCGTATGCAAATGATATGGTAAACAATGTTTTTATTTTTACTAAAGCACCACCATTGTACATATTCTTCGGAACGCTAGTGGTAGAGAGTAGAGTGTACTGTAGTACAAAGACAAATGGGACCGCTGTTAAACGATTGTAATCGGCTAGCAACTTCAACAGGAGCCATTAAAATAGGGCTCCTGCCTTTTATTTAAGGGCTTCTTCTATTTTTAAGGGCAATATTTTTTTTTTGAAATGACAATATTTTTTTTTAACTTCACACTCCAGCATTGACCTCAAAACAATTTTAGTAGAGGATGACATGTGGGACCCACTTGTGATCCTCTTTCTTACTTTCTTTCCCGTTGAACCTTGTTTTTCCCCCTCAAATCTTTAAATTTGGTTTTGAGAGCTCAATTATGGCCTTGTTTAGTTTCAATTTTTTTTTTGCAAAATAGACACTGTAGCACTTTCGTTTGTATTTGACAAATATTGTCCAATCATGAACTAACTAGGCGCAAAAAAATTGTCTCGCAAATTACAAGTAACTGTGCAATTAGTTATTCTTTTTATCTATGTTTAATGCTTCATGTATGTACCGTAAAATTTAATGTAATGAGAAATCTGAAAATTTTGTAATTTTTTTTTAAACTAAACAAGGCCGATGCCACGCTGGAGTTGCTCCAACAGAGCATTCACATGACCCTCGATCGCCGGCCGCCCCTGCTTCTGCGGGACCCCACCAGCAGTGAGCCAGTCCCTGGGCCGCGCGCTTATCCGGCGGCTCGTTCAACCTTCCCGCCAAAAGTTTGGAAATCCCCTCGTCCATTTGCCAGAAAAAAAATATAGAAAAGCCAAAAACAAATCCAAACCCGCACACAGATCTGCCACCGAACCACTCTCCCTCCGGGCTCCGGCTTCCCCTCCGCCACCGCCATGACGGCCGGCGCCGGTGAGCCCCACCGCGTAGTCCTCCTCCTCGACCTCGACCCCCTCCTCCCCACCCCCAGCTCAAGCACCCCCGCCTCCGCCGCCTCCTACCTCGCCGCTGTCCTGCCCGCCGCCACCTCCCTGCTCGCGGCGTCCCGGTCCCCGGCGTCCCTCTCAGCGGGGCGCCTCTTCTTCTCCTCCCTCTCCCCGATCCTCTCCTCCTCCCTCCTCCCGAGGCCGCTCCCGGCCGCCCCCACCCCGCTCTCCTTCGATCTCCACCCGGCCACCCTCGCGTCCCTCGCCCCGCTCCGCCGCCTGGCGCTCCGGGCGGCCCCCGCGCACCCGCGCGTCCCCGCCTCCTCGTCCGTCGCCCAGTCGCTCCTCCAGCTCGAGCACGACTACTCCTGGGACAACGAGCCCCAGGGCCGCCGCCGCCGCGGCTTCGATCCGCCGCCCAATTTGGTGGCTCTCTTCACGCCCGCCGCGGAATTCGACGAGTTCGGGGACGGCGCCAGCTTCGTCGAGAAATTCCGCAAGGTTTTCGGTCCTGTCAGGGACCGCCTCTCGGCGATTGGCCTACAGGTGTGCTGGGTCGCCGTCCCCTCCGCCTCCGCCTCCGCCAGTGAGGGGATCAGGAGGGCCGTCACCGAGCTGGGCTGGTGGTTCACTACCGCCGATGCGGTCGCGTTGGGGTCGGCTATTGCACTGCCGGCGCTCGTTTGGGGAGGTGTTGGACTTGGTGGCAGGGAAGGTGGACGGCGAGGAGAGGTGGTGTTGGAGATCGCGGATGTGGAGGGCAAGCCACTCATCTGCAAGGGCTGTGAGGTCGAGGTGGTTGGCTCCTCACGGTTGCAGCAGACCAGCGGCAACACCGTGCCCAGGATACATGTCAAGTCGGTGTGTGAGGTGGGGAATTGGGAGCGGTTGATCTGTGGGGATGGTGATGTTGCCGTGGTTCGAGGGTTCCAACGGGAGGGGAGCAAGGGTGACGGGGAAGAAGCTGTAGATAAGGAGTATTTTCCTCATCGGGTTCTTGAATTGGTCCTTGGTGACGAGAAGGATCGGTTAGGAGTTGCCAAGCCAATTTGGCAGCTAATTTTGGTGTTCCTTAGTAGAAGGAATTATTGCGCAGTAGTCTCAGTTTCCGATGGAGATGAGAACTCTGTAGATGGTGTTCTCATGCCCTTCTCGATGAACTGTGCATTACTTCATTTTGAGAAGAATGGTACTGGTTTAGGCCTGGCCAAAGCCTCTAAGACGCCTGGTAGTGGTGCATCTGATGAGACAAAGGTGCGGAGTGAGAAGAAGAAGAGAAGCAGGCTGCTCGGTAAGCTACGTGAGGTGACCACCTGGAGTACCTTCTGTGACATGCTTCTCAAATATGCTGATGGAAGCATGCCGGTGGTGGACTTGGAAGACCTATATTTCAGCAGGTATGGCACCACATCCAAAAAGTTGCGGTTTCTGAAATGTTGGATGAAACAGGTGAAACAGTCATGTCTTAGTACCCTAACAAGCGTACATACAGACAGAGAGAAGCATCTTCCCTCAAAGGATGATTCAGAAGCAAGAGTTCTGGTTTCAGAAGAAGATGCTTCAGCTGGCCTTGTCAATTTTTCGCTGGATGAAGCAGATTGCCAAAAGGTAGATACACCAGTGGATGAAGCAGGTTGCAGTAAAGTGGGCATATCAGTGGATGAAGCAGATTGCAGTAAAGTGAACAGATCAGTGGGTGAAGAGAGTTCAGTGTTCTCTTCTATAGAAGATTTAGAAGCATTTCTGGGAAGTGTCCCTCATAAGATTGAGCAAGGTCTTTGTTCTGAAGATGGTGATCTGGGGAATTTAGCTGAACGTTTGGTTGGCTTGTCTGTCCATGCACTGTTGGTTAAGCATGGAAAGATTGCAGTGAGGTACTTTGAATATAATGATGCAGAAGATGCTTCTGGTGCAAAAATTGCCTGTGAACTTTCCAATATTTTGCTGAGGAAACCCAAAGAACTGGTGTCGAAGTACAGAGATTCAGCGTCTGCTGCATCAGAACAAACCACAAAATACAGTACATGTTATAAAATTCGAGAGTATCCTTTTTTTAATTATCATTCTTTTCCTTCTGCTTGTGCAATTATTTTGGATGACATATCATCTGCAGTCTATGTTGCTAATATATCAATTCTTGTGGTTTTGTACCTTAACAAGCATGTACCAGGCATGAGCTGCAGATTTTACTTAGAATGGAAATGATCAAATCTGAACTTGGATCTGCTATAGAGGAAGGTTCAAAACAGAAAATGATAAAAGACATCTGCTCGTTTTTGCAATTTATTGATATCAATCTCCAAGGGGACTCTTTTCAGTCTGACGGTATTCTTGAGTATGCTGAAAAGACCATAAAGTCCAGGTATGAGTATGACTTAGTTTCTATGCTTTCAGTTCATCTCAATGTTGTTTAGCAGATTGTGTGTAAATGCTAGTGTTGAAGTTCATGGAAATAGTAACAGTAATTGTGTAAGGTTAAACTTGCTACCTATGTCAGGAGATGCATGCTCTGTACTGCTTTCTTTGCCAGAAGCAAGGTTTATGCTTTAGGGCTAAATGGTATCTGTAGTTCTGTCTACTGCAACTGCAAGTAGCTGGGTAGCCAGAGATACCAATAAAAATGTATGAAGTCCTAACTTGGAATACTTTTCTTCATATTAGACAATGGTCTGACTGCTGCAGGCTTACAGGGTCAGCCTGATATCTCTCTTTTATGTATGGTCGAGACTGCTTCAGTCCATTAGTTTTGTTCACTTCTGTTGACTACTACTTAAGAAACTCTAGCTTAATCCCTGTACTCTAGTTATTATATGCAACACAATAGGAGGGAGCAGCACCAATGCATCACACAATCGTTCTCATGTTTCTCGATCCTTTAAGGAGCACTGCTGCATTGTATAGTAGCATTGAAATAAAGATTGTGCTCTTCGTTTTCTTGATTCAGAGAGTGATGCTCCAATATTTCAGCAAACTCTAGATATGCTGTAAGTAAATTTTGATAGTAAATGTGAGTTGCTGGTTTTCATGATCATGGGGACTGTAAATGCCTTTTTTTTTATATAAAAGAAACTTTTATTTACTATTCCTGCTAAGTGAATAGATACAAAATTACTAACTGAATCTTGTCCCTGGAAACAAGATGAGGCTGATCATTTTTTCAGTTCCAATAGTTAGATGCCACTTCGATAAATAGCTCCCATTTCCAGAGTTTGTATTAATATAACCAAACTTTCCAATGCTTTTCAGGTACATCAACTCCATGGAAGACGTGATCAAGAAGATCTACACGGAGATGGAGTTTGATTTATTTGACGACGACGACGACGAAGTCGACTACTCAGATTCTCTACCCAGCAGCAGCAACCAGGATGACGCCAGGGTCTTGGACCGGCGTCACAACCACCGGGGCTCCGCCAGCACGACCGCCTCCGCGCTCCACCTGCTGCAGCGGGACACCAGGAGTAGCCGGCAACGTGAGGACGACCGGCACGATGAGCTGATGGCGAGAGCCCAGGAGCGGCGGGACCGGCAGAGGCGGCTCTCCTCCTTCACCAGCTGGGTGCCCGACCTGCGCCGCGTCTGGGCACTCAAGCACCCCGGGAAAGAGCCATGCGCGCGGGTGCCATTGTCCAGGTCGTGTGCGAAGCGCAGGAAGCGGCGGCGGGCCGCGTTCACGGACGTCGTCTTTGAGACACCCATGACTGCCAAGAGGCACGAGAGTGGGTCGGAGTCGCCCCCGGAGTCCGACGCCGGCGAGGCGGCCGCGAGGGCCGCTGCGCTTGGTTCGGTGTCCAAGACCTTGTTTGACGACGAGGAGATTGAGACGGACGTGAGCTCGAGTAGCACGTAAATTGAGCTTGTTGGATGGATGGATGGTTCGGTTGGGTTGGTTGCCATTTTTTGTCATTTTTCTGTTCTCCTTTGATCGATGAATGAAAAGGGCCATTGTTGAGTGTTCGTTTCTTCAGCGTCGCTGTTCAGGAAGTGTAATGGCAGTGATCTTACTGTTGTCAATTCAGTTCAGTGCGGCACTGTAATGTGCTTGTCGTTTTCTGGACACGGATGAGTAGGTGAGCAGGGACACATGGACACACGGACATGGCGTACCACACTGACTGACGCTGGATTGACCGATGGTCATGGACTCGGCTCACATATGTTCGGTCGTGCAGGCGACATGCATGCTCTATTGCTTGGCAAAATGTTCGTCAATGTTTGGGCTACAAGGTGAAATTTCATCTGTTACGACGTTGGGTTGTTTGAACGTGACGTCGATGGTGGCATGAATTTTAATCCATGAAAGCTTGGCAACCTATAAAAATAAAAACACTATACGTCGTGCGTACGGCCTAGTTAAGAACTTTTAAATAGTGACCACACCTAGACGCGCAAGCGTATCCTACGTTATTAGAAAGGGCCGGCAGATGGTCCAAAGAAAGTACGTACCCACCGTTCACTTACAATATATACTACTCCATAATATACGCAATTACGCATTAGTATCTTTTGAGAAGAATATATACATACAGTACGTCAGTTCATATTGAATATGGTACGTTCATGGCGAAGGAAAGAAGATCGTGTCAATTACGATACCCAAATCTCAAATGCTCAAATTGTTGCTTCAAGCAATAATGTTAAAAAAAAAGTTAGCAAAATGTCCAAATAAAAGAAGTTGCAAAGACTTGTCTAAAAGAGGGGAATATATATGTTATGTATCTCCAAATTCCTATACATAGATCCATGATTCGTTCCTCCATTGGACAGGTAAACAAGAAAAGGAACACTATTGTTTTTGAAACGAGCAAACTGTGAAAGTTTTTAAACAATAAAAGATACATAAAAATGCATAAGCTTATCCTGAATAATCCTGATACACACAGTTATTATACTAGTTCATGCTTATCCATGGTCAAAGTTTCCCGCGCTTGTGCTCCACTTGTCAGCATACCCTACACAACCAAAGTTGTTGTGGTTCATCTGTGTGTGCGGCATGCACGCTCTGCAAAACAAAAAAAAAAAGGGTTCCCCACGCTTTGCATCTCCATATATATACATCTGCAAAGAAGAGATAAAATGGATGAGAAACTATATGTCATATATACATATGCAAGGAGAAAGAGAGAAAGAGAGAGGAGCTCCCTTCAATCCAAGCACGAGGGAAAGATGATGGTGGGTTCATCTCCCGGGTCATGCACACCCATGCAAGTGCAGGTGAGCATCAGTCATTGCTGCACCAGAGAGGCATCCATGAACCGGCAGCTGCAACCGACCACTTCCCCTCCTGGATTGGATCGAAGGGAGCTCTTTGTTCGCTTTTCTTCGCCTTCTTCATCGTCGTCGTCTTCTTCTTCATATCTTCATTCATCCTATAGCATATGATAGACTCTCATCCACTTATATATATATATGTTTTGTAGCTAGGAGCACATGAGCTAGCTATGGAGTTGTGATGAGGAGTACAACGATGGCCGGGTTGGTGGCCTTATATAGAGCTCATGAGCCAATCTGAGCCGTTGGTTCATCATCACATTCGTGGCCCCCTCCATCTCATATGTGGACAGAGAAAACATGCATGCCTTGCCTTGATTTGGTTTAGTTTGGCTATTGTGAGGTTAGCATGCATGGAAACTGACGCAACAACTCTCTTTATTCCTTACTGTGGCATCTGCTCATTCACTGGCCTTGTGCTATCTTAAAAAACACTTGGGAATCTCATAGTGCACGCGGGAGACAGCAATTAACGGCCGGATTCGATCTTTAGTCTTTAGAGGCTTCTCCCTGGTTCCCGAATCCTCCTGTTGTCTGGCTACTCTCTATTAAATAAAGTAGTTTAATTAGTTTATTAGATATGAAAATTTACTTTAATTTACCCTATAACACAGGCGATCAGTAACAAAGATAAATTGCTAGCAAGGGGCGGCTTGTGCAAATAACGCGGCTACTAGGATTAATAATCATGTCACATAAGCCTCGGGCCTAAGTCCCACTATATTTTTTATGTTATTATTTATCGTGTCACATGTCTCGCTAATTCGCGACAAGAGAGATTTGTTTATTTGGAGCTTACATAACGATTGTCAAATTACTGTTCATTCTCACGTAATAATAAATCAAATACACCCTTCTCTCGTAAATTGTTTTGGAAGTTAAAAATTCCTATAAAAATGAAATTTTCCTTTGGTATCTCTAGCGGAGTAATTTTAAACAACCTAATTAAGAGGAATTGGAAAGACACTCAAAAATGTTGTTTTGTAACTGTAACAAAACCATTAAATATATTTTCTTTTATTGTCATTGTGTCAAGACAATATAGAGCACAGTCTATATAGCTCCTGGGTTAACACCCCCCAACTATGTATCCCACGTGTTAGGGAGCTGCCTATCAAATTTTGATTCAAAAGAGAAGAAATATATTCAACTTTGGGTAGCCTCTTTATGTTGGCAATTTGGAGATGTCGTAATGACCCAATGTTTGAAAATTGCAAATATACATCTTTTATGTAAGCTATTTTCAGGGGACCATATTGACAGTGGTTTTTGGCACTACTGCAGCGTGACAATTAAATAAAGGAGTCTTTCTAGCTAGTTAGCGAGTAGAGAAAACCAGAGATCACTTTGTTAGAGTTGTTTGTTTCCCATGAATTAAAATTTAATATTATACTCTATCATGAAGTTTTTTTTTGCATTTCTTGTTTTCTGTTATGCATAGTTTTTTGAATTTCTTGTTTCACAAACTTATCTTTAGAAATGTAGCTGAAGCTATGTAATAATATAAACACTTTGTGTAGAGACTTAGAAGCGGGAAGTCTCTTCTATTAAAATATGGTCTGCTGAATACAACTTCTCTCTCTCTCTCTCTCTCATTATCATAGCTTACCCTTGCATCAAATCGCCTTAGATTTGTGAAGAATCATACTTTCCAGGAGTTGTTACGGAGGTTTCTTTCCCTCTTGGTTAGTTGTTGTTTTGTGCTTTTGTTGTTGTTGTTGTGTTCCTGTGGTGGTGTTCGTGTGTGGTTTTGTTGCGAGTGTGTTATGTTAAGATAGTTATCCAAATCTTTGTAATAGCAATCTGTAGTAGTAGTTTCAATCTAAAGCCCGAGTCGTTGTTTGCCTAAGTTTGGTTGTTTCCTTTATTAATGTAATTGACAACTCTCCTGCTTGGTTTGTTATTTAAAAAATAAAGAATTGAGCTCCACTTGTGGCCCAAATCGATGCCAATACCTTCCTAAATAGATCTCAGCTCTTCAAATTAAATTATTTCTATAGGTTCTTTAATGTAGATAGATATTTTTTGTAGTCTTAATGGAAACCTAATACTATTTTTCATTATTTTTTCCTTTCAAATTTAGGTACTTTAGTTATACGGACTATTTGTCTATGTATTTCATTTCTTAACTCATAGGAATCCTGAGTTTCTATATTTTTACTTCCAAATTTAGCTCTACATTAATCTTATTTGGTATTTATTCTTTGGTTAAACCTAAATCATTTAGAATCAAGCATGCATGCATACTCTTTTCTTATTTCAATTGATGTCTGAAGATCAACAAAGACGGGTTCAAAGCGAGAAATTGAGATTTATCATGGTTAAATGCTAGTTATTTCTTATTTAAATTCTAAATCTTAGTTATTATTTAGTTATATTTTTCATTGGTCCCTTCTTTAAAAGTTTTTATTTTCAATCCCAGTAGAAATCATAATATCATCTATCATTATTGTTATTCCATTATTGCTATTTGTTAACCATATATTTGTTATGGACTATTTGTTTAGGTGTTTTGTTTCATAATAATTCATATGAAAATAAAAATATCTTCACTGAATAATAGTTTAATTTTATCACTTTATTGAATTTATTTGCATGTGTTTTAATTAGATATTTGGGTTTTCAAAACAAATAGAAGTAATAATAATAAGAACGATGGACTTCATATCTTGGGTTTTGCAAAAAAAAAAAAATCTAATTGCTAATGAAGTAAGAATAGGACCAACTAAATTGTAGGATTTATGGCAAAGAACAAAGCACGGTTCATGTCGTATTGGCAAAGAATGAAGTAAGAATAGTGACTTCATAGGTCGTACTGTCAAGAAAGAGATTCCAAATAAACTAATTTGCTAACTTTATATTGCTTAAGTGAAAAATTCCCCTCCTGAGAAAAGCACGGTTCATGTCGTATTGGCATCTGTTTAGGCCATTGTGGTTGCCAACTTTGCTAAGCTTTACAAAAGAAGGAATTATAGAAGTAACTATGGTTTCATAAGACGAATATAAGATGTTAGGTGGGTTAGTGGATGACCGCCATATAATGGCTTGACCGGGTCCCTTATACATGTCTTTCCATTTATAGGTTTGACGCAATGTTAGCACACCATCTCGTTTATCTATATATGATAACTCTATCGGGAATTCTTATTCATATTTTATAAAATATATAATCACGAAAGTTTCTAAATAATCTCTAAACAATGATGTTTGGGATAAACTAATTAGTTTATTTTGAAATAATGACTTGTTCATTATATATTTAAAATACAAGGCAGTATGTACTTAGTCCAAAAAAGATGTAATTCCAGCGTAGCACTGAGTAAAACCTAACTATTTTTATAAAAAAGTAATCAATATTTGTGATATCAAATAAGTGTCATTATATTCTTGTGGAATATATATATACATACTTTCCCCTTTGTATAGTGTACCTATTTCATACAAAAAAGTAATATGATGGATCCAATACACTTATTTTAATATATGAAACAGATATAATTTATTGTCCTTTTAAGTATGTTCTTCCTGGTTATCTTTTTTTTTTTTTGTTCAGCGTGTTATAGCTATATATCCTCATTTTGGCGGAACGTCTGTATTGTGTCGAAAGCAGTTTTTACCTAACCGTTGGGTCTAGTAACAAGTAATAACAAACAATATAATGCAAGGTCAGGTGTGTTCTTTACACTTGGCACAAGTGCAAACTTTAACTTTATTGGAACCCAGTTCTTTTGAAAGCATGGATCTAGATTCGTCAGGCAATGCAGAACTAGCTTTAAATATTTTCACCCACTGTAAAATTTGTATACCCGTGTACAAGAATATAATAGCAATAGTATGAATACATGGTGTACAAGTCATGGACATGTGTGCTTGACTTAAGGATGAACATACTCTTCGATTAAAAGAAAAGGAGTTGAATAATTTTCATGTTAATGTGAGAGAGTTTTAATTTCTTCAGAAAAGTTGAGAAAGTTTCTTATAAAGCTTGGGTTTAACTGTGTGGAAGAAGAACAGAAAGGTAATAGCAGTCTGGTTCAGGTAAGCTTTATATGGTCCAAATTGCTAGCTGCTATTTTGTCACGAGCTCATGCATACATAGAAGCATCACGCTTTATTCGATTCAAAGCACTCGTTGGCTATTTTAACCACCACTTTGTTCCAACCCAGCAGTAAGCTAGGATTCCTCTTGTCCCCATGTTTTAGAAAATGAGTGTAGGCAATTCTGAATTCCGAGAAGCCAGTATTCCTTGGATTAATTAGGGTTTCCTTCCTGGTCTCTTTCTTCATCTGCGTGCTGAGAGCTTTCTCTCTTTGGCATTTAACATAACTAATCTCGTCCCTAATAAAAACATAAACAAGTCCTAGTGTCATCACTCATTACATTAAAAAAAAGAAAAGAAAAGAAGAACCCCAAGCTAGCATCTTATTTTGTGCCCTGCATTTGCTATGAAAATAACATGTATGTTGGCTTCAAAAAACTCAGAGAAAATCCAAATGATTACTGATCGAGTGGTGTTTGGATTCTCGAAGAGAACATGATGTCATTATCAGAGATAAATGCTTGATAGGACATCCAGGTGTTTGTCCAACGGTCAGGGCATCTTTTTCTGCCTGATTGAGTTTATCATTATCATATCTATAGAATAAGAGATCGAATAACATATTGCGTATGTATTGATTGACAGAAAAACATATCTTTTTAGTTGCCTCAGTGATCATTTTGTTTTCTTTTATTTTGTCTATTTATTTTTGAGAAAAAA
>Ga0182004_10002459_pt1 | contig 14417 bp, 10 predicted proteins | sample Sormic07211540_1_FD_120479 | JGI IMG/M metagenome (GOLD analysis project Ga0182004, IMG submission 120479) | Endophyte microbial communities from Sorghum bicolor roots, Mead, Nebraska, USA - 072115-40_1 MetaG | ecosystem: Host-associated > Plants > Roots > Unclassified | place: USA: Nebraska...
GAAACATCTAAAATACGAAAACGAAAACGGTAAAGTCGAACAAGAAAATACGAATTCGATCGGATCCAATATAGAAAACGGTTCGGTTCGGTTCGGGATATTTCCGTTCCGTTTTCATCCTTACATGTGAGTGGCATTGGCCTTGTTTACTTCCATCCAAAAATTCAAAAAATTTTAAGATTCTCCATCATATCGAATGTTTAGACGCATACATGGAGTATTAAATAAAGACAAAATTAAAAACTAATTGCACAGTTTGGTTAAAATTTACGAAACGAATCTTTTAAACCTAGTTAGTCTATAGTTGAACAATAATTACCACAAACAAACGAAAGTGCTACAGTGTCGCGAAATTTTTCGCTTTACACCCTAAGATCTTTCGCGTGCTGCTAGATCCCGCGCCCTCCTTTTCTTCTGCCTCTTTTATCTCACCTATCTGGATTGGTGTCCAATCGGTACTCCTTTCATCCCAAATTATAAAATATTCTAAAAATTTTGGAGAGTTAAAATATCTTAAAATATTTTATAATTTGAAATGGAGAGAGAGTAAAATTATTCAATGTATGACACAGCAGTTTCAATAGCATTTAATTGTTAATGACATATGACTATATACGCTAAATGATACCACCTCTATAGTGAAGAAAATTATTGTTTACAAGAGATTTCTCTTATGCTCTCGATCTGTCTAGTAAATTACTACTCTCTCCATTTTAAGTTTAACGGCTATTTGATATTATAAATAGGAAGGGATATTATAAAATGTTCTCTCTCTCTCTCTCTCTCTCTCTCTCTCTCTCTCTCTCTCTGTGTGCACGCTCTGAATGGCTACTTCATCACTCAAAGAAACGTCCTAATTCTCTCCCACAGCGCACAATGGCGTCCTAATTCCTCAAAGAAACGTGCAAAACGATTAGCTGAAATTATCACTCCCCGATAAATGAAATCATCAGCATAACGTCACATATGAGTGTCACGACCACTAGCCGAGGTCGACAGACCATGTTCTCCTAATCCTCTCCCAGATATCTTTGGCTGGAAAGCCTACAGACCAGCATAAAAGCTCAATAGTACAATGATATATCCCAACTAAATCCATCTCCCATGCCATACCCATGATTACAATTATTGCATCTCCAGCTGCGATCCATCTCCTTCCCAAGATCAAAAGGACGATGATTGTAATCACACACAGCTAAAAAACACCAATCCACAGCCCTAGTCATCACTGGGATTTGGTGGATACACATCCAACATGCATAACCATTCAATCATAGACTCAATAGTTCATAAGAGTTGGCGGCAATCCATGTACTAGTTAACAGAGGGCTTATGTTATTCTTTCCCACACACTAACAGTAACAGGGTTCCAGTTGCAAGGTGAAATGATACATGGGGGACCACAATAGCAATATAACAAAACGAAAGGTAAGCAGACCCGATGATAAAGGACACAACGAAAATGGTCCTTGTACAAGCATCACGACTACCCCCAAGGGTTAAGACTTAAGAGACAGAGATGGCAGTCACTTGGATGGTCTCACTACTACTCATCATCAGGCTTGCTTGCATCCCTCATTTCATCACTGCCATCCTCCTGATACACAAAGCATGATAATCATTACTTACAATAGAATTCCAAGTGTTCTGAATTGTTGTCGATGAGGTTAGCATTACTGACAATAGAGTAGAATCCCCAAGTGTTCCACACACTAAAGAAAGGATAAGGTTTACTGATGTACCTGCATGTCAGAAGTCCACAAGGTGAGGTTGTCACGTAGGAGCTGCATGATGAGGGTGCTATCCTTGTAGGACTCTTCCCCAAGAGTATCCAGCTCCGAAATAGCTTCGTCGAAGGCCTGCGACCAAGTAGGGACATGATATGATGGATTACATAAAGTGCCTTACATAAAACAGCATGTGCTAACTATGTTGGCTAATTTGTAACTACTTGCACCAAAGCTTTACGTACAGGATTGTAAGCTCTGTATCGGCAAAGGGTTTTACAAGCATAACAATTCAGTTCAGTGTCACAAACTCGATGCAAGACAAGATTAAGAAATGCATGCCTCATATCATTGCAGCATGGGACTACCAAAAGAGCAACCCACACTCATCAGATGCGCAAGCTGATTGCACCGAACAAACAGGCCCCGTTGCTTTGGGAGATTCCTGAATACAGATATAGCAAGTTGCAGTGGATCCAGAAAGGCAGCATGGCACCCTCCGTGTTGATATGAGCCAGCACATGCAATGTGAGTTCATAGTTCATACATGCCAGTAGCAAGCAAGCATGTGGCAATTTGGGCAGGCATCCGGCAATTTGGGCAGGCATGGACGCATCGGATACGCAGCTGCTGCTACTACTACAGGCCACAGGGTGCAGTGGGCAGTGGCCACTGGCCAAAGGTGATTGGGGGCGCGGAAGAGTCAACACACACGCCACCCAAACGTGACAGTGAACCAAGAACAAACATTTCGCGGATGCAAAAGCGTTGGACAGTGCAGTAATAATAATAAAATAAAAAGGGAAAGTTGCAGAATATTGTGGCATAATAACGCATTGGTGAAAAGGAGGTGAATCGGGCTAAATCAAGCATCCACATGATGCACAGAATGAAATCCTAGTATGTCCTGCAAATCTTGGGGGGGGGGGGGGGGGGGGGTTGTTTTCATTTTATCTTGTGGGAGAACACAAAAAAATATTGGGGGGGGATGGTGTCGGTTAGCGTAGCATTTACGCTGTGGAGCAAGCAAACTGAACTAGTGAGGTGAGATCTACACCTAGGCGCGTTTGTTGAAGAACAGAAGAGCTAGTAGTGATAGCGAGGCGAGCGAAGAAATTAAAGTGAGGCAGTGAGGAAGGACAAGAACCTGCTTGGCGAGGGAGCATGCGCGGTCGGGCGAGTTGAGGATCTCGTAGTAGAAGACGGAGAAGTTGAGGGCGAGGCCGAGCCTGATGGGGTGCGTGGGCGGCAGCTCCTTGACGGCGATGTCCTGTAATTTAGGCAGGGGGGTGGGGTTTAAGAGAGGAGAGATCCACAAGCATCCATGGAGAAGAGGGGAAGGGAGATCCAATCCCATCCCATCGAATCCAATCGAATGAAGTGAAGTGAAGTACCTGCGCTGCCTGGTATGCTGCGAGCGTGGAGTCGGCGGCGTCCTTACGCTCAGCAGCGGTCTTGAACTCGGCGAGGTAACGGTGATAGTCCCCCTTCATCTTAAGGTAGAAGACCTTAGCATCAACGGCGGCGGCAGCGGGGACGAGGCGGTCGTCGAGGAGGCGGAGGATGCCCGCGCAGATCCCGGAGAGCTCAGCCTCGACGCGGGCGCGGTACCCTCTGGCGGCAGCGGCGTGGCCCGCTGCGCCCCGCGTCTCCTCCTTGTGCTCGATGGAGGATACGATGCGCCAGGACGCCCTGCGCGCGCCGATGACGTTCTTGTAGGCGACGGAGAGCAGGTTGCGCTCCTCGACGGTGAGCTCGGAGGACGCGGCGGCCGCCACGACCTTCTCCATGAAGTCGACCATCTCCTCGTACCGCTCCGCCTGCTCCGCTAGCTTGGCCATGTAGACCATCTCCTCCCGGGTGCCGGCGGCGGCGGCGGCCATGGGTGCGGGGTGGGGGGGTGTGTGGCTACTGGCTCGTGCGGGGGTGGGTGGGTGTGGGTGGAGTCTCGATGGGAACGGGAGAGAAGGGAAGGAGCGGCTGCGGTTTTGTTTGCCCTGTTTCACTGTTTGTTTGTTTTGTTTGTGTGTTTGTTTGTTTGTTTTAAAATAAAAAACGAAACGCGAAACTCGGAGGATGGGCTTTGCTGTTGCTGTTGCTGAAATCGCTGCTGTGCTGCCTTTTCTTTTTTTTCTTTCTTTTCATTCACTTTTTCCCTTTTCGGAGCCGACGGACGGGTGAGTTTTTGGAGCACAACAAAACACAACACACAATCGTACGCTGCGTGCGTGCGTTGGAGATAAGAACGAAGGAACGAGAGAGGACACAAGGGCCTGGCCGCGCCTTGTGTTGCGTTCATACGGCGTGTCGATTCATCATAGGCCCGGCCCTCGTTGCTGCGGCTCCGATATTGGGCCCAAACGAAACGCTCCCTTGTGTTGGGCCGTTTCGTCCGGGTTGGATTGGATTACCATCGCAACGGAGGCCCAGGCCCCCGCAACCTAAATCGTTTTTTTTTTTCCGGCCGCTTGCCTGCGCAGAATCACCCATGGGCGGCTCGGCTGCTGGGCTACCTGCGAGCGAGCGGTTTTCCAGGAACACCCCATCGCTCGTGCCGTGAGCACATGACATGCCTGCCTGCCTGCCTTCATTGCAGGAACTTGTGCCTGCCTGCCTGCCTTGTTGGCCACCGCATGCATCCATACGCGCCACTCCCCCTGCCCCATGTTTCTCCTCTCCTCCTGCTGTTTCTCTCGCGTTCAGGCCTGGACGTGATTGGTTGCTCTGGTGACGCCGGCCGAGACACAGCAACAGCATAGACAGCTGGTCCAAGCTAGTGGTGGTATGCATGCTCAAACCGTGCACCGAATTAATTATGTTTGTTTGGTCAACTACGAGACGATATCTTCTTATTTGGTTGTATACATGCATAAGAGTTTTGAGTGTCTGACACATGAGCTCTTGCACCAAGCATGTATCATATTGTCCTCCATCACAAGAGGGAAGGATAAACGGTACTGCTAGCGCCCGGACGTCCGATTCGGGCGCTAGCGTCCAGACACCGAGCGAGCACCGCATCGTGCTCTCTCTACCTACCCCGCACAAAAGAAAAGGTACAGATCGAAAATCGCCCTTGCCTTCCCACATCAAATCACGACCCCACCCGCCCCCGCATGGAGAAGAAAGTAGAGATTATACTGTTCGCCTCACACGAAGAAGAAAATAGAGATTAGAACGGCCCTTCCTCCGTTTCTCGCGCACGAAACCCACCCGCCACCACCCACGCGCACGGGATCTACCTACGCCCAACCTCACTGGCCCTCAACACCTCCGCCCGGCGCCAGCTCACCCCCATAAACCATCCCCCAGTTCGCCCCTCCCCTTTGCCACTGCAACAGTAGGATAAAGTAGCTGAAACATCACGAACACGCTATTGCAACAACATCGAAGAAACTGCTACAACAATAGGTTGGAAGCAGTTGAAACATCATGAACATGCTATTGCAACAACATCGAAGAAACTGCTACAACAATAGGTTGGAAGCAGTTGAAACACCATGAACATGCTATTGCAACAACATCGAAGAAACTGCTACAACAATAGGTTGGAAGCAATTGAAACACCATGAACATGTGTATTGCAACAAGCAATAAAGGGATAATAGCTGTGACATTGGGATGAAGACATTGAAACATCTTAAACATATTATTACAACAACAAAGAAAAAACAATTGAAACATCATGTTGAAACACCATGAACATATTATTACAACAAACATCGAATAACTGTTGCAACAACATACAACAACTACTGCAAACATGCAGATTCAATCAACTAGAAACATGTTGATATTTGAAAAGCGGTACTACTACAACATCAACTGAAACCCTTCTGCAACACCCAGAGGAAACCATTGCAACACGGCGAGATCCAAAACCCAAGAGCTCACTGGAACCCTAGCCACCGCCACATCTCTTAGATCTAGAGGGGAGATGAGGAGGAGGACGAGTAAGAGAAGGAGAAAGGTCACATCTAGAGGAGAATGAGGGGGGAGAGCTCAGATCTAGATCTAGATGAGGAAGAGAAAGCCTCAGATCCAGATCCCTTCACAATCTACCTCGTTGGAGCCGCCGTCGCCATCCTCATCTCCGGTGGTATGCATGGAGTTAGGTCGCAGGGACAGTGGGGGGTGCATGGAGGGCGCGGTGGCATGAGGGAATGTGAGGGAGGGAGCACGGGCGACGCAGGGGTGTGCTACGAGCCTGCGGGCGCGTGGGCGTGGTGCCCCTCGGTCTTGGTGATGGCAAGACCAGCGAGATCAAAGAAGAGCGACGCGTAGAAGAAAGGGAGTGCGGGGAGCGATGCGAGAAGAAAGGGTGAGGGAGCTCGCTGCCCACATGGGTGACATGTGTGCCCAGTCAAATCGCTTCAAGTCGCTGGTCCGCATCGCATGTTTGGTCGAGTTGCTGGTCTGTCCGATGCGGACGGACGCCCTGACACTATCATTACCGAAGGATAAACCATGCAATGAGGGGAAAACCAAACATGGCAGAAGAATCAATCACCCCCTTATTGCACCAGTGGGTCCATGTCCATTCACTTTACAAAGAAGCAAAAACAAACAAAATTCCCTCCCTCCTAAAATAAGTGTGTATCACGTGCTTGGAGAAAAGTCAAATAATATTAAATTTGACTGCATAAAACTAATAATGCTTATATATCAACTACATATCTTTAGATTAATCACATTATATATTCTCATGTCAAATATATTTAGATATTTACATATGAATACTATTTTTTTAGAAATTTAGTTAAACTTTTAATTGGTTGACTTCTTGAAGTGTGAGATGAGCACCTAGTTTGGGATAGGAAAGCATCAGCAATTTTTTTTTAAAAAAAACTTTGCTTTGTTTTTATAGTTACTTTTAAAAGTCGCACTCAACTGATAAGCCTTCTTTCTACTCCAATTAGTTGATAAATGGAGTAATTAGAATAGAAATATTCATGTAAGGGTGTATTTAGATGAATTAGCACTAATAATTAATCCAATATATTAGCTCCTATATAAATGAACAAATAGACCAACAAGTAGTTCAAGCGTTTTCTGTTTGAATTCTTAGAGACTCCTAGTTAACCAACTAATTGTTAGTTTTATGGATCCAAACATCACTTAACTCTCGCAAATTCCAGTACTACAAACCGGATATAAGTTCTACAAATCCTTGTACAACTTCTAATTTACTTGTACATTTGTGGCACCTTCATCTGTCAACACAGTAACCTAAAGTAACAAACAAAAGTTGACTATGTCCTTATTAAACAATTGCATATCTTGCTTGTCAAACCTTTTAAATTAAAGTTCTACTTGATATATAGAAAACTGTTATGAACATTTATATCCGTAGATAAATTTATTTCAAAGTATATTTTACGATCAATCTAATTATGCAGTAACATAAGGCAGATAAACTATATTTTTTAAAATATCAATACTTTAGTTTGAAAGTATAGAGAACCTATGCTAGCATGAATGAAATATTGGAGTTTTTGGTTTGTGAAGTCATCTAATGCTTCATGAGATGATGCATCATAAGTTCATCCCATAAATTTTGGTCGAACCAATTCATTCCTCGTGCATATACTAATTATTTACTTATGAGAAATAAGGTGGTGATGGATAAATCCAAAAACCAAATAGAAAAAGTAAGGAATGAGAAGAAAATGGACCACATTATTCCTCAAACCAAACACACCCATAGATACAATACTTCATGTACCTATATATGTTTTTGTATACGCCTATATACATATATGATAAAAACTTTGTATCTAGAAAGAGCAATACATTTGAAAATTGAAATTGATGAAGGTATGGAAAGAGTAAGAAGCATGGAAGAAAGTGAAATGGACGGTCATCATATCAGCGGCAGGAACACGCACGTACTGCGCACCGAGACGACCTTAGCATTACCAAGTCAAGCAAGTCCTGAAGGTAGATCAAGACTAGTAGATGCAAATAAAAAAAATGCTCAGCCACCAGCTGAGTGAATTTACAGGGGTTCGAAAAGGGAATCTAAGTGACGTACAGCAACAGAAAATGTACATCTCTTTTCCTTTTCGGCTGCCTGCTTGGACCATCACCCCAAAAATAAAAAAAAAATTCAAGATTTTCTGTCACATCGAATATTACGGCATATATATAGTATGGAGCATTAAATATAGATAAAAACAAAAACTAATTGCACATGAAATAAATTTTTTAAACCTAATTATTTTATGATTGAACACAATAATTATCAAATAGAAACGAAAACTAAACAAGGCCAGTACGCACATCTTTTCCGTTGCAGCGGCCGGGCCGGTGGTTGTTTTGCATCTTACCACTGGCAGCGTGCATGGAAATTTTAGAACGAAAAAGCGCGGACGACGGGACGACGACTAATTAACGGATGGTGCGGCGGTAGCAAATGCTTTTCTTCTCACGTTATCCGTGTCTAAAGCAAGCATTTTTGTTCGTCGGATTAATTGGAATTAGCTAGACTGGGTGCGGCTACGTGCGTGCGTGGAATTATTTGTCTTTTCGCCTCTACGGATACTCTTCGTGCCGTATACGTACATAGACTTAGATGCATAGGGACATACTACGCAACTAATGCAGTCACCAGCAGCTTATTAGCAGTGGATTATGGATACATAGAGTACGTCAGGCCTCCTTTTCTCTTTTATATAGTGGTTTCTATCTTCTACTGCTAATTTAAGCAATGGCAACCCTGATCCCTATTTTCTCTATTCCAAAATTTAAGTTTTTTCAGTTTTATATATAACAACTATATATTTCATGATTTCTTGCAAAAAAGCAGATATGTTTTATGGTGAATTTTATAAAGCCGCGTAGATGAGGATAGCTGCATTTTTCTATAAACTTGGTAAGAGTTAGATAAATTTAACTTGGTTAAAGCTAAAACCATGTGTGTTTTACCACAGAGACCTTATTATCGTGGCCCAAACAGTATAAGAGAGACAACAATGTAAGAGCATCTCCAAGAGATGATCTAAAACATTTTGTAAAACTAAATTTAGATATTATTAGAAGAAAAAAAAAGTTCTCCAACAGCTATTCTATCTTGTGATCCAAAATAACCAGAGCCTATTAATCCGTGTTTATCGCTATAATTTGATGAAAGGAATGGAGTACTAAGTACTCCCTCCGTTCCAAATTATAAGTCATTTCAAGAATCTTGAAGAGTCAAAACATTTTCAAATTTGACATGTTTTAGCTTTATTTTATAGATAGTTTTATTTCAATATTGATAACATGTTAGTATGTGAAACCGTGCAGTAATACTGTTCATTGAGACTGGCCTAAATACTTACTTACTTGGCTAGTGGCATTAAACCATTCCGGAAATAGAACAAAACGAATCAGTATCAATATCAAGTGGGGCTACATGTACAAAACTCCCAAAATGGATTGGACGCTGTCTGTCGAGATCCCAAGCGACCAAACATAGGCCATTGAGGCCTTGTTCAGTTGAGGAAAAATTTTGGTTTTGGCTACTGTAGCACTTTCGTTTGTTTGTGACAAATATTGTTCAATTATGGACTAACTAGACTCAAAAGATTCAGCTCGCGAATTACAGGTAAACTATGTAATCAGTATTTGGTTTTGTCTATATTTAATACTCCATGCATGTGCCACAAGATTCGATGTGACGGGGAATCTTGAAAATTTTTGGGAACTAACAAAGCCTGAGTTCAGTGCAGCAAGTTGTTTTGTCAGGAAAGGAAAAAAAGGGGGCGAGCGAACGCAGACAGCGCCGTCCGTCAGAAACAGCAGGGTTGGGTTGCTGAGGAGCCTGGCTGGAACTGGAACGGCGCAAACATGGAGGCCCGGGCCCCTGGAAAAGCACGCGAAGGCCCATGGTTTGGTTTGAGGGGGACTCTCGCTCTCCATCCACCCACGGCGCACCACGTACGCTGCCAAAGCTTTATAAATTCCCGATCGAGCACGAGCGGTGCAGCCGCCCGTATTCCAGACTCCAGAGCGACATCGACCTGCAACAAGACTAGTCACTCACCATGGCCGTGCCTGTGGCGTTCCCGCCGCACATCATGGCGCTCACCAAGGTGCAGCGGCTCTACGACGCCTGCGACGTCGTCTTCTCCTCGCCGGCGGCGGCGCCCACGCTCGGGGACATCAGGTGGCTGCAGAACATCCTTGGTCAGTTCAGTTGGCCTTCATCACCTCTTTGGGTGTTCGCGTTCGCGTTCGCCGGTGAATGACGAAGATGACTGACAACTTTTGCGTCCCTGTGCTTCTATTTGCTTCAGATGGCGTGGAGGCAGCCGACGTCGGTATCGACGACGGGGAGAACCCGACGTCCTCGTCGTCGTCCTCGTCCGACGACGAGCTGAGCCCCAAGAGCGGCCGCCGCCTCCTGCCGGCGCCGGCGTTCACGCAGATCACCTACGTGCACATACACCAGTGCAACGATTTCTCGGTAAGCAAGCAGGGCGGATCGAGCTTTTTTTAATTCGCGGTCGGTTGTACTGAATACGTACTGACGATCATCCCGTCCCCGTCCCGGCGTGTTGCCTGCTTTCTTCAGATCGGCATCTTCTGCTTCCCGGCCGGCGCGACGCTGCCGCTGCACGACCACCCGGAGATGGTGGTGCTCAGCAAGCTCCTGTACGGCTCCGTGCGCGTGCGCTCCTACGACTGGGTCTCCGCTCCGCCTTCGCCGCCGTCGCCGTCCATGAGGAGGAGGAAATGTGGCCTGGCCAGAGTGGTGGCCGCCGACGTGGTGCGCCGCGCGCCCTGCCAGGCGTCCGTGCTCTTCCCGCGCAGCGGCGGCAACCTGCACGCCTTCACCGCCGTCACGCCCTGCGCCATCCTCGACGTCCTCACGCCGCCCTACTCGGAGGACCACGGACGCCCCTCCACTTACTTCACCGACGTCCCCGTCCCGTCTCTCCCGGGTTTCGCGGTCTTGGAAGAGACGGACCTGCCCGAGGGTTTCACCGTCGCCGGTGCGCCGTATCTTGGCCCTGAGCTCACGGTCGATATGGATGACGACGACGACGACGACTACGACAGCTACGACGACGAGTAGTTAGCTTAGCTTTAGCTGTCTGTTTTTCTTTCTTAATTTCTTTTTTTTTTACCTCTCGATCGATCGAAAGAGCTATAGATGATGCAGATACTACTAGCTAGCTGTAGATACTTCATAGTTGCAAGCACAAGCTCTGAGATCTGTACATGGCCCGTGTACAAATCCTTCGCCCAACCGACCGACGACGTGTGTGTACTAGCTAGGAGAGTTCTGATAGTAAAGTAGTAACACTGCTAGCTAGTTCATATCGGTCTAACACAGTGGTTTCACAAACTGACACCCTTGTAAATAAATTACTAATCTTCAATACTTCTTCAGTTTAAAAGTACATTTCACGATAAATCTAATTATGCAGTAACATAAAGTGAACAAACTATATTTAGTCAAATATCAATACTTCAGTTTGAAAGTACAAAGAATATCTATGCTCACATGAATGAACTACATTTTTTAAGGGAACACGTAGTGTGTTTAATTTGTGGAGTCATCTCATGCTTTTATGAGATGATGGATCATGTGAGTTCATCCCATGAATTTTGGTGGGATCAATCCACTCCTTATGCATATACTAATTATTTGCTTATGAGGAATGATGTGATGATAGATCAACTCATTTTATTTTAGAAATCAAATATAAAGAGAGGAGTGAAAAGAAGATGAATCACTTTATTCCTCAAACCAAAAACACACACATATATATATAATACTTCATGTACCTAGATATGTTTTTATATACGTCTATATACATGCATGATAAAAACTATTCCATGTACCTAGTATGTCTCCAATACGACGTACGATTTGAAAATTGAAACGGATGGAGGTATGGAAAGAGTAAGGCCTTGTTTATAGTTCCAAAAACTAAAAACTTTTTAAGATTTCCTGTCACATTAAATCTTGTGACACATGCATAGAAAATTAAATATAGATGAAAATAAAATTAATTGCACAGTTTGTCTGTAAATAACGAAACGAATCTTTTAAGCTTAGTTGCTCTATGATTAGATAATATTTGTCAACTAAAAAAGAAAATGCTACAGTATTAAAATCCAAAAAAAATTAGATCTAAACAAGACCTAAAAAGAATGGAATAAAGTGAAATGGACGACGGTCATCGTATCATATATCAGCGGCAAGAACACGCACGCGTAATGCGCACCGAGACGACCTTAGCATTACCAGGTCAAGCAAGTCCTGCATGCAGAGATCAAGACTAGTAGATGCAAATAAAAATGCACAGCCACCAGCTGACTGAGGCCTCGTTTAGATCCAAAATATTTTTAAATTTCACTACTGTAACAATTTCATTTGTATTTGACAATTAGTATTTAATCCTAGACTAACTAGTTTTAAAAAATTCGTTCGTTTCACAAATTACTAGCAAACTAGATAATTAATTTTTTTTGTATATATTTATTATACTGTATATGTGTCTAAATATTTGATGTTACGAGAAACCTTACAACTTTTGAAATTTTGAAGAAATCTAAACAAGACCCGCATTTACAGTGGAATCTAAGTGACAGTAACAGAAATGTACATCTCTTTTTCTTTTCAGCCGCTTGGCAGAGTAGCTAGTGAGTGGTGTAGGCACATCTTTTCCGTTGCAGCGGCCGGCTAGAGGTATGTACGGCCGAGGCCGGTGGTTGTTTTGCATCTTACCACTGGCAGCGTGCATGGTATGGAAAATTTTAAAAAAGCACGCGCGGACGACGGGACGACGACCAATGGAGGATGGTGCCGTAGGAAACGCTTTTCCGTCTCGTCTCAAGCAAAGCAAGCATTTTTGCTCCCTCATCCGGTTGGAATTGGACGAGGTGCGTGCGTGTGCGCGAGTGGAATAACATGTCTTTTCGCCTCTGCGCGCGGATTGGATTCGTGCAGACTTCGACGTACTGACGCCTTGTTAGTTCAAAAAAAAAATAATAAATATTGTCTAATCATAAATTAACTAGACTCAAAAGATTCGATTTAGTGAGAAATCTGAAATTTTTTGCAAAAACTTTTGAGAACTAAACAAGGCCTCAATGCAAAGGGACATACGCAAGACAGTGTTTGAGACTACTTTGCTCTATGTTTTTCCAGCTACCATCTATGTTTTTTTGCTAAACGGTTTTAGCTTCACACACTCTATTTAAGGAAAAAAAAAAGTTGAGCTATAAGAGCATTTAAAGAGATGTTTCACAAATTTCAATTTATTGTGAAGCTACTTCATGCATGGTTGAGGTTGTGAAGCAGTTCCATATATCCCTTAGTACAGAGATTAAACCATTCCGGAAATACAACAAAACAAAGCAGTAGCAATATCAAGTGGGCGGTACATGTACAGAACTCAAACACCAAAATGGATTGGACGCTGTCTGTCGAGATCCCAAGCGACCAAGTATTTTGTAGTTTTTGTCAGGAAAGGAAAAAAGGGGGCAAGCAAACGCAGGCACGCAGCGCCGTCCGTCAGAAACAGCAGGGCATGCATTGCAGTGCACGGGAGTTGGGTTGGAACGGCGCAAACTTGGAGGCTCGGGCCCCTGGAAAAAAGCACGCGAGGCCGGCCCACGGTTTGGGCGGTGGCCGGAATGTGCGTGTGCATATATATATATATATATATATATATATATATATATATATATATAGTGCATCCATCATCCACCCACGGCGGACCACGCGATGCCTCCAGCTGCGGTGCGAGTGCGATGCAGCCCCCAATTAATTTCCAGCGCGACGGTTCCCGGCATCATATCGACACGACGACCTGCAACAAGACCATGGCCTGCGACGTCGTCTTCTCTTCTCGTCCCCGGCGGCGGCGCCCACGCTCGGGGATATCAATCAGATGGCTGCAGAACATCCTTGGTCAGTTGGCCTTCATCACCTCTTTAATTTGTGTTCGCGTTCGCGTTCGCCGCCGGTGAATGAAGACGACTTGCGTCCCTGCTGTACGTGTTTCTATTTGGTTCAGATGGTGTGGAGGCAGCCGGCGTCGGGATCGCCGACATCATCCTGCTCGATCGTGCGACGACGAGCTGAGCCCCAAGAGCGAGCGGCCACCGCCTCCTGCCGGCGCCGGCGTTCACGCGGATCACCTATGTGCATGCACATACGTACACCAGTGCCACGATTTCTCGGTAAGCATGCAGGCCGGCCGGGCTGCTGTGTTTAGCCGGAGCAGATCGTGGTCGGTCGTGCTCATCCGCTGTACGTGTTGTGCTTGTACTGATTATTAATTCCGGCGTCCCTGCCCATCACGCAGATCGGCGTCTTCTGCTGCTTCCCGGCCGGCGCGACGCTGCCGCTGCACGACCACCCGGCCGGAGATATGGTGGTGCTCAGCAAGCTACTCTACGGCGCTCTCGGTGCGCGTGCGCTCCTACCTACGACTGGGTCGCCGTCCATGAGGAGGAGGAAATAAATGTGGCCTGGCCAGGCGTCCGTGCTCTTCCCGCGCAGCGGCAGCGGAGGCAATGCAACCTGCACGGCCGTCACGCCCTGTGCCATCCTCGATGTCCTCACGCCGCCCTACTCGGAGCCGAGGACCACGTACGGACGCCCCGGCCTCAACCTACTTCACCGACGTCCCCGTCCCGTATCTCCCGGCCGGTTTCGCTATCTTGGAAGAGACGGACCTGCATGCCCGA
>Ga0182004_10002460_pt1 | contig 14414 bp, 5 predicted proteins | sample Sormic07211540_1_FD_120479 | JGI IMG/M metagenome (GOLD analysis project Ga0182004, IMG submission 120479) | Endophyte microbial communities from Sorghum bicolor roots, Mead, Nebraska, USA - 072115-40_1 MetaG | ecosystem: Host-associated > Plants > Roots > Unclassified | place: USA: Nebraska...
TGCTGCAAGTTGGTCTACGGATTGGTTTTTTTTACGAGGCTCTTGTCGTCTATATATTGTTGCTGTAGCGCCGCGGGCGGCCGGGCGCGCGCGCGGCTGCACACACACTGCACTGCTGGGGATTTCGATCGGTTGCGCGCATCTTCGTTCGCATCGGTTGCCTCGGTCGGGGCATGGACGCGTCGAGCGAGAGCGGTGGCGGTGGCGCGGGGAGTGGTCGTGGGGGCAGGAGGTGGAAGGGCAAAGGCGTCACGCCCATACAGCCGCGGCGGCAGCTGGCTCCGGTGATGGAGGACGCGTCGGCGGCACTGCTGCGCCCGCTCAAGAAGATCGGGCGGGCGCCGGACCGCTTCCAGCGGTCCGCCGCGTCGTCGCTGTCGACGACGACGTCTTTGTCGGCCCCGCCTTCCCCTCGCGCCAGCGCTGCAGGCGCCACCTCGCACGCGCCGGTGTCGCCGCCCTCGGCGCGGCATATGTTCCCGTTCGCGTACGAGCCCTCCGCGGCGGTGGGCAGCGCCCCGCGGCTGGAGCTCCCGCCGTGGCAGCAGCACTCCGCCAGCGAGTCATCACAGCCGGCGTCGCCACACCAGCAGCAGCAGGCTCATCAAGCGCCTTTGCAGCGCCACCAGCAGCAGCAGCAGATGATATCGTTCGGCGCGCCGACTCAGTACCAGGCGCAGCTGTTGCTGCCGGAGGGCCCGCAGCAGCAGCATCATCTGCTGCGGTACTGGAGCGAGGCGCTGAACCTGAGCCCGCGCGGCGGGCAGGCCGCGGCCGTGCTGCCTTCGCTGTACCAGCACCTGCTGCGCGCTCCGCCGCCGCCGCCGCCTCAGAAGCTGTACCGCGGCGTGCGGCAGCGGCACTGGGGGAAGTGGGTGGCCGAGATCAGGCTGCCGCGGAACCGCACGCGACTCTGGCTCGGCACCTTCGACTCCGCCGAGGACGCCGCCATGGCGTACGACCGCGAGGCCTTCAAGCTCCGCGGCGAGAACGCGCGGCTCAACTTCCCGGACCGGTTCTTCGGGAAGGGCCACGCCGGGGGAAGCGGCCGCACCAGCGCCACAGCCGCGGCCGCGCCCACAGCTGCCGCCGCGTCGGGCTCCACGTCGTCGTCGTCGCCTCCACAGACTCCTGACGAGGAAAACACGCACCAAACGCCGCCGGACGCAGAAGGATCGTCGGGCAAGCAGCCACAGCCTCCGGTTGCGACATCGTCGCAGCTAGAAGGAAGCTCTGGTGGTGAGACGACCTTGCCAGACTCGGGTCAAATGATTCACTCGCCGGAGGCTCCTGCTGGCAGTGAGTGGGGTCCGGCCGACGAGGCATGGTTCAACACGTGGGGCCCAGGAAGCTCCTTCTGGGACGACTACGACATTGATAGCACTCGCGGCCTCTTTCTCCATCACGGGCGCTTCGCCGGCGACGAGGCCGGCATAAACACAGCGACAACAGCGGCGGCAACCGGGACGGACATGTCATGCGATCACGTCCCGGTAACACCTGCTTCTTCTTCTTCCCCACTGCACTCACAGTCTCCTCATTCGCCTACCTTCATGGACTAAACAGCACATCCAAGTACCTTTATTGCTGATCTCATTCTTTTTCTTGCACGTTGATTACTTGCAGAAATAGCACTAGCAAGTAGGATAGAGATGCACGCAGGTTTCAGGTTTTTTAGACAACTTGCGGCATCACACAGATTCATTATTGCACATCAGCATTTATAAGAACCATCCGGCCATGATGCCTTTCTTCATCAGATGCTTCTTCTGAAATTCACCAGGAAACCATGCTCTAGGCTGCAATATTTTGGTCAGCTACTAGGGCAACCAGTCAATTTCTCACCCATGCATGATCTGCAACAGCATCCTCAATAGACGACTCACGAGTGTTTTAGATATTTCCTATACTCTTCAATGTGTTCTTCAGTTTGTTGCAACATTACGTCCCCACTGTTTCATGTGAGATGGCTTTGTCACTAATTTAGCTATGGGTTCCTACCTCCTAGTGTTAGGAAAATTATGTTGATCAGTTTATGTATGTTGTATTGTTCTACTGTTTATGATTTATTATTTTCCTGTACTCTTATATATACCTGCTTTCATACACAATTTAGGGTTTTGGACCATGCATTGCTTTTGAAATGTCAGGCATCAAGTTGTGCGTGCATCCAAGTTTTGTGATTACTTCAGAGTTCTTACATATAAAGAGGATATATATTATTGGTCTTCTTGATCATGAATATCCCATAATGATGTGAATAACGTTAGTATTTTCTCCAATCACAAATATAAGTCTATACATGTAGTCATGGATTTTGAACTTTAATTAACTAGCGACATCTATAACCAAACAATCTCAAATCAAAAAATTAATACAATAAATCTAATAGTACTGATAGTCAAATTTTGAAGTTTTGATTTAGCATGATGAAATTGTATTTATGATTAGAAGTAGCTTTAAGAGTTCAAATAATGTAAGTGCATAATAACCATTTTTTATATGCTCGAGTAGCTCATTCCAACATGAACATATGCAGCGCTTGGTTAATCATGGTCGAAGAAAAAATAAATTAGGAAAGCTATATCTCAACTAGCATTTTCTAGCCCCGGTCCCTACCAAATTCAGTTTTTTTTTTCAAACCATTCCTATTGTTGTTCATAAGTTTGGTTCTTCTTCTCGAGCTATGGCAAATTAAGTATCCAGTGAGTTTAGGCCTGATTTCAGTCCTTGGAGGAGCCGGAGCTGGTGAAAGAAAAAATAATTATCTCACCACCTCCTAGTTTATTTTCATAAGAGAGACAAAAATGACTACGAAGAAACTGACTGGAGCTTCACCAAATGGGGTCTTAGGGTTTGCGCCAAGGTTACTATATTTGTGGTTTGTTGATGGAGTCCAGATAGGGTTTAGCTAGATGGGAGGCTATGGCGTTATTAGGATGGCTTGACGGGAGGTATCAAGTGGCCGGAAAAGGCAGCAAGAGGCGCCGGGACACAGCCTTGGTGACACACACGGTGGATAAGCTCGTCAGCGGTCAGCGATGATGTATTGTTGGGACTTGGGAGGCGACATATATGCTGTTTGATGTAAGATAAAAGTGGAAATAGTGAAGAAGCTAGATGAATGCTCACAAAGTCTGAGTTTTAAGGGAGCTAAAACAACAGACCATGCATTAGCTCGATCGAACTGAGGGTCTGTGCATGCATAAGCAGAACTTACAGCCCAAACATATTCACATTCAAAATACAAAAGTTAACATGTTAAATCCCTGAGCCTAGTGCTAAATCCTTCAATACTTCCTCTTCCTGCTTGTTCCTGCCTTGCTAGCAAAAACAAAAAGATATGTAAGTAAAATATCTACCAATCAGATCCGGGCTTGTTTGGTTCCTTGCCTTACTTCTAGGATGGCTAGGATCTAAGCCTCGATAAGCCAATCCTGGTTCCATCAAGCCAACCGTCGAGTATCGATAATAATGATATCCAATCAAACAGCATTAACGGCATAACAGAATCAAATCCCCCAGGCTAAGGAAAATCTCTGCCTCGTCCGACCCTCGTCTCGAGTGCATGCTGACCGTCGGTGGCAATTTCTGGCTTGCCCGACCCACCTGACGCCAAGCATGTTCACTTCTGAGGTCTCGGAGCAATCTCCGCCTTGCCCGAGGGGTACGACGTCATCTCAAGGACGTCCGACCCCCCTCAGAATGACTCCGCCTTGCCTAAGAGAGAGGTTGAAAGTCCTAGTTTAGTTTTAGCTAATTAATCAAACCTTAAGACTAATCCAAGTGCTAAGTATGTAGACATGAAGGGATGGTCCCATGCCAAGTGATGTAGCCTAGAGATAATCATGTGATGATGGTGATGACCACTAGGTGATCAAGTGCTCAACTTAGAAAGAAAGAGAGAAAAACAAAATTCTATGAAGATCAAGGCAAAGGTATAAGATAGGGTCTTTGGTTTTACACTCAAGGCACTATAGAGGGCGTGAGTGGTTTAGGATCGATAGCATACTATAAAGAGGGGAATTCTTTGACTAAGCGGTTTATCGAATGCACTAGGTGCCATTGTTCATTTGTATGCATTTAAAACCTAGTGTGGTAATATAACCCTTGAAAATGTTTGTGAAAATATGCTAAGATACGTGCACAAGGAGATACACTTGATGGTGTTAGCACTTTTACAAAGGAGATGAAGTTTGAGAGGTAGAGAAGAGTGGAGTGTGTCTCTCACCAAATGTTCGTGCTGAGAGCACCGGGTGCTCGGGCTATGTCTGGTCAGTTCTGTTTGGCGAGTACAGAAGTTGTGCACCCAGAGTTTAGTACTGGATGCAAGGATCTATGCATCCACTCACTTGTTGAGAGCAGCAGACCTAGACGACCGGACACTGGGTGAACACTGTTCATAATCTGGTCAGTGTAACGTGGTGTGAGTGTGTGAGCATTAACAGACCGGACACAGAGTCGAGTCTGGTCACTAGGCACCGGACATGTTCGGTTGTGGAAATTATGTTTTGGAACCTCTCTGAGTAGCGATCAAACGCTAGGGTCCAGAATCCAATTAGTTTCTAAAGCGTGTTTGGTGTGAACTTAACCATTGAGATGTAACATGCGACGTTAAAAATACAGTTACATGTGGTAGAGATCCTAGCACCGGACACTAGGGTTTGCGTCTGGTCGATCTGACCAGAGCATCCGATCACCCCGAGTTCTGTAAGAATAGAGAGCCAACAACTCTATTTCTTTGGGGGCTCTATAAGTAGTGTTTGGTCAGCTTGGGGCTCACTCTCTTGGTATTCTAACATACTTGATATCCTTATCAGCTTAAGCAAACACCTCCCACTCATCTTCATTCTTAATTCATCATATTTGTGAGATTGGGAGTGTTTCTAAGTGTATTTGCATGAATAATTACATCTAGTCGCACTTGGGGATCGTTGTGGCTGTAGAGTTCTTGTTACTCTTGGTGGTTGTCACTACCCTGACGGCTTGAAGCAACTGAGGAGCATTGGCACGAGTTAGTAATTGTTCGTGGCCATCTCTCAATGATTGTCGGTGGTTCTTGTGCCTTTCCAGACGGAGCACCAAAGACAACTCTAGTGAATTGCGCGTGCCATTGAGCTATCTCACTTGTGGGTAGGTTCTTGTGGTGTTCTAGTGAGAGGATGAGGTTTGCTACACCTCTTAACCACTGAACCACTAAGTGTTGGTCAACACAATGGGGATTATCGTGCAGACAAGCACGTGAACCTCGGGAGAAAAATCTCTTGTGTCAATTGTGTTTGATTGACATTTTCCTGGTAATGGGTATTCATATTGTGATTGGTTTATCCCCTCTACGCGGTGATATAAAGTTCACATCTTCTCTCATTTACATTCTTGAAAAATATAGTTGAGTTTCTAGCCCTTACTGTTTTAGCTTGTGTACTTGTCTTGCTAGTGTAGCTCAACTAGTTTAGTGGTAGTGACATAGCAATTATGTGCTTAGTGATAATAGTATCTAGAATTGCTTGGATAGGTGGCTTGCAAACCCTCAAGTAGAGCTAGAGCAAAAAGCTTTGCTTTGTTATTTACTAACATTTTTCTCTAGTGTGGTTTGTAAAAATTTTATTAGGCCATTAATCCCCCTCCTAGACCAGGATAACAAACGAGCCCCCGTCACACTGCTCACTCCCTTGGACGGGATAAGCACGACTGCGCCCCTCATACGGAAGCATGGAGAGCACTGTTACCTGACACAATGACCATCATTCCACTATGTTCTGATGACCATGCCTCTATAGCAAATAGTGACAATGATCACTATGTCACCTACTCTCCTCTCTACGCATATCCGTGGTCATGCACCCTTCTTTACCCCGCAGTACAAGGGCCATAGGAGCAGGGATGGCCGTGGAACATGGCACCAGTGCCTAGAAAGGCCAGGACCAGACGACCATGATGTCCTTATTCAATAGGGTTGGCTGCGCACTCGGATAAACAGGAAGACGATGTACTCTCCTAAAGACTTTTTGTTTTTCTCTTTCTTCTTTTATTTGTGCAAGAACATGTACCCTCCATATCATCTCTTTACCTATAAAAGGGAGTGGAGGATCCCCTGCATAGGTGACTGGAAAATAAGAGAAACAACCGCACCCACAACCACACAAGAGACTTGGGAGCCCCACCTTCTCTCGAACCGTCTGTAGCCCCTACTGCAAACTAGGGCATGAATCAACTCAAAATTGAAATAGAATCACAAGATGTTTCGATATTCATGACTGCCTTTGACTGTGGAACTGGGTATCAGTAAACTTAATTGTGGAGCTTTACTGATCAAACATCACCATGCCACTGGTATTTGCCCAAGAGGTCAAACAATACATATAACCTAATCATATCCATAATCAAAGTACAAGCTAACATATTAAATCCCTGAGTCTAGTGTAAGTCCTTCAATACTTCCTCTTCCTACTTGTAGCTTGTTCATGCCTTGCTTGTCACATAAGCATGGATGTGAATACTTCCTCTTCTTGCTACTTTCTGTACCTTCAACATCACCCATTCACGCAGCTATTCCTGCGTGCGATGTGAACTCACTAAATTATGACCTGTGAACTCAGTCTTGTCTGCCTCTAATGTGAGCTGTGAACTCGCTATTATGAAATGTGAACCCTCTAGTTTGGAGAAGTGTGGATCTCAATTTGCAAAGATGGTCATGTCCAATTTTACATTACATCAGCAGTGGTCCTCAATTTGCAAAGATTATGCTGTCCAACATTACTATGTGCTCTCACAAAAGCATCATTAAAATTGAACATATGACAGAACATGTAGAAAGAATGACTCAAAATAATAACACAGTCCAATTGTAATGATGCTTTTCTGAGGTCGTTTACATGGGCTTAGTCAGTAAACATTTTCTTTGCTGCCATCAAATTCTTTTGAATTCTCAAGATTACACTCCAATTCTTTCCAATGCAATGTCGGTGCAACATTCATTACTTTGTCAATATTGCATTCTCAAACAATCAATTACAATGTCAATCCTGGTAACTAAAATACATTGCATTCACTCGAACTGGCAAGTCTGAAGAAGCCTCTTGCAGGCAGCATCAAGCACCCAAACAGCACCTTTCAACTAGCAACCTCTAAAAAAAACAACCTCATCCAGCATGGTAGCATCAAGATCCAGAACCCGTAAACCTGCGGGTGAAAAACTCGCCGACGCCCGCACTCATCGGATCTAAAACCCGAGCAACCCGCCCCGGCCCCGTTGCCATCCTGGCCTCCGGGGGCGCTGCTCCCGCATCTCTATTCCTCACGTGCGCACCGCCTGCTCGATGCAATTCCCCACCCGCCCACCAACCTTCCCGTCCCCGATGGCGATCATGGCGGCCACCGCCACTGCCGTCGCTCCCCCCTCTAGCTCCACCTCGCCAGATCCCCTCCACCCCAGCCCCCGCTTCCTCCCTCCCGCCTCCACGCCCGCCCGCTGCCGTCTCCTCCCCACGCCGCCGCGGTGGTGCGCGCGCCTCCACATCGCGCCCCGGGTGGCCGTCGGCAGCGACGTGTCCTCGTTCCATGACGTAGCTGCCGAGGAGGCCGCGGCTGCGCCCAAGGTCGGGAAGCGCGTGCGCGTCACGGCGCCCGTCCGCGTCCACCACGTTGCCAAGGCGCCCGGCCTGGAGCTGCGCGGCATGGAGGGCGTCGTCAAGCAGTACATCGGCGTTTGGAAGGGCAAGCGCGTCACGGCCAATCTCCCCTTCAAGGTGGCGTTCGAGCTCAAGCTGGACGGCCAGGACAAGCCGGTCCGGTTCATCGCCCACCTCCGCGAGCAAGAGTTCGAGATCGTCGGGGACGAATAGAGCTTTGGATTAGAGAGAATAATAACGCGCTCTCAGCGGCGGCTGTGGCATCTGTATACTATCGTGTCTGTGCGAAAGGAGGACGTTGTCGAGGGTGTGAGGAGATTGCAACTTTGCTAGTAAGTTGCTGTTTGTTTGCTTATTTGCGGTGCGCTTCTCCCCTCTCCTCCCTTTAACATTGATGAAATTTTCATATGTGAGGAATTATTCGAATGTTTGTCGATACTTATGATCCAAAGTAATTAAACTGACGAATCTATTGAGCATTATGTTCTATTGATTGTTCAAGACAAAATGTTACCTCTAGGACTGAGCAATACTGTGATATATGATGGAAAATAGTTAAATTTGTTTGATACTTGGATGATAAGAACTAGCTTGATCCTGGCTCAAACAGGAGGCCTGATTTTCCCAGTAAAATAAGAAGCCAATATATCTGCTGATAGTCAAGCAAATTGATTAAGGATGGCGAAAAGTTAGGAGCATAGCAATTCTGTTATGAGATTTAGTTCATCACCTTGTAAGGGCATGTTTGGATACACATGGCTAGTTATTAGTTGGGCTAAAAGTTAGCCTAAATTAACTATGGTTGGCTAACAACTAGTTGGAGACTTGACTAAAAAATTAGCCAACCTATTAGCCCTCTTGTTTGGATGCACTAGAGCTAATTTGAGCTAAAATTAGCTAGCTAACAATTAGCCCATGGTATCCAAACATGCCCATCTACTCTTCAGATGTTTCCTGATTTCCTTCATTACTTCTATAGCATTGGTCGTGAGTATTCTTTCAAGATATACTACAACAGAAAGCAAGGGCAAAGATGCGAACCCAGGCTTTCTCAAAACAGGCATGCCTGAAGCTCATTTCAGTGAATTTTACATACTGGATTGGCTGATTCTTTGAATTTAACCTGTTGATGTTCTGATTATATGATGCAATTTGTGAATCATCACCTAGCTTTATTTCTGCAGCGATATTCCTGATAACATCTCTTAGAGACTGCGCACAGTTGGATATTTCCTCTTCTTTTTGAGCTTTCAATTATTCTATTTTTGATTCTTGATGTGGGGTTGCACGGCATAAAAAGACCTCTCCCTTTGGTTTTTTACAAAAGCCAATCTTGTCATATGATATTCTTTTTTGGGGGAATGTATGTATTTGGATTTGAATTATCAACTACCGATAATTTCACCATTACAAGTTTAGCACCAATGTTTCTGTTCAAGTGATGATCTAATGATTAATATTCAAACTAATGCTTCTGTTCAAGTGATGATCTAATGATTAATGTTCTAGTATTTTTTTTGTGTGCTGCATGCATTTTCTAAATCTCATAATGTGAGTTTTCTTAACAAAATGATCATTTCTTCTATTTTGCTATGCCTGTGCCAAAACATTCATTCTACAGAAAATGCACAGCAGTCATCTTCTGACAGAGTACTAATCTATATATGCAAAATGCATGGTCATATGCATACGCTCACATGTGTTTCTGCAGGGCTTTTCTATCACACTATTGATGAAACATTATGAGGTCTTAACTTACCTTGAATATATAGCAGAAGGAGCAAACAGAGATATTTTTTCAATGGCTAATAACTTGAAGAAACAGCTGTCCATGATGCTTGGTGTTTCCACTACTGGACTGAAAATGCTGTTTACATGGTTATTTCCCAAGTACTCTTGCGCACTGTTTATTCAAAGCACAATTGACAAGTTAGAACTTATAACAATCAACGATTGATGTTTTGGACTGCTATATAATAATTCCTTCAATTTAGTTACCACTTGTTCAGTTATGTTATGAGTGACTCAGATGGGTGTTGAAGGATATTTGTTCAATTCAACCTATGTTTGTGTCTTCATATTGGACAAAATGCCTGGAGACATCTCACTGATGGGCACAGGTGTTCAGATTTCAAAGCGTCACTGAGTGGTCAGTTCTGATCAGCTTCTGCTACTTCCAGAGCCATCATTCATGCACAACAGGCAAATGGTACTGGGACAATTGAAAATCCCAAGAACACCACTAATCCATTCATATTCTGCTGGAGGAATTTTATGGCTGATATGGACATCTATACTTGTTTATCATTGAGGGCTGTGAAAATGAAGATGGTGATATCAGTGAGAGACAGAAATTATTCACCAATTTAGAGCTACAAAGGCCTAAGAACATCCCATGTTGAAGCTATTGATTCTTCACAAAGCTTTCTTTATATAGGAAACACAATTTATTACCTACCACTATGCTGCAGCATAAGTGCAACTAGGCTATCTTTAAAGATGCTAAGTGCATTTTCTGTCAGAACTCAAGTCACTGATTTCAATAAACAGGGTAGCAAATGATCAGTTAATTTGAGCTAACAAACTGCGTGCACCAACAACAATATTTTTTGCAGGAACATCAACATCTAGGAATAGTGACCATCAGGTACGTTAACCGTTGAGCACTCCTACTTTAAACATTTCCATAATTGTTACCCTTCTTGCCAGTAAGATAGTTACTCAAAGTAAATCTCTTGCTACATTTCCCCAAGGAATTTCTACAACTGGAAGATATTATTTCTCTAGGAGTTTATTTCAAGTTGAACACTTATGCAAAATATGGTAACTAGAAGCCTCTTAAGTTACTCCATCAGTAACTTTTCAAGTCTTTTCTCTTATATTCATTTAAGAATTTGCCTCTAGCAGACTAGCAATATATATTGGAGTGCTCTCTCTTATGAACACTTGCTTGCATACATGTAAAAAGTCCACTGACTAGCCACATCTGCAGAATCAACAAATTTGGTTACCTGTTGTGAACCTGAGCAGCTTTTCAGGGCCTGTTCCCTTCCTCAATTGAGTAATCTGTGTTCCCTCCGATAAGCTTAATCGTGCTCTCAGCTTAGTGCCAGCCTGCCAGGTCTTAAACTGTTATGGTTATAGCTTAGTATCAGTGTCAAATTTTAATATTTCACCTTGCCAAAATGTTGTTTATGCAACACTGAAGTTCTATTCACAAGTTTCAGTATACTATAGGCTCAGTTGTGCATTGTGCACCATCTTTTCACTAACCTCACAGCAACGTCGAGAAGGTAAATAATCTAGACCCCTTTAGCATTCCAGAATTTCAGATCCAACCAATGCGGTATGACCACAGCTCTCTTGTGTAAGAGGTGTTGTATTCCTCTTGAATTTCTAGTTAAGATCCATTTAAGTACAGCAATTTTGGAGCAAAGAACTTTGCATCTACATCAGTCATAAACACTTTATTCAATCATGCATACTAAGATAAATCTACTATCAAACCTGGCATTTATTACCAGCCGAAGTTGCCAGTTGTGTCATCTTGAGTCACATGATTCAACCTTTTTCAGGTTATTTATTCAACTCTGCTAAAGAATTGATGGATGCGAGCTATTGAAATAATTGCACCAATGTTGATCTCTTCTTCGAGGAATACCAACTTCAGGGTTCATCAATTGTCTGATTTCTTCTTATCACAAGCTATTGCGTATTGGTAATACTACCCATTCCATAACTTAGACCCTGCTCTCTTTGCAATTTTGCATCAGCAGCAGGATCCTCACACAGTCACACCCAAAACACATACAAGGAATTAAGGAAACCATGTCACAATTTCAAACAGGACGGGCCTAAGTACATGTGAGTATGTGACTTTCTGTTTTACAGTAGATTCATGAAATGTAATACCCCGTCTCGATTCGGAAAGTTTGGTACCCTCCTCGGTACTATGCAAAGTCGACGAAAGAGTGGTAACGGATTGGCCTCAACATCCAGTACTGAAAGAGTGCCATGGTGCTTCCCTTGGGAAAATATTAGGTGCATATCATCCTCTTAGTGCAATCGTGAAAACCCTTTCAAAAACTCTGCTTAGAGATTTTCAAACATTATGAAACGATGCACATCCAAAGTTCACATAGATGTATATTGTAGCAAAAATTATAAAACAAAATTAATCTAGAAAAACTCATATGAAAATGATAAATTTCATGTGTATTTGCATTAGAAGACAAATTCTTAGAAATTTTGTCTTCTAGTGCACTTGCACCTGAAATTTGTTGTTTTTGTATGGATTTTTACATAATAAGTTTACCTCCCAACTTTTGCTATAACATACATCTATATATGAACTATAGATATGCATCGTTTCATATTTTTTTAAAATTTCTAACTATAGTCTTTGAAAGAGTTTTTACGATTGCAGCAAGAGAGTGGTTTGCACCTAATATTTTCCACGCTTCTCTGTGTCTTTGAGTCTGTGTTGACTAAGGAAGGGTTGCATCAACAATCAAGGGCGAAAGACTCGCCTTTGCTCAGACTTTGAAACACAATTCACGACCGTCAATGATGAAACTCGTGAACAACGCTACAGTATGGGAACCGGTGACACAGTAAAAGATTAGTGGACACGCGGTAACAAATCAACGACGGAAAATAAAATCGAACGGCCTGTGCCGTGGACATGTTCGTAAGCCGCCGAGGTCACCACTCTTAATCTATATTTATACCTAATAATAAAGAGACAAAAGTTTATATTCTTTTTTTTGTCCAATCTAATCTATTCTACCCCAACTATTTAGCCCACTCGCCTCGTCCCTGCACACTGCCGCACACCCCGCTCCCCTCTTTCGCCACAAAGCTTGATCTCCCATGTATTTACATGCCTCTCTTCTCTCTCCGTGCGCTTAGAACCAACACCTCTGTCTAGGACTCTCATCCACCAATCTACGCAGACAACGCATGCAAATCAAGACCACTGCGTACCAAATCTAACAAAAATCAAGACACCAGATGACGAGATTGACACGGGCTTTTGTTGTTAGTTTGTTGGTAGAGTTTGAGACCGCCACGGCCGAAAGGACTTTTCCAAATCAGTAACACGAGATGCAAGAAAACCAAATTGAGGTGACCCTACACGAGATCAAGATCAAAACAAAGCACAAAGCTAAGACCAAATCGAAAACATGGACAAACTAGACATAAATCAAGGAAGCATGACGATGGAAAAAAAATCAACTTTGAGGTGATAATGCGGAGCCACCTAACGGCGGCGCCCACCGAGATACGGATCTCGGCTAAGAGGAGCACAGACGTGGGTTGCACGGGTGAGGAGGAGTGCGAGCGTGGGCGTGGGCTACACCGGCGAGGAGGAGCTCAAGCCCGACGACGATGTAGAGGTCCGATGCCTGCGCACCTACAACTGGATGCGACCCCGACAATTATGTGGGCCTTGTCGTGCCGCCTATTGAGGGCTTGACCGCAAGCCACTACGCAGTTGCTGGCCACCGTGCAAGCCTTGCCGCGTTGGCTGCCAAGCAAGGGGAAAGCAGGCGAGCCGCCCAAGCACTATGCACTGCATCGTCGTGCTGTCTGTGGAGGGTGCGACCGGTCGCTGCACCGCGGGCAACAGGCGCCAACGAGCTCAACCACGAGCCATCCCGCCACGTCCTCCCCGCACTTGGCCGCCTCCGCGTCGAGATGCGTAGAGCTCCTACTGCGATGTGAGATGCACATATGCGTGGAGAGAAAAAGGAAGGTATAGGGAGAGAAGAAAACAATGAGACAATTACACATGGGTCCTATAAGGAAGTGGATGGAAAAGGGGCAAGATCCACCATTGTCTTTTTTTAAAAAAAAATCCATCATTGTCTACTATCATTATAACTCAAAATAAGGAGTAAGTGACAACATTATAGATGTCTTCAGACATGGACGACGATTCGTGGAAGGGGTGCTGGTGAGCCTAGGTCTATGAGATTTATGATTGGATACTGAGATGGATGGTTCACAGGCTCTGAACTACGTGTGAGATGTGGTAATTGTATAAGTTGAGTTTCTCTGGTTATATACATCAGTACATTCCTATTATAAATAATTCCTTTGTTTTCAGAATGATGCATTATTTGAATATAGTCATGTGATATTATAAAGCTTCACTTTAAGTTAATGCTAACCTCTACAAATCTATCTCATGGATCCACGGCAAATTGAGTCTGTTGTTAATAAAAAAACTTTTTCATAATTTATAATTTGATTTTGACAAAATAGATCAATAGGATTATGAGTCCTCGGAATTAGTGTTTTGGTCTCTCCTGTTGCAACGCACGGACATATTTGCTAGTAAAAAGAAATTGTAAAGATATGTGTTCTTTTTGTCTTCTCTTATAATATAATAACAACTTAGATTGATACAGTACTATTTTATTGTTTCACATTTGCTCTATCAAACACTAACAAAGAAAAAAAAATATTTTTTTATAGATCTTAATTAAAAATAATCATAGCAATAAAGAATAGTTTAATACGTGATTAGTGCAGACAAACCGGAGCTACATGGCTCCCCGAGAGGGCATTGCACGCTGGCACCAGGGGCCGGCTCATGTTAGAGATATCGATAAAGGTAGAGATAGAGCAAAATAGAGAGATGTTTAATGCTATATAAGACTATCTCCAACAATCGTCACCCAAAATACAAGACCCATTTGTCCTTTGGGTAGCGCTACAGGTAAAAGGTTCCATACCTATTTTTAGTCTTCTCCAACAACAAGACCTAAAAGACAA
>Ga0182004_10002461_pt1 | contig 14410 bp, 14 predicted proteins | sample Sormic07211540_1_FD_120479 | JGI IMG/M metagenome (GOLD analysis project Ga0182004, IMG submission 120479) | Endophyte microbial communities from Sorghum bicolor roots, Mead, Nebraska, USA - 072115-40_1 MetaG | ecosystem: Host-associated > Plants > Roots > Unclassified | place: USA: Nebraska...
CATACCAATGATGATCTAGACTTGGATTGAGAAACTCGAAGACAAGGCCACAGAGCGAGAGCCCAAAGAGCAGGGTGAGAAAAGGCCATGGAGGGAGATCTCAAAGAGGAAGGTGAGGGAGGGGGTACTATTGTTTTTACGTCTAGGAGCATATGTCCCTAGGTCCATCAAGTGTTGGATGTACATCGGGATGTGTGGGCAGCGACCACAACTAGCGTGTGGTGCAGTGCATGAGTGAGCAGGGCGAACACTTAGCACAACAATGACCCTCTTTCTCGATCTAGGTCAAACCTGCAGCATGCATCAGTGGCTAGTGTGTGGTGCAGTGCATGTGTGAGTGGTCTAGCTGTTCGCCCTAAGAGCCCAAAAGGATCAATTTTTTGCCGTAAAACTTGTATTAGGCGGGCACGCGTCGCTATGAGAATCTCAAGGGAGCGCAGACTGGCCCGCCAGACGGGTTCGACGGTCGCCCTCGAGTACCAGAGTCAGGGACGCCCAGCAGAGGGTCGAAAACGAGGCCTGCCTCGAGAACCCGTTGGGAGTATCCAAGGCAGAGGCGAGAAGGCCGAGAGGAATCCCCACGGAGGGAGGCGTCGAGCCGCTGGACTCTATCGAACGAGACCAGTATCCCAAGCCACACTAGCCCCGCTTTTATGAGGACGCCTCCGGGCTGCAGCCAACCCCCTCGAACGGAGCAAGGGTTCTCACTTGGATCACCCGTTAGGAACTCGCCTCGGATGGTGACACACGCTCTATCGGGAGTACGTCACGATCCTAGCCTCGAAAAGGTAAGGTCGGCCAATAAAGATCGAAAGCTCCCTTCCAGAACGAGGAACCTTTTAGAGATCGGGGGAATCGAGGGCATACCCACTAGAAAAAAGCAATATAGCCCTCAAAGGAGTCAAAGACTCCTCCAAAGGCACAGAAACTCGACCATCAGAAGAGCCTCTGCTCGAGCACAAGCGCTCAAGCAGAGACTCGGGGGCTACTGTCGAGGATATCAATAGGGGGTATCCCAACCAACATCCATAACGAGGGAAGTCGTGGGCAAATCAAGGCTCTAACTCGGCGTCCCAAACCTGTAAACTTCAAGGCTCGATGTCGACCGTGGCCTCGAACACGGAAGTAAGGTCTTACGAATCGATAGGGGCTCGACTAACGGCGATCGTCGAATACGGAAGCGGCTCGAGCGAGTCGATAGACCTCGAAGCGTGAAGGCGCCTCCCGCCGCTTGTCGCGGGTACGAGAGTCAGGGCATTTAATGCGTCTGCCATACTCCCACCTAACCCGACAGTCACGAGAAACATGATAGGAAACAATCACCCGTCCAATCCCCACTTTTTTCAGCTTTGTCCCCCAAAATGGACAAAGGTACAACTCGGTACGGTAAGACAGATGAGGTATCCCATCACGGTATCCCCAAAATGGACAAAGATTAGTTGTTGCAATTTTTTTTGTTTCCGGATTTGTTTTCAAATATTTTTTGGTTTTATTTATGTTCTATATTTTGTTTGGTTTTGTCAAATATTTTTCACACTTTGTATATTTAGTTTTTAAAAGATTTGTTGTCTTTGTAATTCACATGGAAAATGTTGTACCCAGCATTATTTTTTGTAGCGGGCGGGTCTGAAGTGTTAAATTGGCCTTGTTTACTTTCAAATTTACTCCCAAAATAAAAATAGTATCACTTTTTTTTGTTTTTGTTAAATATTTTTCAAGCATGGTCTAATTTGCCTCGAAAGATTGGCATGCAAATTTACAGGTAAATAGTGTAATTATATTTTTTTATTTTATATTTAATGATGTATCCATGTGTCACAAGATTCGATGTGACCTGAAATCTGAATTTTTTTAGAAACTTAAGGTCATGTTTAGTTGAAATTTTTTTTGGAAAATCAATACTGTAGCACTTTCGTTTGTATTTGACAAATATTGTCTAATCATACATTAACTAGGCTCAAAGACTTGTCTCATTAATTTTAACCAAACTTTGCAATTAGTTTTTATTTTCGTTTATATCTAATACTCTATGCATATGTCTAAAGATTCGATTTGACGAGGAATCTTAAAAATTTTACAAAATTTGTTGGAAACTAAACAAGAGGTCGCCAAAGCATAGGCCTTGTTTAGTTCCGAAAAGTGAAAAGTTTTCGGTATTGTATCATTTTCGTTTGTTTGTGACAAATATTATCTAATCATGGACTAACTAGAATCAAAAGATTCGTCTCGTGATTTACAGCTAAACTGTGTAATTAATTTTTGTTTTCGTCTATATTTAATGTTTCATGCATGTGCCACAAGATTCCATGTGACAGAGAATCTTAAAAACTTTTTAGTTTTCAGGGTGAACTAAACGAGGCCTTACCCTGCAATCCCCCATTTTCTATTTTTGCATGGTACCCTCTGGTCAGAGATCAAGCATCTGTCTGCGCTACTATCACGTCAACCATAGCATTTCGTAGGCGTACTCATCGCTATCTCCTATTGTCAGGTCTAGCCCCCTAGGGCCTTGTTTAGATGACAAAAGATTTTGGATTTCGCTACTGCAGCACTTTCGTTTGTTTATGGCAAATATTGTCCAATCATAAACTAACTAGGATCAAAAGACTCGTCTCGTGATTTACAGTTAAACTGTTCAATTAGTTTTTATTTTCGTTTATATTTAATGCTTCATGCATGTGCCAAAAGATTCGACGTGACAGGAAATTTTGAATTTTTTTTGATTTTTGGGTGAACTAAACCAGGCCTAGATCACCTTTTTTTTCCGATCTCAAAGATATATTTTTTGTCTCTGCTCACCGCTCCCACCCTTTTGTTATTGGGGACACTGGGCTGGTTTATTTTCTATCCTCTGGCTGGAGGACCCTTCTTCTACATCTTCTCTCCACCTGCCCTTTCTTCTTCTCTCATTTGCTCTCTGGCTTCCAAGCTCGTATCCATGGTGGAGGAACCGGCTCCAACTACACCCGTCGGAGTTGACTCCTCCGACCATGACTCCGATTTCATCGGTAATGATCCCCCGCCCACCCGTCTCACATCTATAGACCTCATTCCCAATGTCCGTCCAAATTTCCGCCACTGCAGGTCCTCCTATTCTGCTATCCTAAGTTTGGCCGCAATGACCGCACACTATCCTACTCAGAGGTTTATCATCCAAAAGATCGGCTTTGGGTTTATCTATCTATTCTCTTCCACCTCAGTTCAGGGCAAACTGGGCGCTTTTTGGCTGGCTTCTACTTATCCTCGATCATGAATCTTCTTTCTTGCTGCTTGAATCTGGGAAGCGGATCCCTGTCAATGCACACGCAGTTCACCGTGCTTTTTGCTTCCCCCACGGTGAAAAGCTTTCAGCAATCCCCGTAACCAAAACTTACGAGGAGACCATGGCTGATGTAGCTAAAATCATGGCATTAAAAAGCCGCAACCCCAAATGCTCCGTTTCGAGGGCAAAGGTTGTTATAGAGGCTTTAGCACGTAAGAGCGTTCTTTCTAGAGATGAGGAATCAGCTTTCCACGCCGCAATCGTCATACTTGTTGCTTGCGATTTCCTTGCTCCCCGTCCGTGGTCCACTGACATAGATTTTGAGCTACTACGAGCCATCTCGATGCCCAGAGGCCCCATCGGCTTAGACTGGGCCCAGTACACGTTGCTGGTCCTGCTTGATGGAGCTCGCCTATTGAAGGATCAGCTTTTCTATCCTCGGCCACCATCCTTACTGGATCTTTCTGGATGCTCCATCTTTCTCTTTGTAAGTTTGCCACGCCCGAAACCTTTGACGAATTTTTTTACAGTCTGAATGCTATATAATTATTTATGTGTCTTCGCTTCGTACCCCCGACTGACCCTTTTTTGTATTGCTGTTTAGTTCATATACTACATCCGAACTGTCGACCCGTATCTGGACACTTGGGATGCGAAGGGCCCTCAAATCCAGCATTTCGGCTCATCTGTATTTGACAAGCTGGAGAAGGCCGATGTTCATCGCCGAAAGCAATTCAATTCTTGGCTATACATTGGTTGCAGGCAACATGTTAGTCTGCTCTTCATTATGAACCCCTACTTCAAGCGTTACTAATTTAGGAAAACCAATTTGCTTGTGTTCATCTTTCACCATTCATGTAATTGCTACCTTTATTTTGTTTTAATTGATTGTATCCTTTTTGGTGGAATCCTTTATTTTGTTTTATATTGGCCCCGAAGATGTCAAATGGATTGCATTGTATGGCCAAAAACACATCGCTGCACGCGTTGCTGCGCCCGAGCACTCCAACGATTTTCAGATTCCAGGTAACAGTTTGTGTCCAATCCGTTTATTCAGTAATTATTTTTTTCTCAACGGAGACCAATGCACATAAATCCACACACAAGCCATGCTAACCTTTGTGTACTGCCGCGTATCTTTTTTGCAGTCGCCGCTTTTGAAGCAAATTGTTGGGGACACTGTCGCTAACCTGCTCAAATCCGTGCTCGGTGCTTCCTCTGACAAGCATCATAAGCGGTCGAACACTGCAAGTGTTCAATCTCTACAGGTAACTTATACTGGCACCTTCCTTTCTATGAATGCAGACACAATCTTTGGTGTTTTTTTTATGAGTTTTCTTCTTGGCAAACCTTTTCCGCTTGTTTATTGTGTAGTCAATATAATGTAAATCCCTTTTCTGTTCACTTAACATCATGTGTCGTGACCACACTTATTCTAATTCATAAAATTGCAATTTTCAGCTTGATCCACAGTTTGTCCACAAGCTCAGAGTCATGTCGAAGGATGAATTTTTTATGAGGGTTAAGAAAATCGCAGATTCTCAGGTTTTTGCTAGCTGCTACTCTGAGAATCGTAATACCCCATACTATCTAATCTCATTGTTGTAGTGTAGCAACTTTTTTTACTTCACCCACACTTTTATAATTGTGTCACTCCATTTGTTTCACATGACCACATAATAGCATGCAATGCTACGGGCATGAATCTTGACGCAAGCGACCCTGTCGGAGTTTCCCGGGCAGATGACCTGAATATGCTTGCTGATGCCGTTGAGGCAGTGCCCAGTGCTACATTTGCTGACGCTAGTACACCCGACATGTTGCCCATATCTGAATATTATTAATTAAACACGGTTTCCAAATTTTTTTTGTCGTACGCACATAGACACCATATGTCCATATGTGTTCATTTGAAGCCCTCTAACCACCTGCACCCACGTTTTCGTTTATTTTACAGTTAATCTGAAGCGGAAACATTTGTCAGCCGACGTTTGTGGTGCGTCCACAGGAACGCAGGACTTGATAGATTGGTTCACAACACAAGTGAAGTTCAAACCCCAATGCTAGGTACGTTAATCTCTAACTCTAGGGGCACGACTTATCTATTTTGCAATAAAGCTTGTTGTCCACATCTCGAGCTTCTTAGTATCTTATAGTTTGGTATTACCTGCAAAATAAATGACTTTAGGACTTTGTTTACTTCTTACCGCGTATGCTCCATGAAATATCAGCATTATGTTCTCAAATCATGAAAGTTTTCGTTTCCATTAGGCATCCCCACGAACTCTCGAGATGGTCCTTCTGTGGAATTATTTTCTGGAGGACCAATATATGATTCAACAATCAGTCCTACATCCAAGAGTGTCAAGTATAATCAGGGTTCTCTTTCTAAGTTGCCTCGCCTTGATCCTGTTGTTGGGTCAATCAAAACTACAAGCCAGGATTCTTCGTTGAAGGATGCATCATCCAACTCTTCAGTTGCTCCTAGGGCGATTGGTATGTTATCCTTCTGGTTACGCGCAGCTAGAATGTCATGACGTTGTGCTCATTTGCTACTACCAATCTAATTAACATATCGACTAGATTGCACTAGCAAGCATACCAAATAACCTCAGCATGACAATATCACATTGTACTCATGCACAGTACCACCTATCATTTTGTCTTCTGAATGCACACCAGATTTTCATCACTCCAACCCTCTTAAATTTTTTTTGTTGTAGACTTTGACCTTATTTTTCCCCCGGTTGACGGAGGCAATGATTTGCAATCTGTCGGTGATGATCCAAATTTGGAGTCTGTGGCTGCTCCCCATTTACCTGAACCAATCCCCTAGACGCTGGCACAACACATTTTAAACACAGAGCGTGATAGGTGGATCCAGACCCTGTTGACTAGGGGCCTCTTTGACAGAGAATCGATCCACCGGTAAGGATGCTTTGGGTCTACTTGCTATTTCATTATAGGTTGTCTTGGGCTTGTACATTTAGTGTACGGTCGCAACATCTCCCACATTTAAATCGTTAGTAACTCTTACGCGTTACTTGTACTATCGATCGCAGGGTTTCGGTGTTGTTTCCAGAGCCTGTTTCCATTAAGCTATCTAGGCACGAAGTCATGAGGCAGTTTGTTTATTTGACCCCAGTTTATCCTAAAGTTATGTCTAGCCTGATGGCTCTCTTTATGGAGCTCGACGCTGATTTTCGTGCTGTCAATTCGCTCTCACTCAAACAAATTTTTCTCCCTATACGCTGGGCGGTATGTTTTTCCTAGTTTTTTCAAATCAATATCTTTTTTGGGCTTTACCTTATCTAACACGTAGTAAACTCATTTTCGTAGGACGATTGTATCAAGGCAAGTTTTACACTTTGCAATCTTCCTGGGGTTCCTTCATTTCTCGCCCGTACTTACACTTCAACCTCCCTGTATATGAAATGGTATGTCTCTGGTGGATATCTTTCCTCCTTGACTATTTATATGCCTCGTACATTGGCGTACATGTGGCTGTTAAAGTCCAGCACATTTAATTTTTTCGGAATCAAAGACAACTTTCTGGTTTTTTTATCGTAGGTGGTCGCCCCTGTTTGCCATTGCAATGAATGGTTTTGCTTTGCATATCATATCCCCACCAAAACTATACACATGTTTCACCCGATGTCGCCAACCTACATTGAGCACCCAGACCTTGCATCCCTCAGGGCGCATGCCTACAAATTGCTTCAGGGTCTTTCTATTTCATTCGGTGGGTGCTATGAGAGAGTAATTATGCCCTTGTCTGATTGGAACTACGTGCTCACCTCGTGGAATGGTCCACTTGCTCCTGAGTAAGTCCTTCTAAAACAACATTCTCTCGGTCACACTTGCGCACTAATACCTGTGTTCAGTTGTTTTTTCTTTCGGTGGGTGCTATGAGAGAGTAATTATGCCCTTGTCTGATTGGCAGTTGGTTCGAAGGTTTCTATGTGGCTATGTTTGCTCTTTTCTTCGACGGTGCAAGGATTGGTACTGACATGTACCACTAGGTGAAACAATCCACTTTCACATTGGTCGGCAACACCTGTTGCAGTCTGTAATTTTATCATCAGTTTGTACTATATATGTACCCTAACCTCATCTCATTGGTGTCCACCAAACTCAGGTTATGAATTACCGTTTCAAGTGGACCCTCTGTCGGCTGCTGCTCGATCGCCCCCAGAACCCTGGCTGGCGTCAAACCATTAGGGGCGTTCTCCCTTAATGGAAGAGTGTTGAATGCACCAGTTGTTTCACTGTTTGCCAGTACACCCTGTCCTAGACTCACCAAACCCGTGTATCATGTTTTGTTTATGGAGCGGTAGCGTCTTTTGTAGTTTTATCTCGTGTTAGGTACTACATATTGATCCCGTGTACTAGCCTGTAACCACTATTGGTGCCTAAGGATCTTGATGTACCCAGCATCGTTACTTGGCTCTAGTGTTTTTCATCTTTTTTTTTTGTCTTGTGTATGTAACCCAACAACTACAATTCCTTAGCTACTTACTTGGGCCTTCTTTACTTCACCAAATATTTTTCATATTTTTTTAGATTTCTCGTTACATTTAATCCTGCGGCACATGCATGAACAAGTAAATATTGACTAAAAAGATAACTTAGGCACATACATGATTACATATTATTAGTTTAAAAAACAATAGTCATATATTAGTATACAACATAATCTTCTTTTGAACTTAGGGCGTGTTTAGATTTGAAATTTTGTGGTCCAAAGGTGATTTTTTTTGTGGAATTTCCCCTAGGAACTCATCGGGGCCCAAAAATTTTGGGGCCAAAGTTTTGTGTTGCCTGGCCACTATCATGGAAACTCACCGGGGCCCAAAATAGCCTTCATGCAGTTTCCCGGCAACTGCTTGAAGGCTATTTTGTGTCGGACTAATCATATTGCTAAGCCATAGTTTTTACCACCAAAAATGCTACAACTTTGGCAAAAAATTTCCAGATCTCAATAGGGCATTAATTAAGGACCGAGTTCGCTGGTATTAAAAGGTATTCTTTGACCTTAAGGTCGTATTTAGTTCCTAATGGAATAATTTTCGCACTTGCTTTCGTTTGTTTGTGATAATTATTACATAGATTAACTTGGTTCAAAAAATTTATTTGGTAAATTTAGACCAAAATGTGTAATTAGCTTCTTCATTTGTTTATGTTTAATACTACCTGCATACGTTTTAAGATTCGATGCGACGGGAAAAGTTTGGGTTTTGGGTACAAGTATACCAGTCTAAAATGCTCCTTCATGCATTTATTCCTTCACCTGCAATCCACCACGCATTTATTGTCCCCCAATAATTGTGAACGAGTTCCTTCCCCTACACTACAGCTGCTTCTCCATCCTCGTTCCTTCCCCTCTACTACTTCTTGCATTCCGATCTCCTTCTCTGCTTGAATACTCCACTCCTTTTGCCCACTGCTGTTCACAACGCAATCATCGCACACGCTACCCCTTCTGGCGACCATCTTACACCCCACCTTCAGTATCCAGTTCTAAGGGGTCACCAGCATCCAGTTCGTTTTTCGTGGTCACAGATTTTATTTTTTGCAAAAAGCAAACCGCTGTCTTCCTGAAGGAAGTGATGTATTCTTCATCTCCAACCATTTGATTTGTAGGTACAATGGCGGACGATTTATCACTGACTGCGAACACCGCCGCTCTTAGTTCTCTGGGACCTGATCCGCTGGATCCTGTCACTGGTCTCCCTCTAGTACTTTGTATGCATTGCAAGGACATCCGGATCATTGCATTGACTTGCAAATGGACCAAAAATTCGGGGAAGCGGTTCTTCAAGTGCCCCAGGAATAGAGCGAAGGTTTGTTCCTTAAACCAATGGTATATATTTAGGTAGATCTACAGAGATTGCTGAGGATGTAAACCCATGTCCTTTCCTTTACTTTTGACACATGTCTTGTCTTCTGCGTGTCTGCACATAGGACCCATCGTCATGCCCCAGCTTCTTCTTCCAATCCCGGTACGAGAAGCATCTGCTTGACCGGGGCATTAATCCAACCAGTTTTGACGTTGTTCAAGGCAGTAGCAATCTGGGTGCAAGGAACATCGGGACAGATGATCCATTCATTGCTATGAATCATCAAATCTCCGGCACCAATGACACAGCCTCTGAATGCAAGGGTCGCGTTGACCCTTCGCCACACAACGATATACTTATGTATGGGATTTTTTTCTTCGGAGCTGGAATTGTTTTCCTAATCGCAGCCATTGTTGTGCTGCTTGCTGTGCTCATCTATCTTGTCATCATCCACTAGGCACCGGCCTCGCTGCTCACCGTCGACATGAACTAGTTCCTGCTTATGCTAGCAGAATGTAGAACCTTTGTTTTTTTATTGTTAGTTTCTTCTATGTAATGTTATTTTTATTATGTTCTTCTTTATGCATTCAACTTTCAGTTAACTTTCCTTGTCGTAAAATTTTTCATGCGGAGATGGTTCAATGCCCCAATAAGTATGTGTTCGTCAGTGTATTTGTTGATAATGTCCGTCCCTACTGTTTTGTTACCACTCTATGTTATTTTGTTGCTAGTTGTCACGAAGCATTATTATCGCAGTCACCAGTTGCCAACTAATATAACCAACCAACGACACTTTCTACTTCATTTGTAAGTCTGATCATACAGTTTACATCACCTGGAATTCAAACTCCACGCATTAACTCACGCAGTTCCCTTGTCTTCTTCCCCCTAGGGTTCTCATCGTCAGTACTACTCGTCTCTCCGCTGCTCAGATATGAGGACATTGTCTTGTTTTTGCGTTTCCTAGCAGTTTCATAAGACTTCAGGCTTGTGTTTCGTCGACGACCCTTTTTTGCCGGCCTTGGTGGGCAACTTGTTGGCTCGCTGTCTTCATCGGCTAGTAACCCTCTTGATTGCCCGGTCGTTCCTTCTATAGGCGTTTTGTTTATTGAAATCAGCATGTCAAGTGCCTTCATTGCCTCCGAGAGTCCCACATCATCTAAAGACCTTTCCACACCAGCAGCGTCCAAGACCCGTTTCAGCATTATTCTCTTGTGAATGTACTCGGTAGTCTCTTTTGTGTTTGCATCTTCAATCGCCGCATTGCCTTCCAATCCAACGTCCACCACGTCCTTTCTCCAACGCTCCAATATGTTCCCTGTGGGCACCTCTGCAACATCCAAGTGCATCAAGACCTGCACACACCAGATAGTAGTGTTAATGATATTGTTGTGCATTCTTTATGTATGTTTCATATTTTTGTCTCTCACTACGTACCTTAAGTGCGTGGCGGCACAACATCCCAACATGCCCATACAACCCGCACGTGCATTTTATTGTGTATGGGTCGTCATAAGTGACTACGAAGCCACGTTCATCAGCCATGCCTGCTTCTTTGTAGTGCACTAAAATGTACTCTGTCCCGCCGTACGTCTCTGTTATCTTGTACCCCCCTGCTTGGTATAGCTCCTTGTAGAACCGTTCATACATAGTTCAAGTGTAAATTTCCTCGGCATGCCTTTCTATTGGCACCCCGATCCTGTGTTTCCTCCGAACCTGCAACAAATACAAACTGTCATAACATCATTTTACTAGGATTATCTATACTCTGATGTCTTGATCAATTTATATTCAGGAGGCTTTTACCTGTTTTGTAACGTGTATCTCTTTTTGTTCCTGCTCAATGCGGTCATTTTGGAATTCATTGAACTTCCTGACAAACAAGTGCATTGGCGAGGAGCGTTGGGTGAATTGCTTCAGCATGTGGTTAGCGCTTTCACTTCTTTGTGTGCTCGTCATGCCAGCGCAAAAGACATTCATGAAGTAAGGCCTCGCCTACATTCCCCTCTTCGCATATATTCGCTTCAGGAATTTGTTCTTCTCAAGTTTGTATTTCCTCACCAGCTGTCTCCACCTCCTCTCAAACTTCATAGCTGACACTTCCTCAGTCACTAGTTTGTGGAATTCCCTTTTGAACGCTACATTTTTTGTTTACACATTTCCCAACCACACTTTTGCTTTCCTCAGTACATGCCATTTGCACCATCGGTGCCTAGTTTCTTTCATCGTTGACCTGATCGCCGCTGCCATAGCCTGACATTGGTCTGTGCACAACAACATAGAATCAACAAGGTGAACATTATTTAATATTTACTTCATTCAAAATAGTTGTGAAATCATCAGTAGCCCTAGTCTACTCCTAAATAGAATTTGTTGCAGTTGGTATGCAATTACCTGTTAGCATCGTTGAGGGTTGCTTTCCGTCCATTATTTGCACAAAGTTCGCAAAAGCCCATTCAAAGTCCTCTATTTTCTCTGATGTAAGTAGTACGCCACCGAATATTATTGATTGGAAATGGTTGTTTACTCCGACAAAAAGGCCGAATGGTAGGTTGTATAGGTTTGTGCGATACGTGGTGTCGAATGTGATGGCGTCCCCGAAGCGCTTGTAGCTCTCCTTGTTCTTCCCCATGCACCACAGCATGTGGATGATCTTCTTATCCCCCCTAGCTTGAACGTTACTTCCATTTCTTTGTGGGTCTCTTTCATGGCATCTAGTATTTTCATTGTCTTCACCAGGTCATCTCTTATGTTATCTTGTGCCAACTTAGCGCACACGGACCGAATCACTTCTCTCCTCACTGGCAGCCCCAGTCCACCATTAGCTGCCCCTAGTATGCTGCACACTCTCCCGGCGCTCACATTGTTCTCCCTTAGCCTTCGTATGAAATCTTTGGTCAGCGGGTCAATTTCACTATGTGAGTTCCATTGTTTCTTTTCACCACAGCTCATTGACAAGCTGTGATTGTGATCTGTTATGCTCCTGCTAATGTACCAACTATGGTCACCCAACCACAGTAGCCTAATCATTGCCTTGCATCCAGTCCTGCATGACGCTGCTTTTGGATTCCTACTCTTCCCCTGCATAGACACGGATCGTATGGTTGGAACATGAGTTCCCTATACAAGCTTAATCATGTGCAGATTTGTAATTAACTACGTACTCACCTCGCACGAACAGCAGATGTCCTTCTTTGTAATGTAATCATTATCGTTCCTTCTTCCACGCGAAGTTCGAATGCCAAATCCCACGTCCCAAGAGTAGAGGTTGTAAAATTCATTCCCTTCTTCGAACGAGTTGAACCTTGTGCCTTCATACGGAAAGAATATATGTTGCCCTTCGCGGTCCTTAAATGTTCTTATCGCTCTTGTAATCGCGCTTTCATCGGATGGCAAAATCTTGGCGTCTGACCCTGACCTCCCCCTCTTCCTACTTTTATCAAAGTTATTATTTTATTTCTGATGAAATATTCATTTCACTAGTCCCAATATCCCACCTTTCTTGAACTGTTTTACCTAATATTAAATATATATTCCCCGTGTTTATTATGACACAGTCCCATCTTCTCTAGCTAGTACTGCACAGATTTGTAATGAGCACACTAATCTTCTGCGTAGCTTTTCTATGTCTGATTAAATTTTTACAATTTTTCTACACATGTTCCCTATGCTTCCCTCGTCGCATGAACTCATTCGCATTGTAAAGACCAGAGTTTTCATTACGGCGACATACCTCTTCTTGGATGTATAAGAAGTTACCAGCTCTTTGGATGCTTCGGCATTAGCATGAACTTCAGCATCCGCCCCCGCCGCGTCACCAGCCGGGTCGCCATTCCCTCCGTAATCCATTCGATGGGTTAGCATGGTTTCCGATGGATTTCTCACCAGCCCCGGTTCGGTTGATGCTGTAGGCGAGGATCTTAGGCCTAATACATTTTGAACTTCCAGCATGGTGCCTTTCTGGCCGTCTCCATGCACTCAACTTCTTCCAGGGAGGCCATTGCCCGTCAGCTTACATAGGTCCGAATCGTATGCTGGAAGGAGCCGTCCGTCGCATTAAATTCCACACCTACTTTCGCTGGACACCCCCATTCTCAGCCCAACCGTTTCCTACCACCCAGTGTCCACACAAGCTCCAAGCTGGCATTCTTAACGGTTTCCGATGCCACGTCCCATGACCCTTCGCTTTTGCCTTCACCAATCTCAGGCATCACACCTGTCCCTTGCGCCGTTGGATCAGGGTGGGTACCTACCGCCGGTTGTACCAAATTCACGTTGGGGTTGTGGCAGTGGAGGCTAGGCCAGATTAGGGCGAGGGCACCCATGGCTAGGCAGGTGAGGGTGGGATCACCCATGGATAGCATATTTTTCTGAAGCGCGTGAATAAGGGCACTCCCAATGCAGACTCTATCGTGGTTTCTATCTCTATTTATTACCCCTCTATTTATTGATTTTTACTGATGTGACACTATATTTATTGAAGAGAGAGAGAGAGAGAGTAAAGAAGCAAGAAACGGTGTCTAAATAAGACTCGACGTCTACTCGTAAATCGAAGCGTAGGAAACTACACGGAACGAGCGTTGGGGACTTCTCCATCGTTTCTTCAGATCCGGTATGCCCGCCTCCATGGCCTCCGCTCTCCATGGCCACCGCTAGCCACAACAATCTCGCGACCCCTTCTCACGCAGACTGCTGCCATCCTGTTTCGTTGCCGGTGTTTCGTTGTCGGTGTCTGTAAGAAAGGCTACATATTGTTTGGCATAGCTGATCCTTGTTTGTTTGCCATCTGCAGCAAGAAAGGCTACATATTGTTTGGCATAGTTGATCCTTGTTTGTTTGTGAGCACTCCTAATGCAGAAACCATTGTGGTTTCTATAGACATTAATTGCAGTGCCACCTAAGCATTTTGTTGATGTGGCAATGTATTTATTGAGAGATAGAGTAAAATTTATAGAAAAGTTAGAAACTATGTCTACACAAAATCCAAGACATGAAGTCATATGATTGGCTAAGAATAGAGAGAGAATGAATGTGATTGGATATAAAAATATTCTATAGAAACTATCCATTGGAACCATAGTTTATATATATAGTGTCTATAAGAGTTAATGAGTATAGAAACTATATGTAGGTTCTAGCATTGGGAGTGCCCTTAGGGCAGTCCCAATGGTTGAAACTACGCACGCTTTCCATAGCTGCCACGTCAACAAGAAACTATCAATAGAAACTATTCCACACAATGGAAGTTTCTTAGCTTAATAAATGTGCTACTTTTGTTTTTGCTTTCTCTCTCTCAAATCTATCCTCA
>Ga0182004_10002462_pt1 | contig 14409 bp, 15 predicted proteins | sample Sormic07211540_1_FD_120479 | JGI IMG/M metagenome (GOLD analysis project Ga0182004, IMG submission 120479) | Endophyte microbial communities from Sorghum bicolor roots, Mead, Nebraska, USA - 072115-40_1 MetaG | ecosystem: Host-associated > Plants > Roots > Unclassified | place: USA: Nebraska...
TTCTGAATACATCTTTTGGTACTTTGCGCTTTCTTCGTGGTATGGCACATTTCCACTTGTTGCACTATAATTCCTGCAAAATATAATCACTATGGTACAAGTGGAACTTGTTAGTAATAAAATACATGTGTGTATATAATCTCCTTTTGGATCAAGTTGGCAGTTTATGATTGGTCTATAATGACAGCCAACAATCAACATCCTCATCCAGTTGGTTCACTGTAGCTGTGGCTGGTACTTGTACTACTACGTCAACAATGATTCGTTCTCCCTTTGGCGTTGTCATAGCCACTACTTTCTCTTTGCACTTAATATATGTCTGATATTTCTTCATCCAGTCCAAACCCAAAATCACATCTATGCCTGAAGTTCTCATAACCATAGGACTGATAGGGAAATCTACCGCTTTAAAGAAAGACTTGCTGAGGGGCAACAATAAGAAACTGGTATAGTCCCTCCCGGTGAGTTTACTAGCATATGGGTTTTCATGGCGACTAGTGGAATGCTATGAACTCTAACAAATGCTTATGAAATAAATGTATGCAAAGCTCCAGACTCAAATAAAAATGTAGCGGGGATAGAGTTGATGCTGAACGTACCCATCATAATTTCTGGTCCCTCCTGAACTATCTCTGCAGCCACATGGTTCACCTTTGCCACATAAGAAGTACACTTCTGATTGTTGTTCTGCTAGTTGAACTTCTCTGGCTAGTCATATGACAGATGTCCTTCCTTCCCACAGTGAAAGCACCTAGTAGGAGTATTGGGAGCACTTCTCTTCATAGGGGTGGCATTTGAATTTCCTAAACAGGGTGTCTGCTGACCACTCTACTATTGATTAGGATTACGCTGCTGGAATGGAGGGCACTGATTCCCATTCTATGGTTGGTTCTGGAAATTCTGAGGCTGCTGGTTGCGGTTCCACTGACTAACCGGTCCCTGGAACCTCTGTTGGTAGCCCAGCTGAGAATTGAAGCGCTGGCGGTTATTGCTACCAAAACCTTGTGCTAGCATCCTCCTCTTCTTATCCTGACCTTTGCGCATGTTATCTAACACAATAGCACAATTCACAATAGCCTGGAAGGTAGAGTAGCTGTTTCCATCCAACTGTAACCTGAGTTCATAGTAAAGACATTTCATAAATAGACGTTGCTTATCAGCATCTTCCCTGACATCATTTGGGGCATAGCAGGCCAACTGCTCAAATGTATCATGATACTCAGCCACAGTCATAGAGCCCATTCTGAGAGATCTAAATTCCTCATGCTTAAGCTCCATCATTCCTTCATTGATATGTCATGCTCTAAAATCTCTGCAGAATTCTTGCCAAGTGACAACAGGAGCATGGTTGAGACGAGCAGCTTGATAAGACTCCCACCAAGTCTGAGCTGCTCCCTGCAGCTGTCCTGAAGCATACAACACCTTTTCCAAATCATTGCATTGTGCTATGTTCAATTGTTTCTCCACAGCATGTAGCCAGTCATCTGCCTCCATGGGATCTGTAGAGTGAGTAAACACACGAGGTCTTCTCTTCATAAATTCCCCATGCTTGTCCCTCACATGGACAGGTGGTGGTGGTGGTGGTGCAGGTTGATGGTGGAGGTGTTGCATAAAGGCATGCATCATCTCGTTCTGAGTCTGCATGAGCTCTACCATAGTAATTGGGGCATTCGCACCCCTGCCATGGCCTCTGCCTATGCCTCTTCCCGTTGCTGCCATCTGCATTCCAAGGTACAGAAACAGGTCTTAGTAACATCCAACATGATAATTACAAGAGATAATTGAATCTGAATTTTTCTGGGCAACATCCAACACCAGTTGTTCAGAAAATCAGTTATATCTCGAGTTCCAATATTCAAAAGGATACATTCTGTACACCGTTGGAAAGATAAAGACATTATCTACAACTTTTATTTAGATCATATTAACAGATTCCATAGTTGAATTAGTCTAAATGGGGCACAACCGAATCTGTTCCAGAATTCCAGACTGCGCAGAAACCTCAACTTTGAACAGTAATATGTCACAGATCATAATATATAATAATGTCATTCTTGCAGCATTACAAAAATGTGGAAGTCTACTGGTTCCCAGAAAAAGCTGATAAACTTTGCATGAACAGAAACTGAATTATACCAGAATCATTGCAAACTGCTCTAGAAATCAACAAGGGACACAAACAGAACATGACCCAAACCAACTATTTATTCATGTTCTTACTTAAGGTTCTTAACTAGGGAACATGTAGACATACCCACAAAGTTCCAACACTCATTACAAAAATCCAAATCACACATTATCATAATAACAAATTCAGCAAGCACACCAAGTTCACACCACACTAGAAAAAAAAGACTCGACTTGACTCACGATACTACTAACGTTCCTATTACATGTGGGTTTCCTATTCCTCGAAAGCGGCATCCTTTAAGATGGGTTCTGAATGAATCCTCTCATGAAGCTTGGACGGCCTAGCAATGCTCAAAGATCATCCGCTTCCCTTCGCTCCTGCTCTAGGAGTTCTCTCTCACAGCGCAGTTCATCCTCCAACCCGATCACCTTGAAGGTTAGTTCAGAGGTCAGCAATACTTATGCCTGAAGCTTCGGTACTGTAGCATCTGGAACCTTTATGGTCCAAGCCTTTTCCTCTAGCATGAAGCGAGGATAATGATATGTCGCATCATACCGTGCCTCCTCAAAGCGTCTGCCACGATAGAAGACCAATGCTTGGTAAGCTGCATCAGCCAAACTATCCTTTGCAGTAGCCCAGTTGACTCGAGAGAGGTGTTTTGACTCCACCCTGCGAATCCCCTTAGTAGCATCTAGTGTCTTGATTAACAGCTCTGTGTCCCAATGTGATCTCCTCAGTGCTCTGTGCAGCAATACTCTAGAGTAGCTTGCAAATCTGGGTAGTAGCCATTCAATGCCAGCACCAGTAGTTCATGGACGAAAGCCTTGGGGTCTGACTCTGGAAACCAAACCACTGAAGTCCAACCCATCCGTGTATTAGCTACTTGAGCAGGCTAGGGTGGGGGTGGATCCTGCATCTCTTCATCCTCAGACACATCTTCCTCCTAAGCTCCTCTCACCCACGATTCTTCATCTGCCAGCTCAGGAACACCCTCCATATGCTGCCCCCTTGGGTTGAATAGGGCACGATACTCCTCAACAGACATACGTGCAGCACTACGGGTACGGGGCGGCATCTACAAAAAGTTTTTAGACATAGATCAGGTAGATGCAATAATTTCACAATAGAATAAGATTGAGAAGCCTAAAAAAATAAAACTTTTAGCAATAACAAGTCCATAGTGGAAAGCATGAAACAAGTAAAGTAAGGGACCTAAATTTTGACCATTACTAATTAGGCTTGCGTCCTATAGTCAACAAAGCTCTAATACCAATTGTCACACCTATATTTCAAGAACAAAATAGGATGCATAAAAGGTGTGCATCCCAGAAACAGTCGCACACATAAGTAGACAAATATCAAGAGTATCATCATAGTGTTTATTACATAGCGGAACAATATCAATCACATAGTCTTATACAAAAATGATAAATGAGATAAGTAAACTCTCTCAACAAAGCATTACACAGCGACAACTGTTGACTGGTTGACATCAAACCTAGTACTCATATCGATAATCCTCATTCCAGTCATCATCATTTGCATAACCGAGGGTGTGGGAAAATTGCAAGAGTGAGCACATATTGTACTCAAAAAGTATAACCAGAGATTCATAAGGCTCAAATAGCTGAAACTGGTTTAACTGCATTTAGCTTTTATATGTGGATAGCATGTTCATAATTTAAATAGCAAAAGTCAAGGTAGCATAATAAATCTCATAACCACATGATAAAATGTAAGTATAATTAACTCATAGCATTAACGATATTCAAATGAACATAATAACTTAATAAGCGCCATCATCTTTAATATAAGAACCCCCAAGGTCACTCTTAACCGTGAGCACGGCTAGTATACTAGTTTTAAACACTCTGTAGAGGTTATACATCTTTACCCATGAGTCACGATTTACCTTTTTGCCCGAGGTGATCAGCCTCTTAACCCACTACCAAGGAAGGTCGGTAGGGATCACTATGAAGCCTTTCAAAAGTTTGTCTAATATGTTAGGGCCGCAAGGTTTCCCGGGCGCACAGATATAGAGCCCCCCCTTCCAATATGGCACAATGACGCGCAGCCTATACTCATAAAGACAGAGGCCACACTATACCCAAAACGGCAAGCCCCTCTAGCGCCCTTTCGGGTAACCTCTAACAAGCTAGAAAAGGTTTTCATACTGAGCTAAAGCCAGAGCCATTATATCCCTCATGGTTGCACTGTTATCCCAATGATCACTTACAGACAAGATCTCATATGGTTAACAGTCATCTTTTAACATTCATTGCATAGCTATTAATCATCTTACAAGATCATAGATTACATCCAGCACTAGCAAAAACTACACCAAATGCATATCAAATAGGTAACAAAGAATTCAGGGTAACAATCATCTATAATTTTGCTAAGGTCGTCAAGGTGGACACATGCATATGATATATATTGTATTGATTGTTTATAGGTAACAAGGATGGTCCCAAGTTATAGTTGTCTTGATCAAAGCTCTCCTGATACTGCTGCTAGTCGTCAAAGACTTGGTCTTGCTCACCAACGTACGGCTCACCGTCTATTCCCAAACATCAATCAACAACACGCAATCCAACGAAGACAATCTTACACAAGGCAAACAAGCTATAATTAGAACAATATACCAACATTGATAAAACAAATATAAAAGTTTATAAGAATATTCTACGCAGCGCTACGATCACACAAACGTAAAGATCACAAAAATCGGAATTAAAACGTAGAAGTTATGAATTTTCTAAGATTTCCTATAGAAGAATCATTAATTAAATACTACTACGAAATTGAAAAGTTTCAAACTGGTGATACAGTACCTCTAACATGTAGAGCTCGCAACTACGAACCTAACACAATTTGAATGGGTCAATTCGGAATTAAAATGAGCATTTCATGAGCAAAACAATTCCAGTGGTAAACTTGTAAATATATGAAAGCGTAAACTGACTTAGCCAAACCTAAATACGCTTTTAAATGAAGAAAACGTAATCTGAGAAAACTGCCAAGGACCGCGGATTCTAAAGTAAAGAAGTTTAGGGACTCTTTCAATTTTCACAGCCGAACCGTTATGTTCTATTGAGGGTCGTTGATCATCCAACGATGGCCGAGAACGCTCCTGAGCGCTAGCGGTGGCCGACGGTCGGCCGAACGCAAGCGCCGGCGCGGTGGCGCCATGGCCGCCGCCATGTAGCTCGCCGGCAAACTCCAAACGAGTGGAACCGTACACCAAAAACAAAACTAAAGGCACGGGGAGGTGGAGAAGAGTGTCGCGAGCTCACCAGTGCCCTTTTCTCGACCCGAGAGGGCTCGAAAGAAGACGGCCACGCGAGAGGAGCTCGGCGAGATCCGCTCCTTGACATCAGTGGTGGCTAGGGCTTCCCCGACGCGTTTAGGTCAAAGAAGTGTATGCGGGGCGAGGCCAGGACCTTTATAGGGGCTCGGTTGGGCGCGGTTAACAGGAAATCCCGAGAAATCGGGCTCGGTTAGCTTCCCGGCCGAGTCCGGCTCGCTCATGGCGAGAGGAAGGAGGAGAGCGCCGCTCAGTGGGTCCCTTGTGTCAGCGAGTAGAGAGCAGGGCCCCGGCTGTCACCGAAAACAAGGAGGGGGAAGGGTAAGGCGCGCGGCTGGGCCGTTGGCTCACGGTTCGGGTCGGGTGGGAGACTGGCTGCGGCTTGGGTAGCTGGGCCGTGCGAGGGAGGGCAGCGAGCGGCTTCCTGCTGGGCCGAGCTGCTACTGCTGCTGCGCTGGGCTTGGGGTTTCCTTCTTTTTTTTCTATTTTCTTTTCTAAAGTCTTTTCAAATAGAGAATAAATTCCTTTAAACTTTAAACAAAAACACACAGCACAAAAATTAAATATGCTCCAACATGAATGCATAAATATGTTTCTACCCTTATGTTGGATTTTAATTTCATCAAAAATTTATTTATTTACTAATTTTAATGCTCACAAAAATTCTCAAATAAATCAATTTGAATCCTATTAATTGAAATCAAATTTTGGGTGTTACATTAGCACCACAATATTAGAAGATCATGCCCATAGGAAAAAAGTCTACGAAATATTGCAGCAATATGAAATAAAAGCAAAAATAGAGAAAATAAAAAAAACAAAGAAAGGGAAAATACACGTAACATAGGAAATGAAGAAACCATTCATTAGAGTAAAAAATATAAAAATATAAAAATGAAAATAAAAAATATAGAAATTAGGAAAAATAATAAATAAAAATGTAAAGAAAAAAAACATTCTTGGACACCGGTGCACCCAAAAGCATGATGGCAGAAGAGCCCGTATTTATTTTGTCGTAGCTTCCTCAAGTCCAACAAGATTCTAGTAGGCCCGCTAAAGAAAAGTCCACTTAATAAAATCGAAGTCTAGGAGCAAGGTCGACACCATATTGGTGCCGCCGTGCTGGACGCAAAGAGAGTTCAGGCAGCGGCTATGGTCGCGGTGTCCGGCGTTTCGCATGTGACGGCGCATGGTGCGTCTACATTCGCAGATCTGGGCATTTGCCCATAACTGGTGGATGCGTGCGACACTTTAGGATGGAAGCAGCCAACAAAGATTCAGGGCGAGGCCATACCCTATGCTCTCAAAGGTTTTTGTTTGATGATATTCTGCAATACGATACGATCCGCCAAGCATCGTCTAACTTGTATGTAATCGAGATTGGAAGCTCCTAATTTGGATTTGACCTGTGAAGGGATGGACCTGATCGCGCTGGCGCAGACAAGGTCGGGGAAGACTGCCGCTTTTGCGCTGCCCATTCTGCAGGCGTTGCTTCAGCAACACACACCTTTCTTCGCTTGCGTGCTTTCGCCAATGAGGTCAAGTTTCATTCTTTCTTCGCAATTGGCAGTTTATAATTTTGACAGTTTATAATTTCGAGTGTATAGATGCTTTGCTAATGTTGGATTGTGGTGTCCCAGGGAGTTGGCAATTCAAATCGCTGAGGAGTTTGAGGCTCTGGGATCAGCTATTGGCTTAGTCTGCTCAGTGGTGAGTAGAGACACGAAGATTTCGGATTTCGTGATTTGCTTCATCAATTCATCATTACAAGCATTTTATTATTCTCTATAATTCATCAATTCATATGGTATAAATATAAAATTATATGCTATTTAATATTCCCTGCATTAAAAATCTATCTTTTCTATTGCTAAGAACTAGATATATACTATGTTTATTAGGTACGTACATGATTTTATTATGTTTCTAGAAAAGCTGAATCGTCTTATAATTTAGAACAGAGGAAATATATGCTAGTCAGTTTTGACTAAAGTAAAATGGCATTTGGTTATCTGCAAATATTGGCACTACAAAGTGTTTACTCATGAGTTTTATCTCACTACCCTAGATCACTACAATACCGTCGGTTCAAAATCACCCTTCAGTGTCGGGTTTTGAACTGGGAGAACAATACTGACTGTGTTGTGGAGTTGATATCACTGTCAGTTCTAATGAACTGACACCGATGTAAAACCGATAATGACGTGGTTTCTAAAATAGAGCCCAAAAATACAATGAAAAAAAGAGAAAAATTCTAATATTGAGAGAGGCCTCACCGGATAACCACATATTCACGTGATTTTTTGTGGCCACCGACCTCCTACTCCACGCGTTTGTCACTTAACCACTCCACCTACACACGTGTTTTGTCTAGGATAGTCGTACTAGCCAGTTTATGTTCATCTAATTTTAAACTAAGTATTTAGGATCCTAAACAAATTCAAATGAAAATATTGTCAACTACAAAGTTTTAATACTTTTCGAGATCTACAACTTTAATTTTGGTAGTTTCTCCATCCGAGGTCATTTACAAAATTTAAATTTTAAATTTGAGAAATTTAAATGTAACAAATTAAAACATTGCAACTATAAAGTTTCAAAACTTTTTGAGATCTACAACTTTTATTTTTGTTCTTTATCCAGAGAGGTCGTTTAAAAATTCAAAATTCAAATTTTTAGAAATTGAAATGTAGTTTTCCTTGACAAAATGATTTCAAATCGAAAAGTTGTCAACTGCAAAATTTTATAAGTTTCTGGGATCTACAACTTTCATTTTGGGAGTTTCTTCATCTAAGGTTGTTTACAAAATTTGAATTTTAAATTTAAGAAATTCAAATATAGTTAATGTTGATATGTTTATTTCAAATGAAAAGGTTGTCAATTATAATGTTTCAAAACTTTTAAAATCTACAACTTTCATTTTAGGAGTTTCTTCATCTGAGATTGTTGTAGGAATATTATTCACAAATCTTACATATCTCTCGTATAGTTTATGGAACTACAACAAAGGTATGTAAATTTTATGAACAATGTTACTACCACAATCTAAGATGAATATATGACTAAAATTAAAGTTGTAGGTCTTGATGAGTTCTACAACTTTTATGTTCCATTTTCAGCAAAAGTCATTTAATATTTCAAAATCCCGATTGAAGTTATGTTTTTTAAAATTTAAAATTCAAATAGACAAAAAATGGTCACATGAAAAGATGAACATAATAGCTTTAAAAACACAAAAAATGATACAGTGTGATTTTAGAAAAAATTAGAGAAAAAATCATCTAATTTGAAGTTAGTATGAGGGAGAAAAACTTGTTACAAATTTTAATCTGAGGTTAAAAAGAAAAATTAGTGTTCTTTAAAAGCATCAAAAATTAATTTCAAATAAAATTTTGAAGTAGTAAATAATTTTAAATGAAAATATTGTCAACTAAATAGTTACACAATTTTTTGAGATCTACAACTTTTATTTTGGGAGCCTCTCCACCCGAAGTGGTTTGAAAAATTCAAATTTTAAATTTTAAATATTTGAACATATAAATGATCTCAAATTAAAAGTTTGAACTACTAAGTTGTAGATCTCATCGAGTACTATAAATTTGATATAAAGTTTATCTTCATCACATATCATATGAGAAAGTTATGAAGTTTTCTTGTATATCACTTTTGGTACAAGCTACAAATCGACAGTGATAACAACAGTGTCGGTTCTTGGCTAAAACTGGTAGTGATGACCCCATATCACTGTCAATTCATGGCTTAAACCGACAGTGATATGAACCGAAAGTGAAGACCCAATTTTGACTATTAGGATACATGGAGACGCATGTCGGTTTGAGCCACTAGTCATGGTAGGAACCTCACGCCTAATAGTAACTAATCTTCTCTTAAGCCAATGTAAACGCATGGGAAGTGTAGAGCAGAATGGGAGATGCTTGCTGCACTAGCACTTTGAGCCTTGGATGTTTCTCATAAGAGATGCACCCGCAACCATATTTAATAGAGGCAGAGAAGATAGAAAAAATACCCTCTAATTAATCACTTCTTAGTAAGCACAATCATATCTTAAACGATCTCCTTTACGAGTACAGGGAGTACACGAGTAGTCGGCTTTGAATACCTCACTAGGGAGGCTATGCCAAAATGTAAAATCACTTATCCTCCACCTTCATGGCATGTTGTGTAAAACAATCTCCTACTTAATACAAAAGATGTGCAAACCTTTTGCATATTGGAGAAAAAAGTACACATCAAATGCCCCTAGCAGCCCTGCATCAGAATCTAAATGCACTTGCTGCAGCTTAAATTGGTCAAAGTGACGAACAATGCTTAATCCTTCCCATTAACTATCTTGTCAACAAGCAACCCCTGAAAATTAATCCAACATGTTGTATCCTTGTCCAACACACGCATTTGTGTTAGTCGTCACATGATAATCATCCTTCCCATTAGGGCTTCGTCCTACATACTTTGTCCGATCTTAAAATTTTGCAATTGTAGGACCACAGGGAGGTACCAATGCACCATGGAAAATAACCTAAATACCCCTATAGTTGTTCTAACATACTACACCAAATTTCAGTTTCATAATCATTGCACATGATCTGGCACTAGAAAAAATCATAGAGAGGACATACATGGTGTTACACGTGTCAATACACAAAGATTGGCACAACTTGGCCAAAAAACTTTGGAGACAAAGAAAAAATAAACAAAGCTTCCCTCAACACTAGTTTGTGGATCAAAATAATCCGGTAGAATCCAAAATTTGAACCATCTCCTAGCGATTTCCCACCTGTGCCACCCCACATCCCCCCTTATAAGCGCAACACTCCCTCATATCAGTGCAACCCTATAAGAACATCCACTCCATCAGCTTAGAAGCCATTTTCATCATCAGCCATGCCCATAGATCTAAACATTCTTCTATATTAACATGGAGAGCTCTTATCTGGGCCTTGTTTAGATGCGAAAATATTTTGGATTTCGCTATTGTAGCACTTTCGTTTGTTTGTGACAAATATTTTCCGATTATAAACTAACTAAGATCAAAAGATTCGTCTCGCGATTTACATGTAAACTATGTAATTAGTTTTTATTTTCGTCTATATTTAATTTTTCATGCATGTGCCAAAAGATTTGATGTGACGGGAAATCTTGAAAACTTTTTGGTTTTCAAGGTGAACTAAACAAGGCCCTGATCTCAATAAAGAACCTGCACATGAGCAAGATGAAATTGCTCGTCTCTAGGAAGATCAACTTTACGGAGATAAAGCCCAACTTCTAGATGAATATGGAGAGCTCTTACATGGTCTCAGTGAAGAACCTGCATATGAGCTAGAAGATGAAATCGCTCATGTCCAACAAGATCAACTTTATGCAGATGAAGCCCATCTCCAAGGTCAGCCCCTACATCTTCATCATCAATGAACACCTTGGTATGCATGTCATCGATCTCAATATTCATGTTTCCGAGGGAGAATAAGAACATCATCAAGGTGATTCTTTTCCTGTTGATTGCATCCAGACAACAATAAGAACAAGCTCAATTTCAACTATCTATTTAAAACTAGAATCATACTTGAATTACATATTGTGCCTCACCTCATTGCGATACTTGGAGTAGCGCAAGAGCATCTGCAAGATACATGTCTCAACTTTGGTGGTCCAATTCGATCAAAACTTTGAACCTTCTGATCTGCAGCGACAAATGCATCAAGTTCACAGTAAACTTATGACCAGCTGTGCTTGGATCTACCATAATAGAAAGTGAAAAAAATGCATGAAATTCAAATAGTGTGCTTGCGATATGAATTGACCACCACAGACTTGTGAGTCAAAGAAGAAATGCAGAAGAACTAACCGTTTTTTGAATCTAAGTGGCTTCGGTGGAGAATCTTGGCACTACCCAAGCTTGACTGTCGAAGGCTTCATCTTTCACGCTTGGGCATCACAAAAGGGTGGTGGTTATAATGTCTTGACAATGGACCGATAAGATTGGTTCAAGATGCTTCAATCCAACCCTAATGGACCGAATGGGTTAGACTCCAAGTCAAGATTGGGGAAAAGATGCTTCAGTCCAACCCTAATGGACCGAATGGGTTAGACTCCAAGCAATGACTTGTCCAAATCGGGTATGTCCTAGACATAACTCATGGGAACCGGTGGTCATTTTGGAAAACTTTTCTCTCTCTCCTTCGCAGCAGGAAATGATAATTTTATTCGGCTCAGTGTACACGAGCAAATTCGACAAATGATCATGTTCACCAGCAAAACCCACTTTTTCCATGTCATGTGGTAAAAGAGAGCTCACTTTATGTCTCCTGTGGTAATTTTTGCCACACCATTAATTTTGATTGATCATGTTTCTTTAGCCTATCTCGTAGGTCTTGTGGCCATCCACACCGGTGGCTTAATAATTTTTGTAGCTATACAAGTGTAATGATTCAATGGGTAATCATCTTTCGTTAGAAGAGCTCATAAAAATTTGCGATGAAATGTGTAGCTTCATCATGAAAGAAGTGCTTCACAAGGATGGAAAGTATTTTGATACCCATGATAAGTTAGCGAATCCAGAGTACCAAGATCTCGTAGAACATGAGGATTCGTAGTACCAAGCAAAATAATAAGTGGAAACTTTTGTTGTTCATACGTGGTACTTATATGGTGTATTTTTAGTTAATTTTGTAGTTTCCACTACTGTTCTTAGATGAAGAAATAATTTGCCTGTGAGTCTATGAATTATAAGTACAATTGCCTGTGAGTCTTTGAATTATACTTATATTTTGCCTTTGTTATATTTATGATTATAATTGTCTAATATTGGGCACTGTAACTATGTGGTGCTATGTGTGGTGTTTGTGTAAAGAAACGCCAGAGGCGGTTTGTGTCAAGAAACGCCAATGTAAACGTTTTTATTCAATCAGTTCTTATAAAAATCCGCCTATGTAAACTTATTTCTTCTGGCGGTGTTCTACATGAGGCGCATATGTAAACGTCTTTCTACAGGTGGCTCGTATACTGAACTGACTCTGTAAAATGTTACTACAATCGGTTGGTAAGAAGCCGATTGTACATTTGGTGATTTGTACTGTCGAATGGCACTGGCGGTATTGGATGCCGCCAGTGGAAACCCCTCTGGAACCACCACTACAGTGGCCGGCTGTACTAGTGACCGTACCTTCCTAGCTTCAGGTTGTCACCGCCACGCTAGGGTTCCTATTTATTAATTGGAATTCTCAATGGGCATTGAGCATGCACCCATATTTGCTACTTGAACTAAAGGCCTCACTTATGAATCTGTTTTCTTCCTTTTGTTGATGCGGTCACGTATACAGACCAGTGAAATGACCGTCTCTAATGAAGTTGTGACCCATCTGAGTCTCTGACATAGTGTGGTCGTCGCCAGCAAAAACATATTTTTAGTGATGTAAAATTCAAATACAAGAGCCTGTAGTGTTTGACATGATGGCATCCGCTCCCGTGCACCAATACATCGATGAGAGACACCAACTAGGATTTCCCACAACGGCTTGCGGCCGCATGCCATATCTGACGGCTATGTCTGCTCCATGATTCGAGCCAATCAATCACAGGTTTTTCCCACAATGTATATCCTATACCTCCCATTCCGAACCATCCTGCCGCCGCCGCACTCTGATTCCTAACTCCCTCAATCTCTCACTCTCCCGCCCATCTCCTACCTATCGCCACTCTCTCTCTCTCTGCAGCTCTCTCTCTCTGTCCCTCCACCACTCTCTCTCTAGCCCTCTCGATGTCTCTCCAGCACACACTCTCTCTCTCCAGCACTCTCTCTCTCTCAATGCCTCCATCTATCTCTCTCTTCCTCTCTCTCTTTCTTGAGTGTTACTGTCTAGCATTCCCTATCTCACCTCTATCTCTAAACTAGATCTATTCATTACAAGAAAGTTCATCACTGTTTCTCCTTAATCTCGCTCAGATCCAGATCCGTCAACGAAATTGAGGCAAGTGTTTTTGTTTCTTTTTTTCTCTTTTTACTAGAAAATTTGTATGAGCATCTCAAACTTTATGATGACGATAGTTTTTTTACAGCAACTAATTTATATGATTTTTAAGCAAGTGTATAACTTTGTCTGGACTGCTTAATTACCAATGGCTTATTACCGTCTGTTCCTCTCTCTCTCTCCCCTCTGTCCTCTCTCACTCTATCTCTCCCTCTCTCCCTCAGATCTGATGGACGACGAAGAATATATTGTTTGTGATGATGCAGTTAGTCCCATACTACTCCACTCCTTCGTCTTAATTTTATTGCATTTATTTTTCTTAAATCTATTGCATGCTTTTAGTTCATACGGCTGGTGCTTTTGATTAGTTTCTACTATATCTGCTCTATATCTTTTTTAGTCCTCTGTGATTGATTCAGGCTCTACCCCTGCTTCTGGTTTGTACGGTGTTACTTACTATATTCAATCTTCACTCCATTTTTTTTAAATTCCAAAAAATTTCAAATGCGTCTGTTGAGGTTTAATTTCCTAAAATATCCATCTAGCTTTTAGTTGTGGCTGGATCTTTTGATTAGTTTTTAGGTATGGGTCCTGCCTTTTCAATTCTTATCGGACTTCTACATTGATTGATGGGATTTTCTATCATTTCACTACCAGACTCTGGATCATTCCTGACGGTTCTATTTATACCTGACGGTGCTATGAAAACCGATAGGATTAGATATATTTCCTGTCGACTGAACAAAACCGACAGGGAAGACACTTATTTCTCCTGTCGGTTGTGCAGTTGCCGTCAGAAAACTATAAACCGTCAAGAACTGGGGCCCGCCCAGCACACAAATATCCTCATCGACAGAAGTCTTAGAGCATCTCCAACAGTTTGCTAAAATTCACTTAGCAAATATTGTGATTTGTCAACTCCCTAAAATATATGGCAAGTGAAAAAACGGACTCTCTCCAATAGTTTGCTATTTTAACTTAGTAAA
>Ga0182004_10002463_pt1 | contig 14406 bp, 23 predicted proteins | sample Sormic07211540_1_FD_120479 | JGI IMG/M metagenome (GOLD analysis project Ga0182004, IMG submission 120479) | Endophyte microbial communities from Sorghum bicolor roots, Mead, Nebraska, USA - 072115-40_1 MetaG | ecosystem: Host-associated > Plants > Roots > Unclassified | place: USA: Nebraska...
CAGGGAAAACTCCCATGCCATCGGCGCCTCCAGTCTCACCGATGACTCAGGTGCCTCAGTATTCTACCACAACTACTGCGAGGCCAATTGTTGGGAATTGTCAGATGCCAACGTTCTAGATGCCTAATGCAAACTCATCGGCAAATCCATTGCCGACGCAATAGAGGTTCATGTCTCAGGCGGGTTATGTCAATCCAGCAATGACAACTAGTTTTCAGCCATCGGCAAATCTTGTACCAATGAATGCTAATATTGTTGGATAGGACAGTTGGTCTTCCCACACACGACATAGCAGAATCATCAGGTCACAGGAGTTCAATAGGATCATATGCAGGTCGGTTTTCAGAATCAGGCACCGCCAATTCAGCCGATGAATCTTGCTCAGCAAGTTGGTGGTCCACAAGCTATGGCTAATATGATGTTTGGTGGAAATCGTGTACCTAGAGACACGTGGAAGCATAACAGCAGGTGCCAGAAGTTCAACTAGTACATTGGCAAGATGCTGATGCCTATTGGGCTAATAGGATAGCAGAAGTTATGAGAGATCAGTTTGGGATAAAACCTAAGGTCAATACTTACTCCTATCGAACACCGTATCCTCCTGCATATGAGTTAATTCCACTTCCAAATCGGTACAAAGTGCCAGATTTCACTAAGTTCTCTAGGCAAGAGGATACCTCAACAATGGAGCATGTTAATCAGTTCATTATTCAATGTGGAGAGGCTACTAACAGAGATGAATTAAGGGTTCGTTTATTTTCATCATCCTTGTCAGGATCGGCTTTTACCTGGTTTATTTTATTACCTCCAAATTCAGTTATTACCTAGGCTGATCTAGAGAAAAAGTTTCATAAGTACTTCTTTTCTAGAGTTCATGAGAAGAAGCTTACCGATTTAGTAAGACTAAGGCAACATAATGATGAATCGATGGAGAGCTTTGTGCAGAGACTGTGGGATATAAAAAACAAATGCTATAGCTTGGTTCTAGATGATCAAAAGTTGGACGATTTCGCTATTCAAGGATTGCTGCCACATCTCAAAGATAAATATGCTTCTCAAGAGTTTGAAAGCTTAAGTCATTTGGTGCAAAGGATTTCTGATAAAGATGTCAGGGCTTTTGAACCTAGAAAGAATTGGAATAAGAAGGTATCATTTGTTGATGAGGCAGGAAGTTCTGATTCTGATGAAGAACCAGTCGGCTTAGCAGAATGGGTGAAAAATAAGAAGCCGCTGTCTTGTCCTTTCGGCCAGAAAGAACCAAAAAAATTTGCTTTTGACATCACTAAAGCTGATAGAATATTTGATTTCTTGGTGCAGGAAGGACAGATTAAATTATCACCTAATCTTGTGATCCCATTGGCAGAAGAATTGAAGAAGATCTAGTATTGCAAATGGCATAATGCGACTTCACATAGTACAAACGAATGTAAAGTGTTTAGGCAGCAGTTGCAATCGGCTATAGAATCTGGGAAAATCAAGTTTGATAGTTCCAAAACTCAGAAGCCGATGAAAATTGATCAGCATCCTTTCCCCACAAACATGTTGGACGCCAAGGGTAAGACTAAGGTCTTAACATCAGAAACGGCTGAGAAGAACATATCGGTAGATCCCCAACATCAGGTAACTATTGATGACGCCAAAGGAAGGGATTGTTGAGGGAAGGTAGCAGCTCTGGACGACCTCCCCAATCTAGTGTCGTGATTACGCATAGACGGTATCGAGAGAATTGGCAGCAGCGTGAGGATCGGTATCGACCTCAATAAGAAGAGAGGCAGCGAGAAGAATGGAATCAGCATAAAGATCATTGGGATTGCCCATTCTTCATTCACTAGTGGGAATGAAACATCAAACTGCCGACCGTTCAGGATTGTCCCGAGTGTAATGGCTATCGTCGGTACAATCGGTCAAATCAGAGGTTCCAGAACAATGATCGATGTTTCAATGAGCTGATTAGGGGGAGAACGTCAGTTCACGATCGGTTGGGGGCAGGCTTAACGTGCATGACAGGCTTGGTGGACGTGTCGGTCATTTTTTGAAGAATCAGGAAGAACTTGAAGAGATGGCCAACGCACAGGTTCTCGATGAATTCATATTTTGTAGAGATTCTAACATTCATCATGTGGAGTCAAAGGAGGTTCGCTATCAGCCAGTTTGGAAGACAAAGCTTCCCCGATGGTGTCCAGAAGGATTAACAAAGACGCAGAGGAGGAGGATGCAGCGAGAGCGTCAGGAAGATTTGTATAGTGAGGATAATTTTTCTAAGTCCGAGAATCGGCAGTAGTTAGATCGCAAGGGGAAAGGACCATCGGCAGATATCAATATGGTATTTATGTTGCCGATGGAATTTCTTGCACCCTCTAGTGATGATGAGGAAATCAGTCTCCCTGATCTAATAGCTCAATTAATGCTTGATCCAATGATGGTTGTTTTTGAGAAACCATCTGATGATGAAAGACAGCATCTCAAAGCTTTATTTGTTAAAGGCAAGGTTGATGGGCAGCCAGTTTCTAAAATACTTATCGATGAAGGGGCTGCAATTAATATTATGCCATATGTAATGTATCGGAAGCTTGGTAAGGGAGATTAGGACTTAACCAAAACTGATATGATGTTGAAAGATTTTGAAGGTAATGTGTCTCCAGCTAAACGAGCTATATGCGTTGAATTGACTATCGGCAGCAAAACCTTGCCAACAACTTTCTTTGTCATCAACGGAAAAGGCGCATACAATCTACTACTGGGAAGAGATTGGATTCATGCCAACTGTTGTGTCCCTTCTACGATGCATCAGTGCCTTGTTCAATGGGTAGGTGATAAAATTGAAGTTGTCCCTTGAGATTCTTCCTATATCATTGCATCGGCAGAATCAGATACTTATGAACAAACTAAGTGTATATCAGGAAAGGCTTGGGAGAAAGATTTCCTCAAAGTTGCTGATTATGAGATTCCGCCGATCCAAGCAGACGGTTCTGATGAAGAGTTTTAATGGATAGGTTTGCCGATGATGGAAAGTTAGGACAAGGGTTTACATTGGCTAATGATTTGGTAGAAGTAGACATAGGTAGTGGTGATAGGCCGAGTCCTACTTTCATTAGTGCTAAGTTAGACTCTGAATGTAAGCGACAATTAACTGATTTGCTAAAAGAGTATAAAGATTGCTTTGCTTGGATTAGACCGATCGATTGTTGAACATCGGTTGCCTATTAAATCTAGATTTTGGCCACATCAACAACCAGCGCGCTGATGTAACCCTAATATTCTTCCTGATATTAAGGCCGAAATAACCAAACTAATTGAAGCTAAGTTCATTCGGCAATGTCGGTATGCTGAGTGGATTTCCAATGTTGTTCCTGTCTATAAGAAAAATGGAAAACTTCATGTATGCATTGATTTAGAAATCTTAACAAAGCTACACCGATGGATGGCTATCGAATGCCTGGATTCGGATTTGTTGGTCGATGCTGTAGCTGGGCATCGGATTACTAGCTTCATGGATGGTAATGCGGGATACAATCAAATATTCATGGCTGAAGAAGATATTCCCAAGACTACGTTTAGATGTCCTGGTCATGTTGGGTTATTTGAATGGATAGTCATGACTTTTGGCTTCAAAAATGTTGGTGCTACTTATTAGAGGGCTATGAATTTTATTTTTCATGAGTTCATCGGCACGTTGGTGGAAATCTATATTAATGATGTAGTGGTTAAGTCTAGAGATTTCGTGAAGCATCTATCCGATTTACAAAAAATACTTGAATGTAGAAGGAAGCATGGTTTAAAGATGATTCCTAATAAATGTGCATTTGGTGTATCGGCAGGCCAGTTTCTGTGTTTCATGGTGCATCAAAGAGGAATTGAAATTAGTAGGATATCCATTGATGCAATCAACAAGGTAGTTGCTCCTGCCGATAAAACTGAGCTTCAATCTTTGATCGGCAAGATTAATTTTATCAGGCGATTTATATCCAATCTATCGGGTAAGATCAAGGCTTTCAGTCCTTTGCTCAAATTGAAAGCTGATCAAGAGTTTGTGTGGGGAAAAGAGCAACAGCTGGCTTTAGATGAAATTAAGAATTATTTGACAAATCCTCCAGGTTCCACCTCAGCATGGAAAACCCTTCAAATTATACTTATCGACCGATGATGTAGTTATCGGTTCAGCTCTCATTCAAGAATTAGAAAGGAAAGAACGTGTGATTTATTACTTAAGTAGAAGATTGGTGGATGCTGAGACGAGGTATTCGGCTATTGAGAAATTATGCTTATGTTTGTACTTTTCTTGTGCTAAATTAAGGCATTATTTGTTATCGGCCAAATGTCCTATCATATGCAAAGATGACGTAGTCAGATACCTGTTGTCGATGCCGATTATGAGTGGTAGAATCGGTAAATGGATACTAACATTGTCAGAGTTTGACTTACGTTAATCGGCTAAAGCAGTCAAGGGACAGATTATGGCCGATTTTGTTACCCAACATTGCAGTTCGGTGGATTCTTTGGAGGTTGCTCCTTGGACGCTTTTCTTTGATGGATCTACATGTGATCAGGGAGCAGGTATCGGTGTAGTGTTAATTTCCCCCCAGGGAAAGAAGTATGAATTTTCATTACAGATTGTTGCTACATCGACGAACAACCAGGCTGAGTACCAAGCTCTGGTGAAAGGGTTGGAGTTATTAAGAGAAATTTGTGCTGATGTTGAAATCTTCGGTGATTCTATGCTCGTTATAAATCAGTTGCTTGGAGTTTATGAATGCCAAAGTGAAATTTTAATATCATATTATGAGAAGTGTTTGCAGTTGTTGAAGGAATTTAAGGATTTCCGTTTAAAACATATTCCCCGATTACATAATGAAGAAGCTAATCGGTTAGCTCAACACGCTTCAGGATATCAACCTATCATGGAGGTGTTTTCATCAGCAATCAGTGCCGATAATTGGAAAAAGGAAATCATTGATTACCTAAAAGATCCATCCAAGAAAGTTGGGAGACGAGTTAGATTTCAAGCTACCAAGTATGTACTCCTTGATAACGAGTTGTATTATCGTACTATAGATGGAATTTTACTTAGATGTCTTGGTGATGATGAATCAAAAAGTTTGATGGGTGAGATTTATGAGGGGGTATGTGGAGCACACGAGTCGGCTTGAAGATTAGAAGGACTGAATATTATTAGCCGACTATTCTTGAAGATTGTTTCAAATATTTCAAAGGGTGTCAAGGATGTCAGAAGTTTGGCAAATATTCAGAGAGCACCCGCAACGGTATGAATCATATTATCAATCCTTGGCTGTTCCGAGGATGGGCTATTAATCTCGTCGGACAAATTTATCCGCCGTCAAGCAAGGGACATAAGTTTATTCTGGTTGCTACTGATTATTTTAATAAATGGGTTGAGGCTATTCCTTTGAAAAAGGTGACATCAGCTAACATGATTGATTTTGTTAAGGAGCACATTGTTTACCGATTTGGTATTCCTCAGACAATTACTACCGATCAGGGTACTATGTTTACATCAGGAGAGTTTGATGTATTTGCAATCGGTATGGGGATTAAGATGTAGAATTCCTCTCCTTATTACACTCAAGCTAATGGGTAGGTCGAAGCTTCTAACAAAGGAATCATTAAGTTTATTAAGCAAAAGATTGAAGAAAACCCTAAACGATGGCATACGGTATTAAATGAAGCCCTATGGTCGTATCGGATGGCATGTCATGGTGTAACTAAAGTGTCACCTTATCTGTTGGTATATGGGCACGAGGCTGTGTTACCTTGGGAGGTCAAAGCTGGTTCTAGGCGGATATTCTCTCAAGACCAATTAGCTGCCGATGATTATGCTACTCTAATGAAAGATGAATTGGAGGATTTGGCGGGGCATCGGTTGAAGGTTTTGGTAAATATAGAAGAGAATAAGAAGACAGTAGCTAGATGGTATGATAAAAGGGTAAAGGCTAAGGAGTTCACCGATGGAGATTTAGTTTGGAAATTAATTCTACCGATTGGGCCTAAAAGTTTAAAATTTGGAAAATGCTCTCCTAATTGGGAGGGTCCTTATCGGATAAGTCAATTTGCTCCTGGCAATGCGTACATTCTAGAGACTCTTGAAGGAGTTTAATTTCCTAGGGCATTAAATGGAAAGTATTTAAAAAAGTACTACCCTAGTATCTGGGCCGATGCATAAAGAAGTTTAAGTGTCGATAACAATCCTATCGGCTGGACAAAATACTAGTGTTTTTAGAAGGACTGGTGAAGCCTATTGCCGATGTAGAGGTTTACAAATTCAACAAAGTTTGGATAGCCGATATCGCACGCAGGTGGATCTGGTTGGCTTCCTCTATTTCTCGTGTGTCTTCATCGGCCGAGCCTTCTACAGGTTTTAGCTTCTTCCTCATCTACAGGGCCTTATGAGCTTGGGCGTCCCTTTCTTGCTAGAGATCTTTGAGCATATCGGGCGGTCGACTTTCTTCCTGCTTGGCCTGGGTTAATGCTTCTTCAACTTGCTTAAGTTCAGCAAGCAGGGCTTCACTTTTGGCCGATAGATCGGAAATCTTCTGCTTTAGTTCAGCAACTAAAAATTGCATAGTGCCGATGCTCTTGTGTTTTTCATCAATAGCATGCTTTACCTGCAGCATCTCCTCCTTGAGTTAGGCCTGGGCAGCTCTATTGGCAAGGCATTGAACAGCTTTTTGGTACTAGAGCTGACGACTTTCCAGATGGGAGACTTGGAAAAGTGCCTCTATGACGTCGGCTGGAATCTGGCCACGGAGAGTCTTGAAGATGGCCTTAGCTGGATCTGAGTCATCTACCAGTTGAGTGGTGTCTGGTTGCAGTAGGCCCAATAGATCTTCCAACTTGGATTTGATCTCTATCGATGTGATTCCCAGCGCCAAGGAAGAACTTGCTTCTTCACCTTCATCATCGGAGATGTTGATGGCAAAGGAGAATAGGCTATCAATGGAGTCTTGTTCCTAAAAACAGAAGAAAAGATGAGTTAGTCAGGATTAGATATGGATAACACAAGATCGAGCAGATCAGGTGGCTTACTTGTTTCAGAGCAATCTCTTGCCTTTGGCCTGGAGATGTAACTTGTATTATGCCCTGATCGGCTAGATCTGCTGATGGAATGTCCTCAGCTGCAAATACTAAGAATGAAGATGGTGTTTGTGTAAAAGTTCATCGGTAATGACTTTATGATCGATATTTTACCTTGAGGGGGAGCGATGGTTGCCTGCTCAGGAATAACGACCGATGACATGCCTTGATCGAATGGATCGATGGTCTATTCAGGTGCACCGACCAGGTCTGCTTGAATTTGGGGCGTCGGATGAGGTGGAGAGGATGGTGCTGCTTTCTACCGTTTTGGCTGAGTCTTGTTGCTTGTAGGGGCTTTTCTCTTGGATTGAGCTTGACTGGCTGTTGACTGGGGGGCATCGGCACCCAATGATTGAATGCCTTGGACCCCTGCCGATGCGCTGGTTTGCTGCTACAAGACGTAAAGCTTTGTGAGTTAAGTATAAAAGCAGAGGAATGTTTCTAAAGTTCATTAAGAATGAAAAGTGTTTGGTGTAAAACAAAGTTACTGATGATGTTCCAGTTGTGGTTGATACGCCCTGAAAGGATAATATAAGTATAGGTTGAAATCGGTATAATAGGAATTAATTGAGGATTTTTATCTTGAAAGCTTGTGCCAGGGTAGCGGCAGCAACTGTTGGAGTAGCCTTTGATCGCTTGGTAGTCATTTTCTTAAAATTAATGTCTTGGTGCATCCGAGCTGCTAAGCTAGGAGCATTGTGGCCGATCAGAGAGACTGGAGATACTAGCCAGAGATCAAACGGTCGCCCGCTTTTGTTCATCGATGGTGCCGAATCATCAACCTGTCACAATAAAGAAGTAAGTTGCCGATGAAGTTAGAAGTAGCGGAAGTATTGAGTATCAGAAAGAGACTTACAACGTCAATGGGGATTTCATGCTCGTGGTCGATCATGTTCCAATATACGTGAGCCGATGTCGTGAATAATTGTTCCTTCCATTCTTCCCACCATAGGTTGTAGGATTCGATGATGAAGGAAGCTGGAACCCAGGCCGATAGATCGACATCTGCTGTATCGGCATCTGGTGGAAGTTAAGCTACCCTGATCCACTCAAGACCACTGGTGATTGTTTCCCTTGGCTTGATCACATCGGCATAGCAGAGTTTGATTGGCAATTGACCAAAAGCCAACTGACGAGATAATGCTGATGGATTGTAGAATTCGTAAGTCACGTTGGTATTCTTTCCACTGCCAAAGATGTTCACTTGAATTGCCCATAGGGTGATAATGGCCATCATCAAGTCGTTGTCCTTGTTGAGTACTTCATCGGCAGGATGAAAGAGGAGAGGCAATCTAGATTCCTCATCCACATAAGGCATCCAGGCCCGATGATCTCGGGAAAGACCATTGTAGAAAGTTTGAAAGAATCTGTCGATCTGATTCTCATTTGTATCGGTTCCAGGAAGGACTATGATGGCTTCACCAAAGTTGAGGGGCGAACGAGTTGTCGATTCATCTTCCGCCAGCTCGTAATCCTCGGCAATGTCTCGTAGGACCTGCTGCGCAAAGAAATCCCATTGCAGACGCTTGTGCATATGAGCATTAAGCTACATATTGATAAACCACTAGGGGCTTCCCAAATTACCGATAGGTTCACCCAGCAAAAGCTTCTCGGCCACTTGGTGAAGGAGATGATAGGTATCGGCCAAGGGGGAATCGGGAACCATTGGCTAACCACTCGGCAGCTGCTAAGTAAACACAAGTTGGCCCTACCAATCGGCCGCAAAAAAATAAACTTATCTAGCCACATGTTCAAGAAAATGGCATGATCTCTCTAGCTGACCGATCTGGTTTACCGATACTTCTGGACGTATCCTGACCAACCGCCGATATTATGGGTGTCTACTCTGTGCTCGGGTTTCCGATTGAAAAGACTACCATCATCGGCAATTGAGATATCTAGACCTGTAAGCATAAGTACATCGGCAAGTGTGGGGAAAACTGGGCTGTGACCAAACATGAAAGCATTAAAAGTATCTGACCAAAAGTATGCAGTTGCTATCAACATCGACTCATTTTTCTCCATATCAGCAATGGAGAGTCTGATGCACTGGTCTAGTTTGTGTTCTCCCACTATAAGAAATACATGGCTTTTTAATATTTTTAGTATGACAATTGTAAGAATGTTATTATATCATCCATTTTGTGACATTATATTTTAGGCATAGTGACTTAGTGACAATTAAAAGTTGTATATCACAATAAATATCATTTAACAAGTCTGATTTCATCTAGTGACAATATTTTCTATATCACAAGGCCTATTTGTGTGTCACAAATTATTTTATTATTTTTTTAAAAAAACTTTCCATGTTGAAAAAAACTTTCCATGTCTTTTGCCACATCAACACATGTTTTTCCCTTTTTTCTATTTTATTTTTTATTATATCAGATCATATTTTTTATATATAAATAATGATATGTCACATGTTTGATAATTTTGGTCATGTATCATATATATGTAAATTTTTTTATCAAGTGTATCTCATGATTTGTTACAGATGGATAGATCTTGGATTAAGAATATGATATTCAACAGGGAACGTATTGAGGGGATTGAAGAATTCATGATCCTTGTTTCCCAAAGATTAAATGATATTGACGAGCGCTAGCGGTTGGATGCAAAGTTTTTTTTTATCTAATGTATATAAACAAGTCAAATTTAAAGAAATATATAAAAAAGTCAAAATTGGCCCACCTATCATAAAAATGTCTTAATGCTAGTATAATGGGCTCTCACGGACCCGAATTATTTATCCATTGCAGTTAACTTGGGTTAGCCACGGACACGGTGCATGCCTCACATCTATCCTCTCTCTCTCTCTCACAGATATTCCTCTGCTTAGCGACAGAGGCAACGGTGGGGCTAGAGGCTCGAGCCCCGCCTACCGACCGTGAGCACATGGAGCCCCCCCTAAGCCTCCCTTAAATTTTCATGCACATATGTATTAAGTAGGACGGGCTAACATATAAAAAATATATATTCCTTATTGGGCCAACAATTTCAATCCTAAAGCCAAAAGCCCAACTGATGAAAACAAATCCTATGCATCTCTCTGTTCCCCTTCCTCCCGAGTAGCGCCGCCTCTCCTTCGTTGTGTTTTCCCGTACTTCTAACCCGACGGCGCGAGCACGAGTGTCGAGTGCGCGACGCCCTCCACCCCTCCCTTTGGCTGCGAGTCCGCGACCCAGTCCCCTCTCCCTGGCCGCGACCCACGGGTCCTCTCCTTGGCCGAGCACACGGCTTCTCAGCGGCAGGAAGGCAGGTGGGTGTCGGCATGTCGTCGTGTCGGCTCCAGTGGTCCCCCGCTCTAGAATCCAGGCTCTAGCACGCCGAGTGACCGTGGGCTAGCAGCGCCGCAGCAGCACCAACAGGGCAAGGCGCCACTCAAGCGTACAGAGTAGAAGTGGTTTGTGGAGCAGGTAACTTGAATCATCACAACTCATTCTTTCTGCTCCGCCTGGAGCTGCAGTTGAAGGGGGTCCGCCTGGATCTGCAGTGCCTCAGATTCTTGCTAGTGTAGGCACGAGGCCACCGCGGGCTTGGGAGATCCACGACCTGAGGCTCACGGGGAAGCACCGCTAGCTAGGAACCGCCGCCGTGGTTTGGGGATGGAGGCAGCCCGCCGAAGCGAGGCCGTGGTTTGGGGATGGACACGGCGAATCTATGGCAAGCCAGTGGCAGGTTGTTTCTTTCCTCTTTTTTCATTCCTGTATTAGATCTGAGGTTTAATTTTAGTTCATCCCTTTCCTACAGTTCTAATAGATCATAACCTGCTTCTCTCCGATCTAGGGTTTTAATTTATTTGGGAGGGGAAATCGCTTCGAACCCTGGCGAGCAACCATCTAGAACCAAAATCCTCTCTTTATAGACTCAAGTATTGTGCTGATATATAGCTTTTGTTTGTTTTTGGTAGATCTGGTAGTAAAAGTGTGGATTTAGTGCAAAGTAGTGAGGAAACATGATTGTGAGTAAAGAGGGAAAAAACATGATCTACAGTAGTAAGGGTATATCTGTTGGACACTTGTAGGTGATTTTTCAATATTTCAGACTATTAGGTTATCCATTGGTGCTGCTATGTATTGAGTTCTTGGAATATTCAGTTATCCAGTTTTTTATTTGTTTGTTAATCCAAGCAAGGTGTGTACTGGATCATCTCTCCCTCCGTCTCTCACAATTAGCAGTAAGATGTAGTATCTTGTTTTGCAGTTTGTTTGTTCTATCAAATGTGCTTGCCTGACCAAAGAAATTTTTTGATAATTTTATAATCTAGCTATCTACTATATAAATTGTGCAATTTTCTATATATGTTTTGCTAGTTGTTAATTTTTAGACTTAGACTTCATGCAAGGGATCATAGTATTGTTTGGATAGCTAATCTATAACTGCAGATTGTGCAATTATGTGGTTTCTAGAACATGATATCTTCATTAATAGGAACTTTATGCCCAGTTTGAGATCTATTTTCTTTTACAGTTTCTCTTTCAGCAACAATGTACTGCTTTGCTCTCTCATTTGGATTGTAGGTGTAGCTCCTGTTACAAGTCTTGGAGCTCGCTGAGGACTAGTGTAGACCATTTGTTCCTATACTTCTCAGTGGCCATCAGTTCACATTTTTTCTGGTTTTCAGAGAGTGGCAGGAGACAAGGTAAGCAGATAAGCACTGCATCCATCAGTAACTTGTGCAACTGCATTTGTGTTTTGCACAAGGGCAGAGTAGCAATCTTACTGCTGCTGCCCTTAAATAGATATGTCATGCGTGCTTTGCTGAATTATTACTGCTTGTGCTTCACAATGTGAAGTTTAATGGGAATCTAGGAGTAGGCAGGAATCTCAATTATTAGAGAGTAGTATTTAGGATTTGCTTGAATCCATCTACACTCAAAACCTTCAAATAGTTATGAAATGCTGCTTTTTTTCTAATTTACTTGTGGACTACTTGTCCTTATTGGTTGTGTGTGTCCGTGTGGCTGTTCTCTTTTTAACCATGAGTTATTCTCATGTTGTACTCTCAAAAATATGTGTATAGCTTGATAATAAACAGATAGCATTTCTTTTAGAATCTTTGCTGCAAACTGACTTATCCCATATTCATATTGATTTTCAGGTAGCACCTTCTCGACAGCAAGCCAATTGAAGTGATCATATGTTTTCTTATTTAGACTCCCTAGGGATGAAATCTTTTTGTTCAAATGTAGTTGTTCTTAGAATTAGTTGTAAAATGACTATCAAAACAAATGGTTATGAGCTAGGTCAATTTTGTACTTTGTTGTTCAATGTAACTGTTGTGGACATGGTAATATATGAATGAATCAATATTTTTTAATGATTGTTGTAGCTTATGAGCTATGATGCATGTTAATACAGTGATCTGGGCCTAACCAGTAAACAATGTATGACACGGTATACATGACATTTTTGTTGATCGTCACGAGCTATGTGGGCTTTAGTAGGCCAAAACTCATTTTGTGACATTTTTTCTCCATGCCATGTCAGTTGCAATGTGGCAAGGCCAATGATTTTGTGACAATAAACCAATGTCATATGCTCGTGACATTAATCAAACAAATGTCACATAATCATTTTATGACGCGGGCTTTTCCATGTTTTGATTTTTGTCATCTTGATGTCACAAATCTTTATTTTTAACATAAATTCCATATATTATGACGTAACTAAACGTTAAAAAGCCATGTGTTTCTTGTAGTGTCCCTAGTACACCTTGTTAGCCCTATTAACTCTCTAGAACCAGTCCTTCCATCCCTTGGTGGTTTTTGGCCAGGATCGGAAGGTGTCTTTCCACAGATCTAGGGAGAAGTTTTCAGCCTTGAAAGGAATTCTGTTGGTTTCTACGTTTATCATGTCAGTGGGATCTGGGTTACCCATTGGACCCAAGCACTAGATGTGAGGTTGTTCAGTAGGGATAACTATTTTGTCACTCAGTTCCTATGTTTGGGGGATCAAAAAGGCAAAAAAACAAAAGGAAAATACTAAGTATATGAACTTGCAAGAATATAGGGAGTTATGGTAAGAAAAGGGGAGAATGGAAACGGGATTCACCTCGGGCATGTTGAAGTTGATGGCCATTTCTTCCAAGATGAGGGGGAGACCGAGGGCTTGAAGGTTTTGGCTTGGGAGTTCTGGTGCAGTGGAACTTCTTGTTGTTGGAGCTCTGGAAGTTTTTCGTCGAAGTCACCGCCGAGAGAGATGAGATTGGAGATGGAGAATGGCAAGGTAGAAGATGAGTACTGAGGAAGGAGGTATTTATAGGTTGAGATGAGTGGGGATACTTTTGACTTATCTCTCCACCGTATCCGTGAAATTCGAGGTAGTTCAGATGGATATGGTAACTGTTTGCACGATAATAAAGGGATTGTGCAGGTGATTTGATGGCAAGTAATCATGATCTTGAAGATATTTCATTGTGCGCAATATTTTAGTAAGTCATCGGCAATGTGTTTTATTGTTAAAGTTTTGCCGATGGGCAGTTTTTCCTATGATTTGGTACGGGAGGTTGGAAGATTTGTGATGTTTAGTGAGATGCGGGGATCAAGGTTGAGTTTGTTTGGATTTGGTAATAGATTTTTACCAAAAGGAAAGTAATTGTGGAAAATTCATCATTATCTGGAGTAAATTACCGAGCATTAATGATCTCATACTCCGAAATTGGGGGGCATGTGTTGACACCGTTTTTAGGTATGAATCAAGATGGTCAAGGAGAGCTTATCGGTAGTGGAGAAGTTGCTATGTTAGATCAACAGAAGAGTGCCGATGGCTGATTCGAATGATGCCAATGATGAAATAATGGTTAGTAGAAGGATTCTGCTAGTCTAGAGTTGAAGATGGCAAGCTACTGATTATTGCCGATAAGACTTATGGTTACCGATGCCGATGGAGGAGGAGGATGTGAAAATTATTGCTGAAGAGGCATATATGTGCTGATGCGATAGGAGCTGATGAAGACTTGAAGCAAAATCTGATGGAGACTTGAAGTGGGGACCAATGAAGACTTTATCGTGATTAGGAGGGACATAAGAATAGATAATTATTATTTCTTTTTCCATACTTGTCTAGATATGCCTTATATATAAGAGTCTTGTTGAATCTTAGTCGTGTTCGGTCGTAACTCTTGAGGGCTAGGGTATAAATATAAACCCAACAGCGATGTAAGAACAATCAATCAATACCAACACAAGTTTTACATCTACTTTTTGATGACTTCGTCAATTCGTGTACGTTTTCCTGTTTATGAGTTCTCAAGGATTCGGTGAGTCATACTCGATGATTTCTCAGGTTCCGCGTGAGTACCTCTTGGCC
>Ga0182004_10002464_pt1 | contig 14405 bp, 6 predicted proteins | sample Sormic07211540_1_FD_120479 | JGI IMG/M metagenome (GOLD analysis project Ga0182004, IMG submission 120479) | Endophyte microbial communities from Sorghum bicolor roots, Mead, Nebraska, USA - 072115-40_1 MetaG | ecosystem: Host-associated > Plants > Roots > Unclassified | place: USA: Nebraska...
AACTAAACAAGGCCTTAGTTTCCAAAAATTTTCAAGATTCCCCGTCACATCGAATCTTTATACATATGCATGAAGTATTAAAAATAGATGAAAATATAAACTAATTGCACAGTTTATCTGTAATTTGCGAGACGAATCTTTTGAGCCTAGTTACTCTGTAATTAGATAATAATTGTCACAAACAAACGAAAGTGCTACAGTAGCCAAAATAAAAAATTTTCATGAACTGAACAGGCCTGCCGCCTGGATCAGACCGCCAGCGTACGTACGGAGTACGTGTGAAAGCAGCACTGATAAGATAATTGGAAACCCGGCATGTATGGCTACACCGCTGCTGACAGTGATCTCTCATTTTGAAATTTAGTGTGGACGCACCGGCGGCACAGCTTGTTGATGCGTATCATGCATCTCTTATCCTTGCTGAGATTCCATGGATTCTAATGCGAAGACTTTGACTAGAACACGACGTACACATCATATTGTTAGCTTCTTTTCTTTATGATAACTTCTTTTTTCAACTCATACAATATACTAGCATTATTCTAATGCGAAGACTTTGACTTGTACCGCTCGCTAATAAGATTCCTTGAGAATTTAGTAGAACTTCGTCCCTAAACCGCAACAAAGCTTTGGAGTTTCGGCCAAAACTAGCCAAGACTCAGGAGAATTTCGATTCTACCCAGCAACCTTTGTCAAGTATACATAGCGGCAATCCAGTTTTTTTTGTTTAAACGAAATCCAGTCAAAATTTATGTGACAAAACGATATGCATATATATTCAAACTCTCGACTAGTCTAGATATAGATTTATATCTAAATACATAATAAAATCAATGCATAAAAAATAAAAAAAATTATATTTTAGAATAGAGAGAATATTTCGGAGTATTATGTACCCCCAACCCTCTCTTTTCACTTCACTTCTTCCTTGTCTGTTGTGGCTGTACTACCACAATGTCCCCATCCTTTTAGGCCTTGTTTAGTTTGCAAAAGTTTTCAAGATTTCTCGTCACATCGAATCTTTGGTCGCATGTATGGAGCATTAAATATAGACGAAAATAAAAACTAATTGCACAGTTTACCGGTAATTTGTGATATGGATCTTTTGAGCCTAGTTATTCCGTGATTGGACAATGTTTGTCAAATAAAAACGAAAGTGTTACAGTAGCCAAAAACTAAAATTTTTGTGAACTAAACAAGGCCTTATTTTAATTTGTTTGTATTGCTAATACGTCTCTATTCTTCCATCCACCCTATCCTTATCACCTTAACTATTAGATTCGGTTTTCGAGTGCTATTCTAAATAGCCCTTGTCAAGCTCAGAATGAGAAGAGAGAATTGTCTCCATGATTATAGTTGATTGTGACCTTCTAAAAGCAATAGTAGACACATGATTGTTACTTGGGGCGGTTCATCCTCTTTTTCCTCGAGCCTCCTTCTTTCTCTCATTTCTCTTCTTCTCCATACCCCCTTGTAGTCTTGCTCTACCCCTAGGAATGGTACAAGATCTAGAATAATGTGGGTATAGTAGCACATAATTAATATTTGCATTCATATCCGCACCCATTGGGTACGATACCCGTAGGTATCCGTACCCTTAAATTGAACTGTCACTAGAATCTATGAAATCCTTTGTATTTCAAGCAGTAACAGGCAGTGATGGAAGCATGACCTAACATCTAGGGAGCTAGTTCAAAACTGAATGCAAAAGCTAAACATGACTCCAAAAGTGAAAGAGACCACGTCTAGCTCTCTGCTGCCCTTCCTCTAGTGACAAGCTTTATGAGCTTTTATCATGACATACATGTTCCCGAAGAGCTAGGTGGCTCTTGGTAGTTTTATCGGAGGCAAGTAGGGTCTGAGCCCAATTTCACCTCCACTGAGGTCCGCCCTAGCTAACAAGTGACGCAACATACCCACACACACATAATCTTATATCCATACATGCACTTGCAGTTGAAATTATGGGTCATAACTTAGAAAGATCTCTCCAATCTTCATACTAGTGAAATTTATTGAAATAATCTCCTCAAATATGATATCTTATTGCTAAGGGTATAACAATTGTCACTGTTATTTGGCAAAAGTAACTTTCCAATCGCTGAGGGAAGAATACAAGTACTCAAGATTTTTATGCACAACCATCCACTTTCGCTTTCCCTTGTAGAGTATTCAATTTTCTTTGTAGTGTGTATCAGAATTGAAAAGTCAAACCTTACAAGTTTTGAATATTTTTTTGGCTAAAGTATATGAATGTATAACATTGGTACAGTAACATTCGTATTTTCATATCCTTCAAATAACATTGGTCTTTTCTTTTTCAAATGAAATGGGGAACTACCAATTGTATTTTCTTTTAAAAGAAGGAGCACGCAGACATGTCAAAAGTACTTCTGCATCCAAAATTATAAGATGTTTGGCTTTTTTACCCTAAGTTTGATCACTCGTCTTATTCAAAAATTTTGTAGAAACATAATCAAATTTAAGTCATTCTTGAAGAACTTTTATTAATAAACCAAGCCACAACAAAAAAAATAATATTTTGTATAAATTTTTGAATAAAACAAATGGTCAAACTTGGTATTGAAAAAGTCAAATATCTTATAATTTAAGAGGGATCGACTACAATACAAGTATAGCTTATAAAATCCTATAATCATTACTACGAGATACTACAAGGACAAAACTAAAGACAAGGCAACATGAATCCAAGTTATGCCTCCTCCTCAATTTTGCGTAGCACGAGGTGGCCATGCCAAACGGCTCCCTGCTGGCCAGAGTTGCACAAGTAGCAGTGCCGGCCCTGAATTTTTTGAGGCCCTAGGCAGAAAAAAAATCTGGGGCCCTTTATACATTATTAAGTTCCCAAAAATAAAAAAAAAATTAAAATTTTTCGTCACATCGAATCTTACGGCACATGACACATGCATTGATGCATAAAACACTAAATGTAGTCAAAATCAAAACTAATTATACAGTTTGCCTGTAAATCGCAAAATGAATCTTTTGAGCCTAGTTAGTCCATGATTGGACAATAATTGCTAAATAAAAACGAAAGTGCTTCGGTACCTAAAACAAAAAAAATTAGGAACTAAACAAGGCTTAAGGAATTTTTTTTGGTTTTGGATACTGTAGCACTTTTTGGTTTATATTTGGCAATTATTGTCCAATTATAGACTAACTAGGCTCAAAAAATTCATCTCACAAATTACAGGTAAACTGTGTAATTAGTTATTTCTTTTATCTTTATTTAATGCTCCACAACTAACAAGGTTGTAGTTGTTGTGATTCTAGAACAAGGGCCTGATTGGTTGCCCTCGCTAAATTTTAGTCACTAATAGCTAAACTTTCAAACACACTGACTAAAAAAGAGCTAAAATAGTTTAGTTACACAAGTCATCCAAGAGTAGCTAAAATAGTTTTAGCTGACTAAAATTTAGCATGAGAAACCAAATAGGGCCTAAATATTCTACATCGTAAGCCAAAACTAAGCAGAAAAAATACTGAATAGTATTGAACAACGTTAAATATCATTCAGTACTACACCGAGGCCAAAAAAAATGAACAACACCAAAACGTAAAATACTGAACGATACTAAATTCTGTTTAATATAATAGTTTGGAGGTGTAGAATAGTACTTGTATATATATACTCATAAATACTTAACTCTACATGCAAAAGCAATATTCATATATATACAAATATATTAAAGATTGTTGTATGGTTTGCATATTCGGGGTGGAGCTCTGTCTAATTAGGGGCCCAGGACGGCTGCCCCGCTTGCCCGCCTCCAGGGCCGGGCCTGACAAGTAGTGTGCTGATGACATGGCTAACGAGCCTGTTTAAAAATTATAGCTAAACGTATTATTTATTGATTTATTATAAAAGAAAAAAAACACTGCTGCTGGTTGAGAGGAAAAGTATAGCTTATAAAACAAATACAATACAGTTTGGCTCCGATGTACGTACCAGTCAAAGCTTCAGTCAGAAACCACGACCCAACGGCAACGTCACCTTCGAGTTCGACCCATCGAAAGCCTCACCCCTCAAGCCCATAGCCCATCATAAATTCCGCGGCCCGCGTGCGCTTCTGGCCACCGGGACGGGAGCATACAGTTCGCCGCACGTCCGCACCTCCGCCATTCTGAAGCAGTCAAGCTCCGCTGCGGCCGCCGTCCGGACCTGATGGCCACCGCGACGCACCACGCCGATGCCCCGGGCCTGAACGGGGCCGAGGGCGTGGAGATGGCGGAGACCAACAACGAGCTCCGCCGGCGGGGCAAGCCCAGCGGCGACGACCGCGCGGCCCGCGACGGGCCTGGCGCGGAGGAAGAAGACGCGGCGGCGGCGCTTTCGTCCGTGGAGCGCGCGTTCGCGGACCAGCCCGTGCCGTCGTGGCGGGAGCAGCTGACGGTGCGCGCCTTCGTCGTCAGCTTCTTCCTGGCCGTCATGTTCAGCATCATCGTGATGAAGCTGAACCTCACCACGGGGATCATCCCGTCCCTCAACATCTCCGCGGGGCTCCTGGGCTTCTTCTTCGTCCGCCTCTGGACCAGAGCCATCGAGAGCGTGGGCTTGCTCAGGCAGCCCTTCACGCGCCAGGAGAACACCGTCATCCAGACCTGCGTCGTCGCCTCCTACGGCCTCGCCTTCAGCGGTAATAACCAAACTCTTTCCCCATCTACTATCAACGATTTCATACAGAAATAATCGAATCGATTGTTCTTTGCAACTGTGCTTGCGGTAGCTCAGTAGCCTCGTTTCCTTCACCGACCTCTTTGTCTGTTCTGGCTGAATTATCGCTGCTTATTGGATAGGCCATGTGCACACGGTTTCTCTACTATGTGTCTTCCTAATTTTCTACTTTATAAAATGTGATCACGGTCAAGGCCGTCGCTTTCCTTAGACAATATCCTGATCCCTATAGATACAAAGGATCTTGCAACAATATAGCTTCATCATCACTAAAGAATCTGCCGATATAGATGAATAAAGAATACAGTAGTGTGAACTGTGGAAGCATACTATGCCTTGTTTTAGTTCACCCCGAAAACCAAAAAAATTTTGAAGATTCTCCGTCCCATCAAATCTTTTGACACATGCATGAAGCATTAAATATAGACGAAAATAAAAACTAATTGCACAGTTTACCTGTAAATTGCGAGACGACTCTTTTGATCCTAGTTAGTCCATAATTGGACCATATTTACCACAAACAAACGAAAGTGCTACAGTAGCAAAATCCAAAATCTTTTCGCATCTAAACAAGACCAAGGACAAACCTGGAAGAACATGCTCTAGAAGTGGAAAAATTCAGGAGTAATCTGGGTAGCTTTAGCTCTGTACTCCCTCTGTCCATAATTATGGATGACGTTTCAGGCACGGGAATTAAGGGGTAAAAATGTATATATATAGTGTATAAAAACGAGAAGAGGAGAGATAACGATAGAGATGTATTGAAAACAGAAATGTACATTAAAAATTGAGAATGATAACTAATTTAGAATAAATATAAAAGACTAAAGGTCAAATATATTATAGGACTGGGGGAGTAGCAGTATATTAGTACAGTACACTTTAGAAGGAAAATTGTGTTCTCTTACTTTACTAATTACTCGAGAAGATGAGGCGAAGCATCTATTTTATATCTAGTTATTATTATTAAAACTACTGGAGATTATTCGCCAATGCAATTGTTAATTCTAAATGGTCAACTGGACTCCATAAGCTACGTGCCGTTGATGACAATGATAGGCACATTGTAGACAACAATTTGTCTTCCATCCAGCTGTCACAATCTTAGAACTTATAGGAACCTTTTATTTTTTTTCCTCTATAAGACTTCACATCTTAACTGATCCAAAAGCTATGTTGATATCAACACGGCTTATCCAATAAGGATGGAAGATGGATAATATCCTTTTCCCATGCTTATAATCTATAATGAGACAAAATCATTTCTTTTTTCTGTTATTTTCACCTAGCCACCTAGTGCAAAATTTGCAAGCTCTCGCTTTATCCTCTAGCGTATTGAACCTTCTTTCTCTCTTTATCCTAGCACCACCTTAGCACTTGCACTCTAGCATATTGAACCTTCTTTCTCTCTTTATCCTAGCAACACCTTAGCACACACTTTAATCTACCCTTAACATGTGCTAATTGTTTACCGATAAATTATATGCAGATGATACTCTAGACAAGCTAAAGTTATTATGGGCTTATTCTCATTTTTTTTTGCATGCTGACATTCCAGGGGGCTTTGGTAGCTACCTATTAGCCATGAGTGATAAAATTGCTGCCATGGTAACTGAGGCAAATAATGCTCAAAATATAAAGGATCCACAGCTTGGATGGATAATTGGCTTCCTGTTCCTGGTCAGCTTCATCGGACTCTTCGGTCTTGTGCCACTGAGAAAGGTCCAACTCTATACCCAAACTCAATCCTCTTTTTTGGTCAATCAGGTCGGCACCATGTTTTTTTTTAACGAAATTACTATGAATTATTCAGATTATGATCGTTGACTACAAGCTGACTTATCCCAGTGGCACTGCCACAGCCTACCTCATAAATGGCTTTCATACACCCCAGGGTGCCAGGCTTGCACGGTGAATATACAGTAATGTCCATTTAGATTCTATATATACTAGGACACACAAACTGAGAAGTTTATCGATGTTTTTTGTTTGTTTTACAGGAAGCAAGTAAAGAAACTGGGCACATTCTTTGTCCTTAGCTTTGTTTGGGGTTTCTTCCAGTGGTTCTATACTGCTAATTCAGATGAATGCGGATTCCAACAATTTCCATCACTAGGCTTGCAAGCTTACAACAACAAGTAAGTGTTATCTTGCATCTAAATCGAAACTGTGATTTGCTTTCAGTTCTGTAGAGCACATTCTTTTTTATGTTCGTCATAATTGAATGTTTCTTTTCATTCTCCAAGGTTTTACTTTGATTTCTCTCCTACGTATGTTGGGGTGGGAATGATTTGCTCACATATTGTCAACGTATCTATTCTCCTGGGAGCAATCCTCTCATGGGGAATAATGTGGCCGCTCATAGCCAAGAAGAAGGGAATTTGGTTTTCTGCTGATCTCGATGACACTAGTCTTCATGGAATGCAAGGTTACCGGGTAAGAATATGTTTTGTGTTAGTTCCTTGAAGGATGAGGGCTCAGTCCTTTCAGTTACTAAATTCTGTCGGTATTTCAGGTCTTCATAGCCATTGCCTTGATTCTCGGGGATGGTCTATACAACTTCCTGAAGATATTCATTCTCACCGTGGTCTCCTTAAGATCTCAAATCAAAAAAGCTAATGTTAGCACACTTCCTATCTCTGATGATGGCACAGTTACCAACAGCACACCTATCTCATATGATGAAGAGCGGCGCAACGAACTCTTTCTCAAAGATCAAATTCCTTGGTACGCTGCACTTGGAGGCTATGTTGCCATTGCTGCTATATCTATCGGTACTGTCCCACAGATATTCCCACAACTTCAGTGGTACCACATCTTGGTGGCCTACATTTTTGCTCCTATACTTGCCTTCTGCAATGCCTATGGAAGTGGCCTCACTGACTGGTCGCTAGTTACCACCTACGGGAAGCTTGCTATCTTCGCGTTCGGTGCATGGGTAGGTGCCTCCAATGGTGGTGTCCTTGCAGGCCTGGCTGCCTGTGGTGTGATGATGAACATTGTGGGCACTGCTGCTGACCTGATGGGGGACTTCAAAACTGGGTACCTGACACTGGCCTCACCGAGGTCAATGTTCATCAGCCAGGTCATTGGCACAGCAATGGGCTGCGTCATTGCACCCTGTGTGTTCTGGCTCTTCTACAAGGCCTTCGGCAACATTGGCATCGCTGGCAGCGAGTACCCTGCACCAAACGCTGTTGTCTTCCGAAGCATGGCAGTACTCGGTGTGGATGGCTTCTCCTCGCTTCCCAAGCACTGCCTCACTCTCTGTTACGTGTTCTTCGCTGCAGCGATCGTCATCAACCTGATCAGAGACCTGGTGCCCAAGAAGGTATCGAGGTTCATCCCGATCCCAATGGCGATGGCGATACCTTTCTACATCGGTGCATACTTCGCGGTGGATATGTTCGTCGGGACGGTGATATTGTTCGTGTGGCAAAGACTGGACAGAGCCAAAGCAGACGCGTTCGCGCCTGCTGTTGCTTCCGGCATGATTTGTGGTGATGGGATATGGGTTCTACCTCAGTCAGTGCTTGCTCTTGCCAAGGTGAAGCCTCCAATCTGCATGAGGTTTCTATCGAGGGCGATGAATGACAAAGTGGATGCTTTCCTTGGATCGTGATCATAGAATGTTTGGTGGAACTGGAAATGAAATGGAACAGTTGTGACTTATGAAGCCAAGGTTCAGCCTGATTAGCATTTGCCCTGTCTGTAATTAGCATAATGTATTTTCCATAGTAAATCCGTATTAATTACCAGTGGAGTGAACAATTATATTATTCTTGTTGCTATTGAACAAATCTGTTAAAACGAGTTAAAAGGCCCAACCAAACTTACAACGGCCTGCACTCTGCACGGATGGACCGCACAATACCATCACAGGGCGGGAAACACTTACACATATGCCTGTAATGGTTAGGTTGGCATGACGTACAGCTTCCTACTGCATTAAATCATATTTAACAATTTCAATAAATTTTGCTAAGGGCACAATACCATTACTAGTTAGATCTTACCGTGTTAATTGGCACGTAATGGCGTCATGTCTTTTGAAGCGTATCTAACAAATTTAAGCCAATTGAGGTGTGAATATGTGCCTTTAGTTTCAGAGTTTGACTTTTTGTGTGGGACCCACAAATAGATTTACTGAGTAGCTTTATACTATTCTGGATCATATCCAATAAATATTAGTAATTTTCGTTAAAAAAAATATGTGAGCGTGAGCTTTTAGTTTCAAGTTCAGCTGTTGATGTGAAATTAAACCTACATGCAGATTGTATTGCATAATTGGCACAAAGTAGCTTCATGTCACATTGAATAATATCCAATAAATTTCGATCAGTTTAGCTAAAAATTGTAATGTGTGAATGCGGGTTTTAGTTCTAGAGTCTAGCTTTAATGTGAGATCCACATGTTGATAGATCCGGCTGTTCTAATTAGCACGCAGTAGCTGTTTGTCTCATTGAATCACAATCACCTGCACTAATTTTTAGTCAACTTTGATAATCATATCATGTAAACATAATATTTGAAATCCAGAAGTCTGACATTTTAATGTGGACCTATATATTTTATGCAACCTTTATATTTACCTTTTATATAAACATGTAGTAGATACCTATGGATTCAGTTAGTTGATGGGTTAGTTGAAACACTAAAAACGTAGGGTGAAGCGAGCTAAGAAGAGAGTTAATTTGATATAGGTTGGGTTGGGTAAGGGAACACATTAGGCCATCCATGAAGTTGAGAGAAGATTGGAGCATCACTCTTGTCGCTGTGGCAAGTGACTCACACAAGTCCTAAAAAGATTTTCACACAGGGTCCACCAGAAAAAAATTCCACACGGCCGATGAGATCAACTTCGACATGGACCTCACACTGCTCCCTCGAGGACTGTTTTTGTTGTGGCCTTGTGGGAGCTCAGTTGCTAAAGGCGTAGTGGGCAACTGAAAATCAAGTTTTGGTGATCATTTCAAGACCCGTAGCATATACTAGATACACTGTTGTGTTGTGGCAACCTTGGTATAGTATTCTCCTTGAGGACCTTAGCACAACATGTCTAGGATCTTTAGGTAAGCTTCTCATTTTAGGTGACCAAATTACAAATCCTGAAGAAGATACATGTTCATTTAGGCCTTGTTTAGTTCCCACCGAAATCCAAAAAGTTTTCAAGATTCCCCGTCACATTGAATCTTGCGGCACATGTATGAAGCACTAAATATAGACAAAAACAAAAACTAATTACACAGTTTGCCTGTAAATCGTGAGACGAATCTTTTGACCCTAGTTAGGGGGTGTTTGGGACTGCTCTACTCCACGTTTTTCAGCTCCGCTCCACTTTTTTTAGTCAAACGGTTTCAGCTCCACGCACTGAGTTCGAGAAAAAAGGGTGGAGTTGTGAGAGCACCTAAAGAGGTACTCCACGAACTCCAGTTTTTTGTGGAGCTGCTCCATAGTGGAGTTTGTGGAGCAGAGTTCGTGGAGCAGTGCCAAACACCCCCTTAATCTATGATTTGACAATATTTGCCACAAACAAACGAAAGTACTACATTAGCGAAATTCAAAAAGATTTCGCATCCAAAGAAGTTCGGAGTACAGAATTTTAGGAGCACAACAAGCAGCTACAGTTGCGTACATACAACAGCCGGACAGTACAATCACTGCCAAGAAACTACCATGGGCTTTTGGAAGAAATACAAAAAAAACTACCGCGGCACACGTGCGGACGACAAAAATTCCTGCTCAAGGCTGTACTGCCGTGAACCATGGCGACCTGCAGGCACCGGAACAGCACCACCGAGCCCACTGGTCCTCTCACCATCACAACGAGGCGGAGCGACGGACTGGTGAACCCTTAACATCTGGAGCCTCATCTCCACGTCTTTCATGGTAGGCCTGTCCCCTCGTGTCAGACTCAGACACTCCTCCGCCAGCCGAACCATACTTACAATTGCTTCCTCACTTTCCTCACACATAATCTGCTCGTCCACAACCTCCTCAAGGGGCCTTTCACCTATAACCCACAAGAAATAGTTTGATAGGTTCTGCCTCTCACCATTCCCGTTCTCGAAGATTGGCTTCTTCCTTGTCAGTAGCTCGAGAAGTATCACTCCAAAACTGTAAACATCACTCTTCTCGTTGAGTTGGCCAGTATGGTAGTATTCTGGGTCCAAGTATCCGAATGTGCCTTGCACGGCGGTTACTAGATGTGTCTGATCAATTGGGATGGACCTCGATGCGCCAAAATCTGAAACCTTGGCTATGTAACTGTCATTCAGAAGTATGTTCATGCTCTTGACATCTCTGTGAAGAATTGACACCGAAGCTGCTGAGTGCAAATAAGCGAGAGCACTGGCGATCTCGATGGAAATCCTTAGGCGCTCTTCCCATGACACTGGTAACAGGGCACCATTTTGCTCGCGGTGCAAGATGTCATACAACGTGCCGTTGGAGATGAACTCATAAACAAGTAGAGGGATCTCGGTCTCGAGGCAACACCCATAGAGCTTCACCACATTTCGGTGGTTAACATGTGAAAGGATGGAGACCTCGTTGATGCATTGCTCGATCTCGATTTCTGCCACAAGCTTTGATCTCTTGATAGCCACCACACGCTGGTCAGTCAGGATGCCCTTGTATACAGTGCCATGGCCGCCATGCCCAACCACACGAGAACGATCGAAATTGTTGGTCGCCTTCTCCAGCTCTTCATGGGAGAATATATTTGTGCCATCGCCGGCGCTTTGGTCTGAAGATATAAGTTGCTCTAGAAGAATGCCTTTGTTCTTGTGGAAATACCTCTTTCTAAGTCGTTTCTGAACGCTACTCTTCCATTTCCTTCTAAGAATAGCAAAAACTGCCGCAACAAACAAAATGCCACCAGCACTGCTTACTCCGATGGTAACACCTGCATCAGTGGACAATTGAGATAATCCAACTGGACTATACAATCTGGGACATGGTCATATAACAGCAACGATGGGCAGTTACATGTCCGCAAATAGCTTACCTAGTATTACAGTAGATGAATTGCATTTCCTCGTTCGGTCATTGAAATATGTTCCATGAGGACAGCTGGTGCATGTATAGTTCCCAAATGTATTTTGGCATATACCATTGCACGTATATTCATCTGGCAGCATACACTCGTCGATATCTGTAAAATTACACAATCACAGTGTCGATCATTACAATTTTAAGAAGCTTGTATTCTCTTTGAATCTTGCGAGAGATCATACCTGTGCACCCATCTTTAATGTAAGGATTTCCTCCAAACCCCGGAGAGCACTTGCACCGGTAACCTACTCTTGCTTGTGTCTTATTGTCTGTGACCTCAATGCAGTCACTATAAGAGGAGCATCTATAAGAATCCTTGTACACTGTTGCTACCAAGCAGGTCGAGCTGTTGACTGCCCACTTCAAATCTACACGCCCACCCCAGTCTCCAGAGATGGCATACAATGAGGGATAAATATCAGTTAAGGAATGGCTCTGATTCGAAGGTTTGAGGACATGCAGGATGCCTTGGTCAATGGATATGTTAGTGACCACTGCCCCACCAAGCATTTGAAGGACGGGAGCAGGTTCCGGGTTACAAACAAGGTACATTTGGAGATTAGCAAAACAGCCTGATTCTAGTCCAAAGGGAAATGAGACGGTTACATTCCCGCAAGATGTCGGGCAATTTGCCTTCGGCTGCATAGTCTCGTACTCTGTTCAGAGAAACAAAAGAAACTATTTTTATGGATGAACTGAAAATATCAGCATCAAACTATTATACAATAATTCAAAGTTAAACTAGTGTACAATAATAAAGAATAACTATTTCCAGGTAAAATACCATAGTAGAGTTAACAGAGAATAATAAAGACTGAAGAATAAGACCCCAAGGCTAATTTGAAGAGGCGAGAAAATAAATTTAATGAGAATAGAAGAATTGAGGGGTGTTTTTTTTCTCTATTGAGAATAAAATTTAAATTAATGGTAAATAATGGCAGTTGATAAGAGAACTCATATTTTGGATGGTTATAGATTTTGACGAGAATTAATGATTTTTCTCCAATTTAATAAAATCACTTACCCTAGAAAAAACAAAGAAAAGAAAGCTTTTTCCTATCCGTCCGTCAACTTATTGTCTTTATTAATGTTTGCATCTGTATCCTACGGTTGTGTTTAAGACGAGACAGGTTAGAAAGCATGCGTGCATTGATGCACAATCTAACCATTTTCAGAATTGCCTCCTACAAGCTTTTTCTTTAAAATTTACAGTTTTCTAGAAAGTGAGCAACGGAGCAGTTCTCATTGACATTTAAAATTTTGACAAAGGCCTCTACAAGATTGTGTCTTACATGAAGCCAAAATATATCACAATTATTGCCCTCAGCTAGATTTACACAATTAAGTAATAGTTGATAAAAGATCTACCGCTACGAAACGAAATACACCTTATAGAAAAACTGAGGATATTCGTAAAAAAAGTTTGAATGGAAAATAACAAGAAGTGGGAGTGATAGAGTGAGAAGGTGTGAGGACAAAGAACCTGGAGATGGAGATGCCGGCAAAATGCAGCCGTTGACGACATAGGGATTGCCGTCGAATCCTTGGGAACATGTGCAAACATATCCACCAATTGGCGCTTCCTGACAAATGCTGTGGTTACTGACGCACGCATAGGTGGCTTTGTCCTCCATGGCGCGTTTACAGTTGAGCTGATTGGGAATAGCCCAACTCAGTGTGGCTAGATAGATGTCAGCTGAATTATGTCGTTGGAGGTCCAATGGCCCGTCCACGAGCTCTGGATCAGTGATTAACGACCTCACTTCTTCTAGCCCCCGCGCTGCTTGAGCTTCACTGGTGCGCGAGATGTTGAGAGTGAACGATCACCGTAATGTCGATGCTACACATGCCGACTTGAGATCCTATACAGGCAACGTAGCAGTTGCCAAGTTCAACACCAGAGTCCTCGATGAACAAGGCGGCCTTAACGGAGCAGCCTACAACGAAGAGGGCCATGTTAGACGAGCCAGAGATGGCGAAGGATCTGCCTGGAGCCTCCCAGTGAACGAAGTAGTTCTGGGCAGGAGCCAGCTTCACAAAGTAGCTGATGTTTGTGAGGATGGCAGGAAACGAATCGTGAGCCCACGGCGGCCAGTCTAAGTCCCACACCTCGATGCTTGGGTTGCCTAGCAGTAGGTTACTAGTGTTGTTGGCGCCCGCGGCACAGGTGAGATTGAAGCCCGGCAAAGAGCACTCTGGCCCTATCCCGAACGGATACGAGATGGAGATGTCACCACATCGGTCAGAGCAGCTGCTTCCCCTCGTCTTCACCGAGACAGCTGTTGGAGACGGCGCAGCGAGTAGTCCGAGCACAAGCGTCGCCATGGATATGCTCATCTTTAGAGAATTCATATCTGTTCTATACTGAGAGGATATATGATTCGACTTATTTACTTCACAGCAGTATGGCACGCCTTAGCCTCGTATACAGAGAGTTATATTGACCAGGGAGACCAGTCATGTCATTTTCGGCCTTTAACTCTGCAGATGGCAAATTGGCAATGGCAATGTCATGTTCCTGATACCCTCTAGGGCTCCTTTGGCAGCACGGGATTCCGGAGGGTTCCCCGTGATTTCCCCGCGCCGAGAAACCACGCGACGATTTTCCCTGCCACAATCTGTCGCGCTCTTTGGAAGCACACCCACGCGGGGA
>Ga0182004_10002465_pt1 | contig 14401 bp, 13 predicted proteins | sample Sormic07211540_1_FD_120479 | JGI IMG/M metagenome (GOLD analysis project Ga0182004, IMG submission 120479) | Endophyte microbial communities from Sorghum bicolor roots, Mead, Nebraska, USA - 072115-40_1 MetaG | ecosystem: Host-associated > Plants > Roots > Unclassified | place: USA: Nebraska...
CGCCGCCGCCCTTGGTCCGTGCCTCTACAAACCGCGTCATCTCGGCCAAGAAAACAAGCGCACGTCAGTATCGAGAGACGAGATATTTGCAGTCGCGTCCGCGCGCCGGAGGTATCGAGAGACGAAGCCACCAGAACGGCGTTGAACGAACACGGGGGGACAGGGAGGTGCCTGAAGCTAGTGTAAAAAACGGCGCGACCCGGACCACTCACCTTATCCACAGCCTGTACTTCCTTTAAGAGCAAGTACAATAATAGATTTATAATCAAACTAATATGGATGTAAATGAAAGAAGAGAGAAAAGAGATGATAGCTTGACTCTTATGCAAGCACTAAGCTGAGAAGTGGCGGAGCTAGAACAAATATAAGGGATTGTGCTTACCTTATGGGTGTATAAATTTTTACTGTATATGTGCAAATATGGTGAAAAATTAATCATAATCACCCTGTATCCTGTATGTAGATCCGCCAATGAAGCTGAGCACGAATGCATAGGTAGTGGTGGGTCCAAATAACAAGTGTTATGAGAAAAAATAAGAAAGAGAAGGTGTTTTAGAGACAAATATAAGACAACTTATTGTATAACTTGGCTCTAATCACTTGGCTTATAGCTAAGTACTTGGCTCTATTATTGACCTTGCTCTAATAAGAGTCTAAAATAGAATGGTTTAGTTTCAATAATGGTTTATTGGTTTAGAAAAAAAACTCTCACATTCACAAATAAGTTGAACAAACAAGTATTTATTTTGGGGCCGAGGACTCAGAGCAGTAGCTTCGCCTGCTTTTATCGCTTGCACTAAAAGTCAGTCGACGCGTGACTACTCGTGTCAACTCTTAAAGGATTCCGGGACACACGATTATTATTATTTTTTACAGCCAGGGAAAGAGATGTGTACGGTCGTGTTTGCAAACCGTGCGCTTGGCTCCTGGTTTTACAGGTGGAAATGGAAACACCAGACAGCCGATTAGCTGGTGCTCCAGATGCCACGGGACGGCCGGACCGGACGACGGGACGAGAGAGGACAAGCAAAGCACCGAGAGAGATTTTTCGTCAAGCAACGAAACCGCTTGCAGATAAGAACAAGCTCGGAGGCCGGAGCTTTGTGGAGAAAGCTCTGCAAACGACCGAGGACCACAGCCACCGAGCATGGGCCTGATTGGGTCGGGTCATGGGCTGGCCCAACGCAGTCTAGGGTTTCTGTCTTCCTGCTAAAGTATTTTAAATGCAGATTAATGCTAGAGCCACACAGACGCAGCCACACGGGAAAACGACATGCAACATATATTTTTGAATCATATTCACATAGTACCTCTATAATAACATCCATGGATATGGATAGGTAGGATAACAGTTAACAACGGGAGTTCTCGATATGTAAATAAACATGATTTTACTTTTAGTTTATTTATAATTCCAAGTAATCCTAATCGTTAAATATGACTATAATAACCATTTGAACACATCATGTTAGTATGGAAATTAAGAAGTACCGCCGAACAAAATATTTTCGCAAAACATCTAGATGTCAGTAATGTTGAATTAATAAGTTGCCTTGAGTGCAGACATTGTAGAGATGTAATAATTTTAAGTGTGTACGTATGACATCAAACCTCGTCATCAACATACTCACGTAGTCCTAGAGACATACTCTTAATCAATTGAGAGACTTGAGTGATGTGCCAACTGACATTCATATGGCATGATGTGAATTTGTCTATATCTAGGTCACCATCATGCATAATACAATGCTAGAGCGCATTTGCAAATATGTAACAGATGGAATACTTCACTGCACAACGTAGATATAACATGTGCAAAGGGATATGAGGTACATTTGAGGGGGGGAGCGGTTGGCATGTAATAAAACAAACAGATAAACGAATAATATTTGTCTATTTAATGTAGCTATACAAATCGTAGTGAAATGTCTAGTCATTTCTATATTATGTTTCGGACAATAAACTAAGCCACACAACCAAGAGTTTGATTAACATTGGCCCCCACAAAAGAAGCCTTGCATGAAGCTTGTCAAGAAGAAGTACCTTGTATGTTCCCCAAAGAAGCATTACATGAAGCATGACAAGAAGTACTATGCACTCCCTCTGCTATCTTTTCTAAGGTGTGGAGAATGATTTTATAGATACCAAGAAATCACCAAGAGATTTGGAGCATTAATGGACGCATGCAGTTACTGTTTATAGGCCAATAAACTAATTAAGCTCACATGACATTCGTAAATCGCCAAAAAATGCATCATATTTGCTGCATAGAAGTAAATTGCAAACACTTTCGCTTGGACTTATGCATCAGTACTACCCTCACGCCTAATATAACGTCAAAGCTCAGAAATCACCAAGCGCCTAATATAAAATAATAGAGGGAGTATGGCACTGCATGTGAATGCATGTGGAACGACATCTTCGGACATGCATACCCATTGATTTAACCCATGCCAAGCTAGATTAATATTCACCGAGACACCAACTTTGTAGAAATTCTTTGAACCATCCCACACAACACTATCACTAATAGAGCTAGTTTCGCTATTTTGGCTAAACTCTGTGAAAAGGTATTGCTTTGAGTCTTTGACCTATTCATTTGCGTCAAGAAAAGGAAGAAAGAGAACACAATAATGACATGTATAAGAGTTGACCTAAAAATCATAACAATTCATGGACATACTTCCAAATATGAAACAATTATATACATAATGCTTCGCGGGACATGCATGGCGGGGCGGTTGACGGCGAGGTTGTCGCCAGTCAGGTGGTGGAGGTGGCAGCGATGGGATTTGGAGTCAGGAGATATAGGGTTAGGGTTTTGGATTCTGGATTTTCAGAGGAGCATTGGGGTTAGGGTTTAAGATTTTTGGCTCAGAAAGGGAGGGGTGGCAGAGCGCACCGCTAAGCAAGCAGTGGAAGACCCGTTGGGGGTGGGGGCAAGGTGGCAAGCTTTATCCGATTAGATTTACGGGAGTGCAGGGGTGGAGGAGCGGAGGTGGCTGGCTGGCAGAGTGGTCGACAATTGAGTTGCGAGCTAGGGGCTGTAGTAGAGGCTAGAGGCGACAACAGGCTTGCGCGCTTCATTGCACAAGGAGAACAAGAGGTTCGGTTATCGGAGAAGATAGACAGTAGGAGACAGTGATGGGTTCAGTAAAAGCGCGCGCTAATAAAGGTTATTCTTTACTCCCCACTAGCGTCAAAGGACTCAATATGGATAGGTAGGACCCCCATCATACCTTTTTTTGCACTCATCTTCTCCTCCTTTATATTTTGTTAGTCTTCTCTAGTATTTTTTTCTGTCTTCACTATAAACTGAGCTAAGGAGCTTTATTAATATAGTTATGCCACCCTATTCTCTTGAGGACTTAGAACGTCTTTGGATCACACTTACGTTGTGTTTGCGTAAAAAATACGACGACTTTTTCGGGCGTGAGACTTTGGGCAGCCCGTGGCGTGCAAATGAACTGACGAGCTTTGGTTGTGTTGCGGCATGCTGTAAGTCTTCAAAGAACCAAACAGCTGCTGAAGCTTGGGTGTGATAGTTGTGGTGAGCCGTGGCGTGGCGCGGCGCGGCCGCCATCGAAACGTGCCCTTACACCTTTTTCCAACATGTTCACAAGTTTTGTGTACCTGGAGCAGAAGTTGGGAAGATAAACGAGCGGCGGGGATGGGCCGGGTCGGTATTTGAATCACCGCCTTCGAATCGCTAAAACCCCTCTACCTCTTGGCTGGCGGCCTCCTTCTCCCTCCCCTCGCGTCTGTGGCGGCTATCCCTTCACTCTCCTCGCCTCGTCCCCCCCTCCCCTTCCCTAGGGTTTATCCTCTACCACCACCTACCCACCGCCTCTCCCCGCCATAGACAAGAATTATCTTATCGAATTATTACATCGGCCTTGGATCCGATTCAGGAGCAGCTGCGTGGTGGTGGTAGCTGCGGCAGGCGTCTGTCCTAGATCGAATTGACTCGGAGGGAAGAAGCCATGGCGACAGTTGCTCCTGCCCCTACCGCTGCTGACCGTATCCTTGCCCCTGTTCGTTTTTTTGGCGGGTTTGATCCATGCTCAGGGCCTTGGAGCAGTGTTTTAGGAGGCGGTTTTAAGAAATATTTCTTTTCTTTTTGGTCACGCTTATATATGGAAAAAAAATAATTTGTTAGGTAAACTGTATGGTTGAACTGTGAGGTGCTTGCTTGAATTCCATGTGCTTCTTCCTTGATTCGTGAGTTGCAGAGACCACCAATCTCCTGCAGAAGCTGTCCCTGGAGAGCAAGGATGGCTCCGATGCTGCCAAGAAGGTATCGCTTTGTAGGCTGTTTTGGGCCACCGTCTCGTTTTGCAGAATTATTCTTAGTGGAAGGAGAAATTCACTGAGGATAAAAATCAATGATTTCCTAAATTGTATAATTGTAGCCTTCTGGGATGCCATATGGATCTGCCCATGCTGGAGATGCACAGAGCGCTGCTTCGCAGGTGGATAGGTCGATAACACCTCTACTACAAGAGGCCATGGATCCTAACTTCTTCTACCAGCCCAATGCATATGCCTCTCCAGCCTATTACTTTCCTAGTGGTACATAAACCTGTGCTCCTTGTTGCCAGCTTGCCGCAGAGGTGGCTAAGTTCAGCAATTGCAATACTTAATTCTTGTATGCTGCTTCTCAGGTTATGATGGCTCAGCCAATGAATGGGACTCAAGGTATTCTGGTCATGAAGGAATGGAGATGCCCCCTGTAAGTTAACATTCGTGTTGACTGCAATTATCTCAGCTAGGTGTATTTTTGGGTTTAAGATACATTTGGATTATATGCGCTTCCACTTCCTCTAGAAATCTGAGAACAAATATAGTGGCATGTGTACACATTCAGATTGTGAACTATGAACTTTGGTGAATTCACTTATTTACTCTTGTGGATAACATAAGGGATGAAGCTGATACTTTCTTTTCTGTTGAACTAATGTAGCAGAGTGTGTACGGAGACATGTACCATGGATATGGCTATGCTCCATATGGGCCATATCCTTCGGGTTCTCCTGTACCAACTGTTGGGCATGATGGCCAGTCATATGGCTCTCAGCAATATCAGTACCCAACTCAATATTACCAGCAACCAACCCCAACAAACGCAAAACATGGTGTAAATGTTGCCAGTTCTCAACCTGAACCGCCCTCTGTTGCTAGTCAGCAGGCACGAGTTTTGGTAGATGCAACAAAAGCAACTCCAAACATGAGTGCTAATGGTATGACAACTGCTCACAACAGTTCGCTGCCGCGTAAGCAAACCCACCTGAATGTATCAGTAGCAAACAATGGTTCATATGGAAGAGGACCTATGCAAGGCGGTGGACCTTCTGCAAGCAATTATGGTCACAATGGTGTTCGTTCTCCAGCTCAATGGTATGATGGTCCAGTTTACTCGAATGGGCACCAGATACCAACTGCTAGTTCCACATCTTACCGTTCCAATTCATCTTCTACGAAAAGTCAGAGCCAGCGTCCAACAACAAACCTCATGGTGTGTTCTCCAAACAAATCATTTTCATAATATTGTGTTGCAGAGTTTTTTTTAAGTAATTAATTATGTCTGGCAATCCAATGACATCTAAAGCTTGCTCTCACATACCAGCGATAATGAATTGTACCGCCTTTCTTAAGACTGTGCACATACAAATGTTATGTGTTTACATATTTGGATTATTATGAGAAGTATGCAGTGTTCTTGAATAAAGCTTAGCTGTTGGTTTCATTTATTTCCAGGGTATACATGCACAGATGCCTTCGTCTGGAATGGGTCTGACCTCACCTAGCTATTCTTCTAGGATGTACCCGGACAACAGATTATATGGACAGTATGGTCAATACGGGAACACACTGAAAGGTGGCCTTGGTTTTGGATCAAACATGTATAACTCGAGAAACAATGGGAGGTGGGGAGTTGTGGATACCAAATACAAGCCCAGAGGGCGTGCACCTTTTGGTTTTAGTGGTGAGAATCAAGATGGCTTTACTGAGCTGAACAGAGGACCAAGGTCTGGTGGTTTCAAGCACCAAAAACAATTCGGGCCTACTGTCACTATTGCTGTGAAGGGCCAGGCCCTCCCTTCAGCGGGGAAACAGAACAGTGCTCTTCCAGACAAAGGCCAATTTAACCAGGAAGGATTTCCTTTAGCCTACAAGGATGCAAAGTTCTTTGTAATCAAATCATATAGTGAGGATGACGTGCACAAGAGTATAAAATACAATGTGTGGGCTAGCACACCTAATGGAAATAAGAAGCTGGATGCTGGGTACCGAGAGGCTCAGGAGAAATCCAGTGACTGCCCAGTGTTCTTGTTTTTCTCTGTAAGTCTGTAGCATCTTTCCCTATTATTAACTGTTCTTCTTTGGCAGTCCCTTTTTGACCTTGAGCTTGTCCCTTAGGTGAACACAAGTGGTCAGTTTGTTGGTGTTGCTGAAATGGTTGGTCCTGTTGACTTTGATAAGACTGTGGAGTATTGGCAACAAGACAAGTGGAATGGCTGTTTTCCACTCAAGTGGCACATAGTCAAGGATGTGCCCAACAACATCTTGAAGCATATTACACTGGATAACAATGATAATAAGCCTGTGACAAACAGCCGTGACACACAAGAGGTATATTTCCTGAAAGTTACCTGGTTTAGATGCTTATTAAGTGATTAATTGCATCATGATGCAATGGGCTAGGGGTACTGTAAAGATGATGTTTTGATTACTTTCTTTTCAGGATATTTTAAAAAATTACTGGTTTATCAGGGGGGGACTTTTAGCTAGTAGGAACTGCAAAATATGATCTGTCTATTTCGTTGTTTACAGTCATGTATGACTATGTCATGATCTGAGGGGCCTTAGCGAGTCTGCATGACAACTCATAATGTTGTCTGGCCGTTCACTTGTTGGTTTCTGTTGAAGAGGGTTGTTGAAAAATTATGTATCACTATGAATTGTTGATAATAAATATTGTTGGTCTTCTGAGAAGCTTACTTATGATAGTGACCCGTTGCTGTCTGTAATGCTGCAGGTTAAGCTGGAACAAGGTCTTGAGATGTTAAAGATTTTCAAAGAACATGTTACTAAAACATCAATTTTGGATGATTTTAGTTTTTACGAGAATCGCCAAAAGTTGATGCAGGAAAAGAGGGCAAAGCAGCAACTGCTTCAAGGCCAGGCAAGTATCTGTTCTTATTTCAGTGTTCTGTGGTTCTGTATGGCTGAAATGATAGTCTCTGATGCCTTGTTTCTTCGCAATGTCCAGGGGGGCGATGTTTCTCAAGAAAAGGACAAGGATGCAACCAATGGCAAACCAGGGGCACAGAAACATGCATTGAGCAAGGAAGGCATTCCTGCTGAGGCGGCGGCTAATGCCTCCAAACCTGTAGCTGAAAGTGGCATATCAAATGGCAACTGAGCATCATGTATACTGGTCGCCTTATCCGTGCATATGCTGCAGGTTTTGTGGTATCTGCAAATCAAAACCTATTGTTTCTGCCTGAATTATAGACTTCGTTTGGTACTGGAGTTCAGCTCATCATGGGAATGAACCAGATTTTACTTATTTTGTCTGTTTATTATTAGTTGTGTGACTGGTCTTTGGTGTCTTGGTACCCGTGTTAGGCTTCTTACATACCCTGTGACACCTGGTTTGTTGTAACCCTTGCTTTTTTTTTTCCCTTTTTGTTTTAGCTCTATTATTGTTAGCGAGGCAGCCGATTTCCTATACTTCGAACAACATTAAGGTAGTTTTTTTTGGCGTGTTGCGGTACTGTGGAGAGTAATAAAAGACAAAAGACTCTAGGTTTAATCCATTTTATCCCCATATTTTGTATAATTATGTCTTGTTCTTCATCCATTTTGTGTTCACGTACACTAAACAGCGTTCAGCGTTCTCGGTTTCTGTGCTTGGAGGAGAATGTCTTAAAATTTGCGCGTAACTACCTTTAATCAAGTATAAAGTCAGATCTGCGTCGTGCTTTGAACTCTTAAAATACGTCGTTCAATCACGGATGCTAAAGTTACAGGAGAAGATATATTGGGTTTGTGTGTTTATGCAGGTCATGTGGTAAGTAGCGAATGAATACGATTATGGTCTTTGCGGCTCAGGCGCATGTAAATTTTTCTCATTAATATTCTCTCCATTGTAATTATAAGTCATTTTATTATGCACCTAGATAGTATATATTATGTTAGAATGACCTACAATTTAGAATAGAGAAAGTATATTAATATAAACTGGTATTACCGGATCTTTCTAGAAAAGAGAATACGGTCATGAACAAATAAATGTAACAAGTGCAACCTTGTTAGCACCATATCTCAAGACATTTTTCAAACCTTGTTAGCACCATATCTGGAGGCATTTTTTTGCAAGGTCTTCTCTTCCTAGGTTTTTAGGATGAGAAAAACTTGTCGATTCTCCTTCCAGAGACCAGAGTTGACGTCTTCTATAGATATTTTTCTTCTTTGGAAAATATGCGCAGTTGGTTTATTAAGTCCCTAATTGGACACTACACTTACATTTCCTAGATCAGTTCTCTGGGTTTGCAACTAGCATTTGTTATGGAATTTGGAATTTTTTTGATTCATTTGAAGTAATGTTGAGCGAAACTCAATTATTATTGTTTTTTTAGCAGAAGCTAAACTCAATTAAATGAACAAAGATAGCTAGCTTATATCTCTAACTGTTTGGCAAAATTTATTTTCTAAATCTTGTTCTTTGTCAACTCCTAAAATAATATAGGGAGGAAAAAAAGATCGCATCTCCAACAGTTTGGCAAATTTCGTTTCCAAAAACCTAAAAACCCGCTAACAAAATAAAGAGCCCCGCTAAGCGAACGAAAGAACCCCACTGAGTATGAGAAGAAAGATTAATATCAAGCATGGAGCCCGCGTGTATATTTGCGCGATAGACAATGAGATATGCCTTAGAAAAGATGAAAAATTAAGATCACAAACTGTTGAAGAGGATTTTTCTTTATTTTGCTAAAAAATTATAGATATAAAGGTCATTTGCTAAACTGCTAGAGATGCTAATTTCCGTTGCGGGCAACAAATTTGTTAAGGTGAGGTTGATTGACATCTGACGGTCGATGACTCACTGATAGCCTGCTGATTCCCTGAAAACGATTTGTTAGCCCTGTGACTATTGGCCTATTGGGCCATGTTCCATGACCTTCAGCCCACTTCGTGGACTCCTTTTCCCCCCACGGCCTATCTTCTCGCGTATCGTGGCCTCGCGCGGGTAGGTTCGCTGCCGCCCACAGCCCACCAGGTCGCTGGGGCCTCCCGGCGCCGTCGCCGGCCGCTCGAGCTTCCCCGTGCGGGTCCGCGCTTCCGCTCCCCAGCGCTTTCCCGAGCGTCGAAGGTCGATTCAGCGCTCTCACCGGAGCTCGTCCACGCCCCCTTGGCCCTGCGCACCACACCTTCGCCGGAGACCGCGCGCCACGCTGTCCTCGAGCTCGTCCTCTCGGGAGACGGCGCTTCACGCCCTGCAAGCGGGACGACCCCGTCCCTTCGTTTTGTGCGGGCAGCCCCGTCCCGCATCTACTCCTGTGGGACGAGCCCATCCCACTTCTCCCCTCATCCAAACGCCAGCGAGAAGAGGACCGTCCTGTCGTCCCGTTACGGTTCGTCTCTCCACCCTAGTTCCCCAAATCGAGGCATCGATCCATCGAACCCTGCCCGGAGACGCGGAATTTCGGGAGCAATCATAGACACTAGACAGGCATGGCGATCGCTCGGACCGGCGTGTACGTCGACGACTACCTCGAGTGTGAGACTTACGCTCCCCTATTTCACGGATTATTGAGTTTGCTACCCCCTCCGATTGTTCGTCCGTACCAGTTCATTTTGTATTTGAAATTGTGTAGACTCGAGCACCCTGGCTGGCGACCTGCAGAGGATTCTCTCCACCATGCGCGAGCTGGATGACAGGGCACATGGTGATGATTTCTTCCCCATTTCTGTTTTTTCTTAGTGTATATGTAAGGATATCTGTTCGAAATTTTGCGTATCTTATGTTTGCTTATTATGTACTCCCTCAGTCTTAAAAAAAAGTGCGACTTCAAATCTTGTCCAAGTCAGACTAATTTAAATTTGACAAAGTTTGTAGAAAATAGTATCAACAGCTGAGCTATGAAAATATATGTTACATGATGAATAATGATACCTATTTGATGTCATAAATCTTAGGGATACTAGTTTATTGTACAATTTTTGCTCAATTTAAATATGGTCTGACTTAGAACTGTAGCTAGAATTGCACTCTTTCCGGGACGGAGTATGTAGACAATTTCTTTTAGAGTCAGTTGATGCTAAGTTAACATTTTTGTGATGTGATGATGAGTGAATGATTGTTATTGCCTATATGATTTCGTGTTTCAGGCATTATGGGTCAGACCAAAGAACAGATAAAGTATATTCTGGGAGTATCATCCCATGGGTATGACAGGTCAAACATGGATGATGACGAGTCGGAGAGGATGAAGAAGGACATTGAAGCTAGCCAGGACAATGCTCTGAATCTTTGCACCGAGAAAGTCTTACTGGCACGCCAAGCTTATGACCTGGTACTGCTTCCTTCCTGTTGTTTCCCTGTGGTCCTAGGTTCAAGAAACTTATGGTATGAGTTCCTTTCAATTTTAAATGCTCACCTAGTGCAACAAAAAAATTATTTCATATTTGATAACTATCTTAGTTGCTGTTTTGTTTCTATTCTCCGGTCGGGTCCAACTTTTTTTTTATCTGAAATCCAAAAGGCATTATGAGAGTATGCATTTGTAATGTTATACAAACTTAAACTAATTCTAGGGTCAAGTCTTTGCAGTCACTGATATGTTCTGAGTTATAAGCTGTCTCAAATTCAAATATGAGTACTAACTAAAACTACTAGATAATGGTCAGCAAGAAGAAACTAAATTTGAATGTGAAGAGCCTGATACGATTTATATTGTTTGATATGCCTCCATACATCTAAGATTAGATGTTTATATTAGAAGCCTAACAGATGTTATGCCCACTGGAGGTAAAGAGATTTTGGTGAATGTGGATCAATCTAGAAATGAAATACCAACTTCTATAGTCTTACCATTTTATTCAGTGTCACTGGCTTTGCGTGGATATCTAATCGCAAGCACCTTGTGCATTATTGTACAGATAGAGAGCCATATAAAGCGCCTTGATGAAGATTTGGGCCAGTTTGCAGAAGATTTAAAGCATGGTATTAGCAGTTGTGGCAGATGCTAGGCATTATTGTGGGTTGCCATCCTTAAATCTTCGTCAAACAGTTTTTTATTTTATTTTTTCCATTTTAATTGCAGAAGGGAAGATACCTTCAGATGAACCTACAGTCCTTCCTCTAGTTCCGGTGGTTAGCAGAGATGAGAAAAGGAGGTTTGGTTTTAGTACGCCTCAAGCATCAAAGAAATTTAGAGAGAGGGAATGGGACAGGGAAAGGGGTATGGACTTTGACTTAATGCCCCCTCCAGGTAGCAGCAAGAAAGCGGGTACATCTATGGATGTGGATCAAACAATCGATCCAAATGAACCGACATACTGTATATGCCACCAGGTCAGTTTTGACGATAATATATGTGTTAATATTTCCTGAAACTTATTTGCATTAAACATTTTTTATGTCACAATCACTTTCTGAATAAGATTTCTTTGTTATTGCTATTTCAGGTTTCATATGGTGACATGATTGCTTGTGACAATGAGAATGTAAGTCATCTTGGTGCGAATAATCATGCCTCACGAGTTATCTTTCAGAGTAAACTTATAGTTTCCTTTGTGTTTGAATCTAATCAGATCTTGGATAAGCTTTAGATATTTGCTGTGAATTTAGGATTTTCTTTTTCCCATTTCAAACAACATAATGTAACATTTATTATGCTTTGTTTCAGCTTGACTGATAATCTATGATCTTATCTTCAAGTTTGTAGTTTTCTTCTGTTGCCATTATGCACAGCAAAAAGAAAATCCTGTTCAATTGGTTTGCTTGATACATAGGTCATCTTGTGTCGTTGAGCATTGCCAGTATTTGATGTTTGATAAACTGTTATTATCAATGTATACACCTTCGAGGAAAGAAAATAGAGAAACAAATAATTCTCTATAAACCAGTTAAAGAACCTACATGGTGTATCTGAATATTTTTTGTCAACAATTCATGGTCATATGCTTGCATGCATGGTGTATGACTCTTTGTGATCATGCTAAAGCCTGCACTATAATAAGTATGATTTCCAAACATCATTACTAAAGAAAGGTTTGTGACGAACAAATGATTGGAATCCACAGTTGTGTCGAAGCATCACATTAGAAATACCAAAGCTTGTTAGGTTACAATACAAAATATCTTTTTTGTGTGAGAGCAACCTATCTCTTATAGATGCTAACTGTTTCACCTTGATGCTACAGTGTGAAGGAGGCGAATGGTTCCATTACACGTGTGTGGGTCTGACACCAGAAACGAGATTCAAGGGGAAATGGTTTTGCCCAACATGCAGGACACTTCAGTAAGGTTCTCCAAGTAGGTATGATGATGCTAGTAACCACTGTTGATTTCCAGAAATCTGAACTTTATTAAACCGAGTCCTTTGTCAATATAGGACATAGTACTTTTTAAAACCATGTTAAGGCGTTCCTTTTGTGCAGCCTTTCCTCATTACAAAAGAAAATTGTCATTTAAATATTAGTTGTTCACATTAACTCTTAAATTTTGTATAGGTGCGAGCTCTCCTGCGTCGTTCGAAAAAAAACTCCAAAACACAGTGGCTCACATTTTTCCATTTCTATTTGCACATATATATACTAATTTTCTTAATGAAATGTCATGTAGCTCTTCTTCGTTGTTTGAGAAAAAACTCCAAAATGCATGGGGATTAGTGGTGCACTGACGAAGCTACCTACATCTTGGTAGGGTGGCAGAATTAAACATGACTAAAGATTCTTCCCGTCGAGAAATTGCAATTATAAACTAGCATGCATCTTGCATATTATATTGTATATTTGCAGTCACAACTAGATCCTTGCATGATATTTACTGTGATTGCCAACAAAAGCTATTAGGGGAATGTTCTAAAAAACCAGACCAACCTAGGAGGAACGATGTGGCATTTTATTAAGAAGAAAATAGGCACCCAAATTTACATTTACGAGGACTCGCACCCAAATTCGCATATACACCCTTGACCAACTAAGTTTGGGCAGCTTAATATTAGGGGAACGTTCTACAAGATCTCTTTTACAATCCAACTAACATATTACTATTGGAAGTCTTTGAAGAAACCAGTTGTTCCATGATCTTGTTTGAGACGGCAAGCTGATAAACTTGTTTTTTCGTTCCCGGATTGGTGCATCTTTGCTCAACAGCACCAAGGCCATGGGCGCGATTGGAACCTGGAATGATATACAAGGGGTAATCGTTTTGCTCAACATGCAGGATCTTCAATCTGAGGTTGTCATGTGTGAAGAACTTGTCACAACTTGGTTGCTCGAAGTTGTTGCTTAAAGTGAGTTAACATAGAGACTTGTCCTTCATCTCTTGGCGATGTATATACCTGGCACTGATTTTCCTTTTTTGGAATAACTTATGGTCAGATTCAGAAATGTTTGTAGTTGTGATACTTAACGCTGTGTGTTCTTTCGACATTGAGGAATTTAGCATCATCACATTCGACATTGAGCAATATCTTATTATTGAACATCGTTGTCAGCATTTCCAGCATTGCTACTTGTGCGAACGTGTTATCTTATTTCACACCATTTTTATTTTTAAGTAACCTGCGATCTGGACACAGCTAATGCACACGGCTGGCCATGCGTTAGACTACGCACACCCCTGCCGCAGCTCGCGGTCTAGCTCGGCTGCTCGGGTACTAACCTGTCGATGCCTTCGCCATCCCCAATTCCACTTTGCCGGTCCTTTCACAGCTTTTTTTCTCAGCGAACGATCCGACCGCGTCTTTCCTTTTCCCTTACCGCTTTCTTTCCTTTTTCCAGCGAACCATCCAACAACTAACTCCCTCCCCTGTGTTGACGTCATCGCTGATGTCATGTTGAAAAAAGCAAAACATTTATTTCAAAATGTTATAACTTCTGAATAGTGTATCTATTTTTATTTGCATCTGCATCACTGTGTTCTATGCGACGAGACGAACAAAACTAGACCCCACTTACATATGTTTTGAAGAATTTTATTTTATTAGTATTTTATGTGTATTATAGAATAACATATAATTTATAGGCTATAACTTATAAAAATAACTTATAACATATAACTTAGCATATTTCTACTAATATATTGTGATACTAATTTGTACATTTAAGTTTTGAATATAACTTATACACCTAACTTTACATCTAAGCCATTCGTCAAGTTATA
>Ga0182004_10002466_pt1 | contig 14400 bp, 14 predicted proteins | sample Sormic07211540_1_FD_120479 | JGI IMG/M metagenome (GOLD analysis project Ga0182004, IMG submission 120479) | Endophyte microbial communities from Sorghum bicolor roots, Mead, Nebraska, USA - 072115-40_1 MetaG | ecosystem: Host-associated > Plants > Roots > Unclassified | place: USA: Nebraska...
ATAAAACCCTAAGTCTAGATGTTGATTTCATTTGGATCCTTTTCTTTGTTTATTTGGTAATTAAATTTGATACTTAAGGACCGTCAACATACACCAAGATTGTCCTATCCATCAAGGACAAGAAAGAGAGATTCACATTCAAGAACCGCGTCCTAAAAGCTCCTGCAGCCCCGAAGCAATTCCATCAACAAGAAGAGCAAGAATAGCAACCAATGCCAAAAAAGAAGAACAATAGAAACAATAGAAGATGGAGGAGGACCAAGCATACACCTGCAGAGACAACTCAATTGATCACTACTCTCAACACAGAGAATGATCATATGCTACCCAAGCCATTTCCAATCAAGAGAGGTGATTCAGGTGTCCCAATCATTGAATGAACAATCAAAGACACCACCTTCACCCACACCGTCTGCGACACTGGATTAGGCTGCTACGTAATGTCAAAACAGGTATATGATAAGTTATTTGATTTACCTTTATACCCAACATGTTTTCAGCTGCAGATGGTGAATCAATCACTAAGGTTCCCTGAAGGAGTGGTCAATGATGTCATGGTAAGAATTCAAGGACAATATATACCTGTAGATTTTCTAGTTCTTGACATGCAGGGAGACTATGATTCCACGATCCTCTTGGGAAGATCATTCGTCTACACAACCAAACACAACATCTACATCAGATCCGGGCATATCCACTTCAACCTACCTGCCGAAAAGGTAAGCTGTCAATTTAAAGCACAAATTAACCATGAGCATATCACCAAGCTACACAACAGGAGAAGACGCTAAGTCCACCGTTAGGTTGCCTAGCCTCACTGCGGATGGGAAGACTTTCCTGGCAAGATTGTGAAATATGAAGATCGCTTGACGGAGCAAGAAGAGAACACGCGAGCACCCCGCTGGAGTGAGTGGGCAGGGAATATTTTATATATGATATAAAATATATAAGCCCAGGGAATATTGAGACTAGATATAGACTACTCAGCTTAATATTAGGTAGACGTTCGATTAGTTCAAGAGATAGAAAATCCTATATAGTTCTAATTTATCAAGTCATTCATCTAGACTAATGCTACACTATCATATATAGCACAAAATATTCTTTATTCATGTATAAGGAATATTGCTATAAAAAGCCAAGATAGAGCTGGACTTCCTACGTAACTATGGTTCTACTTGTCCTACCAACAGGGGATGGAATACAAAGGACTCAATAGAACTGTCACTTCCGCGATCTACCACGCAACCTGGCCAATAGGGTGTAATTGCAAATAAACAACATCTAAGCACCATGCTTACATGATATTTATCACCTAACTCTCCCACGAAGAGGGCTAAGCGCTTTGCAGACATATACATAAACTCATTATCAATCAATTCCATATCAAATGTAGAACTAGAATAAACTAGGAACATAATAAATAGAAACATAATGATATTTAGAATAGAGTCAAAAGAGAGATAAAAGATAATACCAATCTCTGATGATGAAGGTCCTGAAATTCCGAGCACAGGTGCCCGACTCTTCCTCTATCTAATCTAATCCTATGTAGAAGATGAAGATTAGGAGTAGCTAATCTATCTCTAATCCCTGGCTCTAATGGCTCCCTCTAATTCTTAGATGAGAATAAAAATATAACTCTATTTTTCGCTCTCAATTCTGAGCTCTCCTCTAGGGGGGTTAGGGTTATATTTATAGCCCTCTAGGAAGCACCACAACCCTTGGATCAAACCGACTTAAACGTGCACTTAAGATTAATCCTCAAAGTCGGTGGAGGAAGGATCCGCGAGGTTGGCTCTGATTGGCCAATCTCCCCGGGCGGCTGCCCCAGTCGGGTCTGGGCGCCCGCCCCTACCCTATGGCAGGTGGGCCCCACCTTTCAGGTGGTGTCTTCCCGAGTCTTCTACAGTATTCAGGAGTTGACGCTCAGGTCTTTTTTCTATGTAAATCTGACATGTGGACCTCCTTTTCTTAATTATTCTGATAACCCCCTGTAGAAACAGACATTCACCAAAACTCATGGAAATTGTAAGTAAAAACCCTAAGTCTATGGTGATGTTTAGTATTTATCCTCTTTCTTCTCCTTGATTGACATATAATTTTGATGGTTAACAACCGTCAACATTACCCAACCAGAATCTTAGCCTTTGGGAGGGCATCATTGTGAGAGGCTCCAATGAGAACTAGATGGAGGGAAGATTGAGCTTCTCCATACCTTAGTAAAAATATTAGAGTCATCGCTTTTGTATTTAATTTGTGTATACTTAGGTTGTGTGTAGATTAGCTTGCTATGCTAGTTGATACGATTAGAACCTAAGTTGCATAACTCTTTTGTGATATCGATACAGATACAAACACACTTAGCTAAACCTTAGTTGCACATCTACATGATTATTTTATTGTATAGGTTTTTTATAAGTGAAAATTAGAGGCAAACTAAAAAATAAATTTTCAAAGGTAGGTCAAAAAGTTAGAGATAATCCTCTTAGAAGGCATGTCTCCATAGTTGTTGAAAATCCCTTTTGAGAGGCCCGCCTTTGAAAATCCATTTCTCCGTCGGGCACTAGATCATGTACGGAGATGGCGGGAAAAAATGTTTGCCTCTGGAAATGAAACATGTTATCTTCTATTTTTTGTAGTAGTACTGGTGGGTGCCAAACTCTTTGGCGGTTAGAGATAGAAACACTTAGAAAAAACCATAATTGACATATATATAACTTATATAGGTTTTTGTAATTGCTCTTTGGGCCTTAGTTTTTAAGTGGCCTATTCACATCTTTTAGGCGTCCCAGTCCCTACAGAGTATGATAAAAATTGCATGGAAAATAAGGATGGATCTCCATTGCATGAGAAAGTGAAATGTCATTGGTAATGTATTCTTTCTTTTGCATTTTGAGCTGGGGACAACGATTGAAACAAGTACATTTAAGTGTCGGGTTTCATGCATTTGGTAGTATATGTAAAATAACTTGGCACCAAAGATTGGAATAGTATTATCTATGTCGAATTTGTATTCATTCTATTGATTAATATATACTTTATCTATCCAAATGTAGCATTATATGCATACATATATATAGCTCTATGCTTTGGTAATATGGAATTTAACTAGGGATGCGCTCATTTCATTTTTGTAACTATCATTTATTAGAGACCTATTTCACTACTCAATTGTTCAGTCAAATGCATCACAAAACTCCTTTCCATCAGACTACAGTCAGTAATTACAAAACTCATTCATCCTAACCAATATGGTTCATCAAAGGCAGAAGCATCCAGGACTGTCTAGCCTGGGCTTTCCAGTTCCTGCATCTATGTCATCACTCCAAGAAAGAGGTTGTAATTCTGAAGCTGGATTTTGAGAAAGCTTTTGACAAAATTGAACACCAAACTATCCTAGAGGTGATGAAACACAAAGGATTCAACGATTCCTGGGTGAGCTGGATAAAATCAATCCTAGATTCTGGTAATTCCTCAGTGCTCTTGAATGGGATCTATAGGAAACCTTTTCACTGCAAGAGAGGCGTTAGGCAAGGAGACCCTCTCTCCCCTCTCCTCTTTGTGCTCGCAGCTGATCTGCTCCAAAGTACCATTAACAGAGCCTGGCATGATGGTGTTTTAGATCATCCACTATCAAATGACTTTGAAGATTTTTTTCCCATTGTGCAATATGCAGACGACACATTGCTCATCCTCCCAGACGAAGCAAAAAAGCTCTTCATTCTAAAAGGATTGCTGAGAAGTTTCTCTAATTCAACTGGACTCAATGTGAATTCTAATAAAAGCTGTCTCTTACCCATCAATGTCTCTGAAACCAAGTTGTCCCACTTAGCAGCTACTTTTGGTTGCAAGGCTGGAAACATACCCTTCACCTATCTTGGACTACGACTAGGAACCACAAGACCCACAGTCCAGGACTTCACACCTCTACTAACTAGGATGGAAAGGAGACTCTCAGGCTTTAGCAGATTCCTATCATATCAGGGAAGACTAATACTGGTCAACTCGGTTCTATCTACTCTCCCTACTTACTTCATGTGCACCCTATACATACCCATACAAGTGATTGAACAGATTGATAGATTCAGAAAACATTGCATCTAGAGCAAAGGAAATATCAATAGAAAGGGCACATGTCTGGTGGCCTAGAAAGATATGTGCAGAACCAAATATGAAGGTGGCCTAAACATCATCAACCTGGAAAACCAAAACAGTGCCCTCCTTATGAAATTCCTGGACAAATTCTACAACCAAGCCTCAGTCCCTTGGGTACAATTGACTTGGTCCAAGCTCTATCGTAATGAAAACATCCCACCACATACAAAAAACCCCTGTGGTTCTTTCTAGTGGAAAGATGTATTAAAGCTCTTCCCAAAATTTAGAGAATTTGCCCAGTGTAAGCCTGGGAAAGGAAACACCACTACTCTTTGGTTTGATAACTGGTCAGGACAATTGCTAGAAGGGGTGTTTCCACAACTATACTCCTTTTGTAGGAAAAAACACTGGTCACTCAAGCATTTTGTTGAAAGAGAACCAGAAGTCACTCTCTTTCTGCCTCTCTCAGAACAAGTTGCCGAACAACTGTATGATCTAGATGCAATCCTAACACAAAGTCTAGAAAACCCGGAAAACCTTGACTCCTGGGAATACATCTGGGGGAACACCTTCTTCCCCAAAAAAGCCTATAACCACCTCCAAGGTAATGTTAATGCTTCACCGATCTTCAAGTGGATCTAGAAAGGAGGTAATCTTGGAAACACAAATTATTTGCTTGGCTATTGATTAGGGATCGTTTGTGCACAAGAAGCCTCCTCAAGAGAAAGAGAATGCATCTGGACAGCTATGCTTGTGCCCTCTGTATTAACTGCCTAGAAGAAACATGTTTGCATCTCTTCTTTACATGCATCTTTAGCCAGGCCTGCTGGAACTTCCTACAAATTGATTGAGACCTCGACCTTCCTACCCAAGAAATGTTGATAAAAGCCAAATTAAATTTTGGAAGTCACATCTTCAGATAAATATTCATCACAGCATGTTGGACGATTTGGAAAGTCAGAAATGGTGTCATTTTTGACAATAAAGCAGCCTCCCTTACTGAATGGAAAATATTACTGAAAGAAGAGCTTGGCTAGGTCGGTATCAAGGCCAAACAAAGGACTGCTGCTCCCCTAAAAGTCTGGTGTGAGAATAGATTTTAGCACCCTTTGTAATTTTTGCTTTTGGTCTTGAAGGCCTTTGTATTCTTTATTCTTTGTTTATAAATCAATAAAAGAAAAAATAGGTAGGGGCCTTCCCTGTCGATTGCGTCAAAAAAATGTAAAAATATTGGGAGAAACTTTTATTTTTTTCAATAAAAATAGGGAAAAGTTCACGTGTGCACATTAAGGGTGTGTTTGGGACTGCTCTGCTCCCATTTTTCTAGCTCCGCTCAAGCTCCGTGGTGCCAAGCATGTCCAGCTCCAAAAACTCCGCTCCCAAAAATAGGTGCAGCTAGAGGCCAACTCCACATTTTTTCTGGAGTACCTCAAGGGGTACTCCAGTTTTTGGAGTTTTGTACTTCCACGTGGAGTTCTCCACGTGGAGTTCTCAGGTAATTACCCATCTTGCCACTAATTAATCACCATCTCATCTCCTAACCTTTCAACTCCCGTACGTACGTCTCTCTCCGCCGTCGCCCGTACGTACTTCTCTCCACCGCCGCCCTTCTGCTCTACCCCATCTCGCTCCTCTCCTAGGGCTGCAACATCGGCGCCATGGATGGCTCGGAGGACCAAGGCAATGGCTATATTCCGGATGAGTACGTGTTTGGGCAGCACATCTTCGCTAACTCCGCTCGTCCTTCATCAGCACTCAGGGTCGGGCTCCCTCGTCTTCCTCCTGTCGGGGCTCCCTCAACCCCCTACAGCACGCCGCTGGCTCCCCCCCCCCCATCAGTGCGCCCCCACCTTGGGCCTCCTATGACGCGCCCCCAACTTCAGCCTCCTATGACGCGCCCCCAACTTCAGCCTCCTATGGTGCGCCCTCGGCGCCGTCGTCCTATGGCGCACCTCCGATGTCGGCGTCCTACAACACGCTCACTAGACCGTACAGTGGCAGTCAAGGCCAGGGTGTTCCTGCGATCCGGTCAAGTGCCACGGTGAGCACTGGAAGGAAGTGTGCAGCACCAGTAAAGAAGAAGGACGAGGTATTGATTTGCTTGTGTGCATTGCTATTTGTTGATTGTTGATTGTTCAATCCTTGCATATATTTAGAAAGTAGAAATTGTGTCACTAGTAGATTGTAATTTATATTCAGGGTGATCAAATGGAATGGACTGATTCAAATGTGACAATTGCTTGTGAGTTGATGGCTGAACAAGTTAGGAAGGGGAATTGTCCAAACACACATTTAAATAGTTTAGGTTATACCGAGGTATCTGATAGGTTCCTTCAGCTTACTGGTATTAAGTTGTCAAAGACGCAAATAAAGAACAAGTGGGATAAGTTGAAGACTGATTTTACTACTTGGCAAAAATTGAAGAGAAGGCAGACAGGCACGGGTTGGAACTATGCGCGGGGTACAATTTCAATGGACAATGAGTGGTGGAAGAAGGCCAAAGCTATGAGTGCTATATAATTTTTTTAATCCATCACATCTCTATTTTTTCCTTATGTTGATGACCTAATGTGTATATATATGTGCAGGATATTCCAGGTAGTGGAAAGTTTAGGAAAAAAGCTTTCCAAAATGAGGAATTGCTTACAGATATGTTCAAGGATATCACCAATGTGGATGCAGATCATTTTGGAATCCTATGAGCGACAATCCTATTATTCCTAATTCACAAGAACAACCTTTTGATATGGACAATGAAACCGAGGGTGGAGGGGCCGACTTCTTTACTAATCCTGTTGATGGACACAATGTTGCAGAGGAGGACGTCCAGGAAGTTGGTACACCTGGTGCATCTGTAGGAAAAAGGCCTTGTCCTGCTGCTGATCCAAAAAAGAAGGCTAAGTCAACCACTGCAATTGTTATTCAAGATGCACTTACAAAGATGTCCGATGCTACTACTACCTTTATATCCAAGAAGCAAGAGGGGGTGTCGGTCAAGGAAGTCATGGACCTTGTAATAGATTGCGGTGCAGAGTTTGGTTCCAATGAGCATGACATAGCAACTTAGTTATTCCAAAAGAAAGATTGCATTGGTGCTCTTGATGGCACACATATTCGAGTTGCTTTGTCTCCCGAAGAGAAAGTGAGGTATATTGCAAAATCTAGGATACCTACTCAAAATGTTCTAGCAGTTTGTGACTTTGACATGAGGTTCACTTATGTGTCGACGGGTCAGCCAGGATCTACACATGATACAAGTGTGTTTCAAGATGTCAACAGGGAATTCCCCGTCGGAGGTTACTACCTCAGACCCGTCCCTGTGGGGACAAAATCCGCCCCATCCCCGTCCCCATGAAACCTCACGTAGGGAACTTCTGCCCCATCCCCGTCCCCGCTGGGGGATTAAATCCCCACGGGGATCCCTTCCCCACTCCACTGGGCCATGGTGGGTAGTGGCCGGTGACCGAGCGCGAGGTTGCTCTACTCCTCCGCTTCCCTCCAGTGCGGCGCCGGATCCCCATCTCCACTCGCCTCGCGTCCCCGCTTCACTAGTGCCCCGCTCCTCCACTTCCCTCCAGTGCGGTGTCGGTGATCGAGCGCGAGGTTGCGACCCACGAACGTGACGGCGCGAGGCGAGGCTATGACCGCGCGCACGTGAGGCGAGGCTACGACCCACAAACGCGACGGCGCGGATGCGAGGCGAGGACGCAACGGCGAGGACGCGAGGTGGACGCGAGGCCACGAGTCCGCGACCCACAAACGCACGGACGCGAGGCGGGTGGCGAGTCCGTGTCTGTCTCTGTGAAGGTGCAAGTGGCGGCTGTCTGTGAGGGGTGGAAAGTGAAAGGGAGGAAAGGTTTAGGGTTTTTCTCGCCTTATATATGTACGCAGCTATGGGTCGTGGGTTAATGGGCCTTCGTTAATTTCGGGTCTCCACGGGGATCGGGGACGGGGGAATGCACACCATACCTGCCCCCGTGAAACCCGACGGGGATAGATTTGACCCCAATTAACTCTCCGTGGGGGAAAATTTTGCCCCAAACCCATCACCTAATAGGGGAATTCCCCACGGGGAATCGGGGATCGGTTCCCCGTTGACATCTTGTGTGTTGTACAATGCAATAAGAGTCGATGAAAAAAATTCCACATCCCCCAAAGGTAATATTAATATGAATACATTTTTTTGCGGTACAGGTCACTTTACATGCTTACAATTGTAAACTAATATTCTCATAAATTTGTAGGCAAATATTACGTTGTCGATGCGGGATATCCTAATCGTCCTGGCTATCTTTGTCCTTATAAGGGTGAGAGGTATCATACTCCAGAGTGGCATAGAGGAATGGAACCGAAGACTCAAAGGAAAGGTTCAATCGTGTTCATTCTTCTATCCGCAATGTTACTGAGAGATCATTTGGACTTCTCAAAATGAAATGGTAAATTCTCTACAAGATGGCTGCGTATCCAATGTACAAGCAAAAAATGATTGTTGTGGCTACTATGGTGCTTCACAACTTCATTCGTGACCATGATGGTATCGACTTGGACTTTGCTCGGTTCGATCGTGATCCAAATTTTGTGCCAACAATTCCAGAAAGGTATAGAAAATATGTAGCGCCATCGAATAGGTCTAATACAGAACCGAATGCTCCTACTATGGATGCATTCCGTAATGAGTTGGCCACTGCTCTCTCTCTCTTGCTTGGGGCTAGAATTATTCGAACATTTTGATTCATGGTCGTTATGCTTACCCATGGACAATTATTTGTATCCGAATCATGGTATTTGTGAAATTTTCGATCATTTATAATTTATAAAACTGTTGACGCCATTTTTGGACACGTGTCTTTGGACATGTATCTGGGAATACGTGTATCTGGGAATTAATGAAATATAGATCGGCAGATGAAAGAGGGGTGACTGGTTATCAGAAGAGTTGCTGATGTGATTGATGCCGATGGAGAGACTGCAGGATATAGCTAAGGGTGGTGGCCGATCTATGCCGATGACTGATGTTGGTGATTGCAGATGCCGACAAAAGGTGGTTTGCCGATAATAAGCAAGGGAAAGCATAGGATTGGTAAGGACGAAGATGATGATGTGCCGATCGGTTGTGGTGGATAAATTAATGTTTTCCATAGTTATTAGAGTTTGTTCTGCATATGGATTCCGTTCAATTTGGAATTCGATTCCTAGTCGTGTCTGATTGTAACTCTTTTGAACAGGATATAAATGTAGACCCTGTGGCGATGTAATGAATATACACAATCAATCAAACACAAGTTTTTATAAATATTCTAGCATCTACTTTTTCGACGACTTCGTCACCATGCATATTTTCTTTTTACTTACAAGTTCTTAGGAATTCATCGAGTTAATCTCGACGAGTTCTTAAGTTCCGCGTGAATACCTCTTGGCCGTGACATCCGGGCGCATCGCTGTTCTCGGGACCAAAGTGTTGAAGTTATCACCTTTGTCGATTGTAAGGTCAAATCGGCTGGCACGCCTTAACGTTGAATCGGGTATTAGCCCTTTGTGTTTGTAGATCTACTTTTGCATCAACACATCTTTTGGTACGCCCAGTGGGACAGAGATTCATCATCAAGATCAACATGTTGAACACTGACTTCGACTTGGGGAACGTCATCCCCGTGACAGAAGCCAATCTCCGAGATGAACAGAAGCAAGCTATGGAAAAAGCTATGGAAGACTACAAGCAGCTATGCTTGAAGTCCTTCAGCATCAACAGGAGTGGCGAGGTGATCCAAAAGGAAGCATTGTCGATGCCTCGGCAAATCACTTTTGAAGCCAATCCTGGTAAACTACAAGAGATGGTTGACAGTGCTATTAATCGTGCTCTAATCAATCAATCTAGTGTGCTGTCCAATACAGTTTTCAATGTTGTGGCTAGAACTTTCAAAGAAGGACAAGTACCTCCATATTACGTGGGCCTAGCCTATCATCAGCTAGGAGCATCATCGGTTACGGCTCCATCGGCTACTACGGCCGTTGCGGGTACGGAAGTCACTTCTCCTCCTAGCACATTAGGGATGACTAATCCGCAATCTACACTGATGACGATTAATCCATCAACATCAGAGGAACAAGTTAAACTCGCTACAGATTTATTGGCTTCGGCAATGTCGGGATCTGTGTTTAAAGGCTCTCAAGTTCCTCCTAATTGGTGGGGATATGGTATGCCCCTAGAGTTTATGGCAAATAGCTCTGGGACGTCTCAAGTGGCTGACATGATGGGCAAGGCTCCTATGGCATCAGCACCCCCAGTATCGCCGATGACTCAGAATCCCCAATATTCTACAACTAGTACTGCAAGACCTTTTACTGGGAATTCTCAAATACCAACGTTCTAGATGCCTAATGCATCGGCAGATCCAATGCCGACGCAGCAAAGGTTCATGACACAACCAGGGTATGTCAACTCAATGATGATGCCCAGTTATCAGCCATCGGCAGGGCCTACGCTGATGAATGTTAATAATGGATGGATAGGGCAGTTTGTCTTCCCACAAGTGCCTCAGTAGAATCATCAGGCTATGGGATTTCAACAGGGACCAATGCAACCTGGTTTTCAGAATCAAGGGTTGATCAACCACCCGATGAATCTTGGTCAACAAGTTGGTGGTCAACAGGCGGTGGCTAATCCTATGTTCCCTGGAGATCGTGCACCGTAGAGACACACGGAAGCTAATCAGCAGGTGCCAGATCCACAGCCAGCTCATCGGCAAGATGCCGATGCCTATTGGGCCGATAAGATAGCTGAGGTCATGAGAGACCAATTCGGGATAAAATCGAAGGTCAATACTTACTCTTATCGGACACCATATCCTCCTGCGTACGACTTGATCCCACTTCCAAATTGGTACAAGGTGCCAGATTTCACCAAGTTTTTTGGACAGGATGACACGTCAACCATGGAACATGTTAATAGGTTCATCATCTAGTGTGGGGAGGCTACTAATAGAGATGATTTAAGGGTTCGTTTAATCTCATCATTTTTGTCTAGATCGGCTTTTACTTAGTTTATTTCATTACCTCCAAACTCAGTGATTACCTGGGCCGATCTAGAAAAGCAGTTCCATAAATACTTCTTTTCCAGAGTTCATGAGAAGAAGATTACCGATTTAGTCAGGCTAAGACAACGCAATGATGAATCCGTTGAAAGCTTTGTGCAAAGGTTGCGAGATGTTAAGAATAAATGTTATAGTCTGGTTCTAGATGATCGGCAGCTAGCCGATTTGGCTTTCCAGGGATTGTTGCTGCATATCAGAGACAAGTATGCTTCTCAAGAGTTTGAAAGTCTGAGTCATTTAGTGCAGAGGATTTCTGACCAAGATATCAGAGCTTTTGAACCTAAGAGAGCATGGAATAAAAAGGTGTCATTTGTCGATGAAGCAACAAGCTCAGATTCTGATGAAGAACTAGACATCGGCTTGGCAGAGTGGGTGAAGAATAAGAAGCCGATGTCTTGCCCTTTTGGGCATAAAGAGCCAGAAAAGTTTGCATTTGATATCACCAAAGCCGATAGAATATTTGACTTTCTGCTTCAAGAGGGGCAGATTAAGTTGTCACCTAACCATGTAATTCCATCGGCAGAAGAATTAAAGAAAATTAAGTATTGCAAAAAGCATATTGCAACATCTCATAGTACAAATGAGTGCAAAGTTTCCAGGCAACAGTTGCAATCGACTATAGAGTCTGGGAGGATTAAATTTTATAGCTCCAAAGCCCAGAAGCAGATGAAGATTGATCAACATCCTTTCCCTACAAATATGTTGGATGCTAAGGGAAAGACCAAAGTCTTTACATCAGAAGCAGCTGAAAGGAGCGCATCGGTAGATCCTCAAAACCAGATTACTGCCGATGATGCCAAAGGCAAGGGTTTGATCCAAGAAGGAACCAACTCAGGAAGGCCTCCCCGATCTGGCATTGTGGTCACTCATAGGAGGCATCGGGAAACCTGGCAGCAGCGTGAAGATCGGTATCGGTGCCAACAGGAGGATCGTCGTCGGGAAGAAGAAAGACGCCGACAAGAGTGGAATCGGCATAAAGATCACTGGAACTGTCCATTCTTCATCCACTGTTGGGAGCAAAACATCAAGCTACCTACTGTTAGAGACTGCCCTGAGTGTAATGGCTATAATCGGTATGATAGACGAAATCGGCAGTATCAGAACAATAATCGGCGTTTTGATGGGCCGATTAGAGGAAGGGCCTCAATTCATGATCGGCTGGGGAGAAGACTCAGTGTGCATGACAGGCTTGGTGAACGTGTCGGGTATTTTCCCAGGAACCAGGAAGAGCTTGAGGAGATGGCGGATGCACGAGTTCCCGATGAGTTCGTATTTTGCAGAGATGCTAATACTTATCGGATGGAATCAAGGGAAAATCGTCATCATTCGGTAAGGCAATCACAACTTCCTCCATGGTGTCCAGAAGGGTTGACAAGGACACAGAAGAGGAGGTTGCAGTGGGAGCGACAAGAAGAACTGAGTAGAGGAGAGAATTTTGCTAAGTCTGGAGATCGGCAGCAGTCAGATTCTAAAGGAAAAGGTCCATCGGCAGATGTTAATATGGTGTATATATTGCCGATGAAATTTCTTGCACCTTTTAGTGATGATGAGGAGACAGATTTTCCTGATCAGATAGCTCAGTTGGCCTTGGATCTGATGTCCGCTATTTTTGAAAAGTCCGCTGATAATGAAAGACAACATCTTAAAGCTCCGTTCGTCAAAGGCAGGGTTGATGGACAGCCGATGACTAAGATACTTATTGATGGTGGGGCTGCTATCAATATTATGTCGTATGTAGTCTATCAGAAGCTTGGGAGAGGAGATCAAGATTTGACCAAGACCGATATGATGCTAAAGGATTTTGAAGGGAATATGTCTCCAGTCAAGGGAGCTATATGTGTTGAGTTGACCATCGGCAGCAAAACTTGGCCGACAACTTTCTTTGTCATCAGTGGAAAGGGTGCTTAAAATTTGCTGTTGGGGAAAGATTGGATTCATGCCAATTGTTGTGTCCCGTCTACAATGCATCAGTGCATGGTTCAGTGGGTAGGTGACAAGATTGAAATTGTCTCGGGGGATTCTTCATATGTCATTGCATCAGCCGAAGCAGATACTTATGAAAGGACCAGATGCATTTCAGGAGAGATTTGAGAGAAGGATTTTCTCAAAGTTGTCGATTATGAAATTCCACCGATCCAAGCAGTCGGTTCTGATGAGGAGTTTTAATGGATAGGTTCGCCGATGATGGAAAATTAGGCCTGGGGTTTACATCGGCCGATGATTTGGTAGAAGTAGATATAGGTAATGGTGATAGACCGTGGCCTACTTTTATTAGTGCTAAGTTAGATTCTGAGTGTAAGCAGCAGTTAACCGATTTGTTAAAGGAATATAAAGATTGTTTTGCTTGGGATTATACCAAGATGCCTGGTTTAGACCGATCTATTGTTGAACATCGTTTACCTATCAAATCTGGATTTCGGCCGCATCAGCAGTCAGCTCGCCGATGCAATCCTAATATTCTTCCTGATATTAAGGCCGAAATCACTAAGCTCATTGAAGCTAAATTTATTCGGCAATGTCGTATACCGAGTGGATTTCCAATGTCGTTCCAGTTTACAAGAAGAATGGGAAGCTTCGTGTCTGCATTGATTTCAGGAATCTTAACAAGACTACACCGATGGATGGTTATCCAATGCCAGTTGCAGATTTGCTAGTTGATGCTGCAGCTGGACATCATATTATTAGCTTTATGGATGGCAATGCAGGATATAATCAAATATTCATGGCCGAAGAAGATATTCCACAGACCGCATTTAGATGTCCTAGTCATGTTGGGTTGTTCAAATGGATAGTCATGACCTTTGGCTTGAAAAATGCTGGTGCTACTTATCAGAGGGCTATGAATTTCATCTTTCATGAGTTCATCAGCAAGTTGGTGGAAATCTATATTGATGATGTGGTGGTTAAATCTAGAGATTTCACAAAGCATCTTGCCGATCTACGAAAGGTGTTGGAGTGCACAAGGAAACATGGTTTAAAGATGAATCGTAATAAATGTGCATTTGATGTATCGGCAGGACAATTTCTTGGTTTCATGGTGCATCAGAGAGGGATTGAAATTAGTAGGAGATCTATTGATGCTATCAATAAAATAGTTGCTCCCACCAACAAGACTGAACTCCAATCTCTGATCGGCAAGATAAATTTTATCAGGCGATTTATATCTAACTTGTCTGGTAAGATTCGTGCTTTTAGTCCTTTACTTAAGTTG